>Ga0256839_1004017_pt1 | contig 14665 bp, 15 predicted proteins | sample 354166metaG_FD_185968 | JGI IMG/M metagenome (GOLD analysis project Ga0256839, IMG submission 185968) | Hydrothermal vent microbial communities from Mid Atlantic Ridge, Atlantic Ocean - 354-166 | ecosystem: Environmental > Aquatic > Marine > Hydrothermal vents | place: Atlantic Ocean: Mid... | reverse complement strand
GGTGGGCGGCGCACTACCGTGCAGAAAGCACAGGCCCTCTCCCCCTGCCGGCCGCTTGACGCACCATATCGGGTGGCCGGGAGGGGGAGCGGGCTGGTGCGACGCACTATCGTGCAAACAGCAAGGAGTCGATATTCCGTGCAGTGCATCATCTTCGACCTTGACGGCACGCTGGTGGATACCGCACCGGACCTGATGGCGGTGGCGGACGAGATGCTGCGCCAGCTGCATGCGCCGCCATTGCCGCGCAGTGCCGGAAGGCTGGCGGCGGGGCAGGGCGCGCGGGCGATGCTCACGCTGGGCCTGAGGGCAGGCCGCGTGCCGCTGCCGTCGGAAGCCGACTGGCCACCACTGATAGAGGAGTTCATCCGCCGCTACGAGGCGCGCATGACGGAGCGCTCTCGGCCCTTCAAGGGCGTGCCGGAACTGCTGGAGCGGCTGGCGGGGCAGGGGCTGAAGCTGGCCGTATGCACCAACAAGCGCGAGGCACTGGCCCGCAAGCTGCTGGATGCGCTGGGGCTGGGGGGCTATTTCAAGGGCATCATTGGCGGCGACAGCCTGCCGCACCGCAAGCCCCATCCCGCACCGGTGCAGCGCGCTGCCGAGCTGGCCGGGGCGCAACCGCGGCACAGCATGATGCTGGGGGATTCCCGCGCCGACATCCAGGCCGCATATGCCGCTGGCGCGCTGCCGGTGCTGGCCGCTTGGGGCTACGTGAAGGAACCGCTTGCCGACTATGAGGCCGCGCACACCTGCCACAGCCCGGCGGAGGTTGAATCACTGTTGTCGGAAATTGCGTCAAGCGGCTGAATCGATTCTCGAATCCGGCCGTTCTTGCATGGCGGTATCAACCAGCCGCTGCCCGGCCAGCAGGTCTTCCATGAACCATGCTGCCAGCTCGCTGCGGTTCTTCACCCCGGCCTTGCGATACACGGCGTTGCTCTGGCTCTTCACCGTGCCGGGGCGGGCATTGCGGATGGTGGCGATCTCGTTGATGGAAAGGCCCTTGATCAGCAGCAGGGCGATCTCGCGTTCCGACGGTGTCAGCTGCCATTCGTCGAACTTGCGCTGCACGGTGTCCTGCAGCCTGCCCGAGGCGGTATCCACCACCGTGCGGTAATGCTGGTTTTCGCGGAACTGCTCCCACACGATGCGCCCCATGATGATGAGGCCGATGCCCATCGCTACCACGGCGACGGTCTCCACCACCGTATGATTGAACCACGGGATGTAGAGATCGAGGTAGAAGACGTCGGCGATCACGTCCAGCGTCATGAATGCCTGGCAGATGAGCAGCACCACGAACAGCGCCAGCAGAACATGCCGCCGCGCCGGGCGCAGCAGCCCGGCCCGTTGCAGAGCCTTCCTTGCCGCAGTCTCCCTTGCCACAGTTTCGGCCGCGGCATGCATGGAAAGATCGTTCGCGGCCACGCTGCTCCTGCTTGCCACCGTCATGGTATCAGCCTCCCGTGAGTCATGATCTAGTGTTCCATCATGCAGGATGCAACCTTGCAGATGCATGACAGGAACGCGGCGGCAAGCCAGAACGGGTGGAACGCATGCAGGCGCTCCACCCGCTGGTTGCCGCTCATGCACATGCTGCCGAAGAAGGCTCAGTCATCATCGCGGTAACCCCTGCGATACTTGTAGTCGTCGTCATCACGATAACCGCCTCTCTTCAGCCCGTAGCCGCGGTATTCGTAATAGTCGTCGTCATCGTAGATGCCGCGGTCTGCCAGCCTGTGGCAGGCCTTGCAGTTGGCCTTGGACTTCACCCGCGGATCCTTCCATGCACTGGGGCGCACTTCTTCCTCGTGCTCGTGGACCCAGTAGGGCAGCTCGGTGATGCGCAATGGCGTCCAGTCCTTGCGCACACCGCGCATCATCTTGCTGCGCCAGCGGGTGTCGGCGGCGTTTTTCATCAGGTAGGCTTTGATGTGCTCCACCTTTTCCTTCGGCAGCGAGGCATCCTCGCCGAAGTGATCATCCAGCGTGTCCATGATCTTCGCCCATGAACGCGCCGGCAGGAAGGCAGGCTGAAACGCCATGTGGCAGGAGCCGCATTCCTTCTTCGTCAGCTCGTCGGTAACCGGTGGGTAGCGCTCATCTGCCCATGCCGGCATCATGACGGCGGCACCGAACAGCGCGCCGGCCATCAGCATTCCCGCTGCGCCAGGCAGGATGGGAAGACGTTTTCTGTGCATGGTTCCTTCTCCTCTGGTTGCTGTCGGAGGCTGGCATTTGCCCCGGGGTGCCCCCCGGCACCTGTTGCGATGTTTCAGGCATTCACGGGCCGATCATGCTCACTGGCTGATCATGAAGGTGATGAAATCGCCCTTTTCCAGCGGCGTGCATTCGCGCCCCAGCACGCTGCGGCAGTTGCGGAAGAACCATTTCTCCACCTTCTCCGGGTCGGAGTAGCGGTCTGGTGTCTTTGACAGCGCCATCGGCTTGATGAGCTTGCCGGTGCGCGTGCGGCCCGGCTGGGTGGGGTCCTTCATGTGGCAGGTGGTGCACGAGGGCGTGGCCGGCTTGCCGCCCTTGTGATCGGCCAGGTAAAGGGCCTTGCCGCGCTCGGCCGAGAAGCCGCCTTCCGGCATGATGCCGGCAGCCTTCGCCTCTTCCGCGTAGCGTTTCAGCATTTCCTGCGGGCTGCCCGCCAACGCTGCCGTGCTCGTGCCGGAAGCCACGCCCCCCAGCAGCATCGCGGAACCGGCCAGCGCAATTGCAAGGGTTGCTTTCTTCATGGTTTTTCTCCTGGTGTTGTTTCGTTGTCGTTTTCAGTCTTGCTGCCTGCTGCTCAGCTGTTGCCGGAGACAGCCTGCCGTGCTTCCTCCGGCACGCGGATGTTCACGTCGTCGAAGCGGCCCGTCTCGGCATCCAGATGGCAGGCATCGCAGTTGGCCTTCGACCCCACCTTCGGGGTGCGGTAGATGGCTTCGGGCAGCTGTTCATGGCGCAGCCGCCACCACGTGGCCGAGGAGATGCGCAGATCCGGTGTCTTTGCCCGGCCCAGCCGCACCGCGGCCTCGGTGTCGAAGTGCAGGGCATCGTTGCGCTGCAGGAAGGCGAGGATGCGCCTTGCCGTCTTCTCGTCGATGCTGGCATCTTCGCCGTAATGGTCATCCAGCCCCTGCATGATGCGCTCCCACATGTCTGCCGTGCGCAGGGAGGGATGATGCGCATGGTGGCAGTCGGCACAGTTGGCCTTGTAGATCTCGGCGTTGGAAATTGGCCGCCAGCGGGTATCCGGCGTGGCCTCCAGCACGTTCCAGAAGCCCGTGAAGAACACCAGCACCACGCCGAAGACGAACAGCCCGCGCAGGATGAAGCGCCCCCGCTCCGCCTGCTCTTCCGGCACCGGCATGGTGCCGCGCGTCATTGCCCGCAGCAGCGGATGGCGAAAGACGACCGTTTCCATGAACACCCCGCCCAGGTGCCCGGCGATGGCAAACAGCAGGATGATGGCCAGCACCTCGTGCACCTCGCCCGCGGCATCACCCAGCCAGTAGGGCACGAAGGCCTTCAGTGGCCCCTGGTTCTCTTCCCCGCCCAGGGTGATGACGCCGGTGATGCTGATGAGCAGCAGCAGGCCGATGAGGGTGATGATCATGAACGCCCCCAGCGGATTGTGCCCCGCGGTCAGCGGCGAGCGGCCACGGATGACGTTGCCCAGGTGATCCAGCGCCTTGCGCGGCGACAGCGGATAGGCGGACAGCCGGCTGTAGCGCCCGCCGACGAACCACCAGGCGATGCGAAACAGCACCAGCACCGCCACCGCCTGCCCGGCCAGCACGTGAATGTCCAGCAGGTTCTCCTCGCCGAAGAAGCCGGTCAGCAGGCCGGCACTGACAGCCACCACCAGCGTCCAGTGGAAGATGCGCACCGGCACGTCGCGCACCAGCACTTCAGCCCTGCCGGCTGCATTGGCCTGCTGTTCTCTCTGCTGCCGCTGAGCCGACAATGCTGCCGCTGCCTGTGTGGCGGCATCCGTGGCCTTGGCGGCATTTTTCTGATCGTGGTCCATGGCCTGTTTCCCGCAGTTGCCTGTTGCCCGTGCATGCACCCATGCACCACGGACAATGGGAGGAAACAGGCCTGCATTCCATCAACCACGGGGGCACAATGCGGCAAATGAACCAAGGTTCATGCCCCGGCAGGCGCAAAGTCCCGTGGTCTTGTGGGGAGGGGGCAATGCAGCGCCACAAGGCGGGCAGGCATCACCCACGCAAGGCCATCCATTCGGACGTTGGACACCGGCCGGGGTGCCGGGGCGGGGCGGCTGTCCTGCCGGGCAGGCATCAGCGGGAATCGATGGCAATGAACAGCAAGGGCCGTGGGCTGCCAATGAGCATCATTGCGTGCCGCCGGGATGAGCCGGGAAGAACAGCTGCTGCCCGTTCATCCGGTAGGCGGCAATCAGCTTCTGCCCCTCCGGGCCGGTGAGCCAGTCGATGAAGGCGCGTGCTGCCTGCTCCTTCACGTGTGGGTGGCGCTTCGGGTTCACCAGCATCACGCCATAGGGGTTGAACAGGGCCGGGTCTCCCTCCACCACGATGCGCAGGTCTCCGCGGTTTTTGTGCGAGATCCACGTGCCGCGGTCGGTGAGCGTACAGGCCCCCATGGCCGCGGCCATGTTCAGCGTTGCACCCATGCCGCGCCCGGCTTCCAGGTACCACGTGCCCGATTCCGGCCGTGGGTCGATGCCGGCTTTCTTCCACAGCGCCAGCTCCTTCTTGTGGGTGCCGGAATCATCGCCGCGGGAAACGAAGCGTGTCTTCGTCCGGGCGATTCTGGCCAGCGCCGCTGCCGCGTTCCTGCTGCCGGCAATGCCGGCCGGGTCGTCCTTGGGGCAGACGATGACGAAGTCGTTGTGCATCACGTCCCGGCGCAGCGTCCCGTGCCCGGCCTGCATGAAGGCTTCCTCCGCCTTGCGCGCATGCACCAGCACCACATCGCCATCTCCGCGCGCGGCGTTTTTCAGCGCCTGCCCGGTACCCACCGCCACCACCTTCACGCGGATGCCGGTCTTCTCGGTGAACTTCGGCAGCAGCCAGTCCAGCAGGCCGGAGTTCTGCGTCGAGGTAGTGGACTGCAGGATGATGGTTTCGCCAGCCTGTGCGGGCGTCATCAGAAACACCAGCAGCAGCAGGAAGGCCATGAAAGGGGCAGAGAATGGATGCCGTGCGCAGCTCGCCATTGGTTTTCTCCGGATATCCATCTGTGCGTCCATCAATGCGGAGGAAGGGTGGTTCATCGGCAGGCACCGGGGCTTACGCCACTGCTCCCTGCCGCTCGCCGGAAAGCCGCCCCAGCAGGAACACGGCGGCATTCACCGCCAGTGCCAGCATCAGCAGCACACACCCCAGTGCCACTGCCAATGCCAGATTTCCGCGGGAGGTTTCAAGGGCTATGGCGGTGGTCATCACCCGCGTGGCGTGGTTGATGTTGCCGCCCACGATCATCACCGCCCCCACCTCGGCGATGGCCCGGCCAAAGGCCGCCAGTATCACCGTCATCAGCGCAAACCGCGCCTCGAACAGCATGGTGCCGACAAGCTGCCAGCCACGCACCTGCAGCGAGCGCATCAGCTCTGCGTATTCCTCCCACATCGAGGCGATGATGCGCTGCGCCAGCGCAATGATGATGGGGAGCACCAGCAGTGTCTGGGCGATGATCATGGCCGTCGGGGTGTAAAGCAGGCCCAGCACGCCCAAGGGGCCGGAGCGCGACAGCAGCAGGTATACCACAAGCCCCAGCAGCACCGGCGGCAGGCCCATCAGCGCGCTGATGACCACCAGCATGACGGTGCGCCCGCGAAAGTGCCACAGCGCCAGCGCCGCCGCCGCCGGCAGGCCGATGATGGCGGCAATGCCCACCGAGGTGAGCGACACCTTCAGCGACAGCAGCACGATCTCGAGCACATCCGCATCCAGCCGCGCCAGCAGCAGGAGGGCATCGGAGAAGGACTGTGCAATGCCGTTCCCGTTCATGTTGACAGGAGATAGCCGACAACAGGCCCAGCGGCAATGCGGGATGCAGCAATGCAGCGAGCGGCAGTGCGGTGAACGACGATGTGGAAAGCGGCAATGCGTTGAGCGGCGATGCGTTGAGCGGCAAGGCACTGAAGCAGGGAGCGGCCTTCCCTGCAAGTGCACGGCGTGGCAGGCATGCCTTGCCAATGGGCCATGCCTTGCCAATGGGCAATGTGCAGCACGTCAAGCAGCGCCTCACGCCGCGCTACTGCGCCCTGCTGGCGGGTTCGTCCGCCTTTTCCCCTCTCGTTGCGGCAGCATCGCCCGGCAGGCGCACCTTCACCGTCGTCTTGCCATTCTCGGCCTTGCCGTCGGTGCCATCCAGGGCAGCGGGGCGAGCCCTGGGCAATGCGCCATCCCCGGCCTTGTCGCCACCATTCTCCTGCAAGGATGCTCCGGCCCCTGACAGGACACGCTTCGGCAGCAGGTCATCACGCATCTGCAACACGCCCTGGCGGATCAGCGCCATTTCGCGTCTTGCCTTGTCGGCCTCTGCCGCCAGCCGGCGGAGCTGGTCGCGATCCTTGCGGATGGTGGCGGCCTGTGCCGCCATCTCGTCCCGCAGGATGTTGATCTCCGCCTTGTATTTCTCCATTTCCTCCCGCTCCTTGCGGATTTCTTCCTGGATGCGGGCGATTTCCAGCCGGTATTTCGCCGCCTGCTCGCGTGCCTCGCGCAGCGCCTCGCGATAGGTGGCGATTTGCGCGCGCATCTGCAGGGCTTCCTGCTTGCGCAACCGGGCCTCGCGTTTCAGCTCGTTGAGGAAGGCATCCATGCGCTGGGCTTCGGCGGCATTGGCGGCAGGGGAGCCTGCCTGCGATGCTGCCGCATCCGCTGCCACGGCGCGGGAGATGGATTGCGTGGTGATGTTGCTGGCCGAACGTGCCTGCGCGCGTTCTCCCCCACCTTGCGCGCCGCTTTCCTGTTCCAGGCAACCTGCCAGCACCATGCTCAGCGCCAGCGCGCCCAGCACCCCGCGCATGCGCCGCATGGCAGACGGCAAGCACTCCACCATCACATGCCCGCCCGCATGCGGGCCGGCATGGGCAACATCCTTGCAATGCGACATGTCCCGAGCCCCTCAACCATCATGGGAGGGGGAAATCCTCTCCCCACCAACCCCTGATAGCTGATTCGCAACGGAACACAAAACCGTGCATGAGCCGGCAGACGGGCCTTTTCATCGCACGCGGAGGCATTGCGTGAATGCCTGCAGCCGGCACGAGGTGCCGGGTGGCGAATATGGCAAGGCGGCAGAGGGCAGGGCATCTGCTCAGATCGTCTGGTTGTACTCCCCCACCTCCGGGCAGGTGGCCAGATGATCGCGGATGTTCTCCCAGATGGCGCGCATCATTGCCTCGGAGGTGGGGCTTTCGCACACCACCACCAGCTCCGGCTTGTTGGACGAGGCGCGCACCAGTCCCCAGCTTCCGTCTTCCAGCGTGAAGCGGATGCCGTTTACCGTGTTGATGTGGGTGATGCGCTGCCCGGCCACTTCCGCGCCCTGCTCCTGCAGCCGGTGGTAATGGTCGCTGATGCGCGCCACCACGTCGTATTTCACTTCATCCGGGCAGTGCGGGGCCATGGTCGGGGTGGCCCAGGTGCGGGGCAGCTCGCGCAGCAGCTCGGCCATGCTCTTGTCCGGATTGGCGTCCAGCATGTGCAGCACGGCAATGGCCGAGATGATGCCGTCATCATATCCCAGCCCCAGCGGCGGGCGGAAGAAGAAATGCCCGGACTTCTCGAAACCTGCCAGCGCGCCGATCTCCGTGGTGCGGCGCTTGATGTAGGAATGCCCGGTCTTGTAGTAGTCCGTCTCGGCTCCCAGCTCCTTCAGCACCGGGTCGGTGGCGAACAGGGCAGTGGACTTCACGTCCGCCACGAACTTCGCGCCCGGATACTTGCGCGCCAGGTCGCGGGCAATCAGCACGCCGATCTTGTCGGCGAAGATCTCGTGGCCCTCGTTGTCCACCACGCCGCAGCGGTCGCCATCGCCGTCGAAGCCCAGCGCCAGGTCGGCCCCGTGCGCCTTCACGGCCGCTGCCATGTCTTCCAGCATCTCCATGGCTTCCGGGTTGGGGTTGTAGTGCGGAAAGGCATGGTCGAGCCGGCAATGCAGCTCGATGACCTCCACCCCCATCGCCCGCAGCACCACCGGTGCAAACAGCCCCGCCGTGCCGTTGCCGCAGGCGCACACCACCTTCAGCTTGCGCTTGAGCCTGCCGCCACGCCGGATCAGGTCATCGATGTAGGCCTGCCGGATTTCCGGATGCAGGTGCAGGCTGCCGCCCGCGCGTTGCTGCACCGCGCCGGAAAGCACGATCTCCTTCAGCCGCCCCATCTCGTCCGGGCCGAAGGTGAGCGGCGGGTTCATGCCCATCTTCACGCCGGTCCAGCCGTTTTCGTTGTGCGAGGCGGTAACCATCGCCACGCCCGGCACGTTCAGGTGTTCTTGCGCGAAATAGGCGGTGGGAGAGAGCGCCAGCCCGATGTCGTGCACTTCCACGCCGGAGGCCAGCAGCCCGGCAATCAGCGCCTGCTTGATGGATTGGGAGTAGCTGCGGTAGTCATGCCCCACCACCACCGCCGGGCGCACCCCGGCCTCGTGCAGCAGGGTGCCCAGCCCCATGCCCAGCAGCCGCACGCCGGGCAGGTTGATCTCGCTGACGGGCTGCTTCGTCTTCTCGTCCTCGCCGAAGTGAAGCCAGCGCGCGTCATATTCGCGAAAGCCCGTCGGCTTCACCAGCGGCAACGTTTCGTATTCCGCCGTGTTGGGGGCAATGTCCGCCCGTGGCTTCAGCCATTCTGCATCACGTGCATGGGGCTTCGTTGCATCATCCTGCATCAATCCGGTTCCTCGTCGAAATTCAATTGCCGGGAAATGCAATTGCCGGGCAATGTGCGCAAATATTCAGGCGGCATGCACGGAACGTGGCCATGATGCCGTCATTTCACCAGCTGCATCACTCCTGCATTTACAGCATAACGGCGCAGCTTGCCAAGATAGCTCATGCCGATGAGCACGTGCTGCAATGCTCCTTCCGGCACCACCACCGCCTCCACGTCGCGCACGATGACGCCGTCGATCTCCACCTGCCGCAAGATGGTGCGTGCCGCCATCACCTTGCCGTTGGCTGTCCACAGCGGCTGGTCATGGCGCAGGAAGGCGGGGTTCAGTCCCATCCGTTGTGCCTGCTCATGGGGAATGGCGACCACCGTGGCACCGGTATCGATGATGGCGCGCACGGGCTGGCCATTGATATGGGCGGTGGCGATGAAGTGCCCGTTCTGCGATGCCCTGATTTCCGTCCACCCGGCGTGGGACGGGGCATGGCTGCCAATGACCGCCGCCAGCGCCAGTCCACCAGCCAGCAGGACGGTGGCCAGATCACGCATGGCGCAGCCCTTGGGCATCTTGGGCTCCCACGAATGCCTGCTGTTGCGCATCTCGCCGCTCCTCCTTCTGTCGCGAAATCATCCGATGAAGAGTTGCGCCATGCATGGCATGAAAAGGAAAAGGTGCGGTGAACGGAAAGGGTGCAACATGCACTGAAAGGGGCATACGGGGGCAGGAGAGGAACCTTTTCGGCCAGATGGTTGACGAAGGGTTGCAATTGCAAGGGGGCGAGCTGGCAGGTTCGGGGCAAGGCAGGTTCACGTGCCCAGGCCCGCCAGCACCAGCAGCACGGTGGTGCGCACCACCACTTCCATCGCGCCCGCGGCATCTCCTGTCTGCCCGCCCAGCAGCCGTGTGCACAGCCGGCGCATGCCGATGGCGGCAAGCATGGCGAGAATGAATACGGCAGGCATGGCTGCCGCCAGCCACGGCCACAGGCCCATCATCAGCGCCGCCACCGTCAGCCCCGCCAGTGCCATTGCTGCATCATCCGGGCGGCCGGTGGAGACGCTCATGCCGTCAGCCCGCGCATGGGGCAGGGAATGCAGCAGCCACACCGCCGCCAGCCGCGAGGCCGCATGCGCCAGCACCAATGCCGCCAGCGCGGCCATTGCCCCCTTGCCAGTCAGCGCCAGCAGCGCCACCGCCTGCAATGACAGGGCGAAGACGAGCGCCAGCACGCCAAAGCTGCCGATGCGCGCATCGCGCATGATCTCGAGCCGCCGCTCTTGCGTGCGCCCGCCCAGTGCGTCGGCGAAATCCGCCAGCCCGTCCTCGTGCAGCGCGCCGGTGAGGATGATGCCTCCCAGCAGCGCCAGCAGCACCGCGGCCAGTGGCAGCGACGGCAGCAGCCACAGCAGCAGGACCAGCAACAGTCCCTGCGCCAGCCCGATGAAAGCGCCGGCAAGCGGCAGCATGCGCAGCGCCCGTGGCCAGCCTGCGCCCGATTGCCATCGCGACGGCATGGGCAGCACCGTCAGCAGCGCCAGGGCTGCGGCCATGTCTGCCAGCCAGCCATGCCAGCCCATTGCGGCAGAGGTGCGCTCCGCGTGCCCGCAGCGCTTCTCGTGCGTTGCATGCCTGCTGTCCTGCTGTGGAAAGTCCGGCATCGGCATCTGTTCCGCAATGGCGTGCATCCACCGGCAGTGATATAGCGGTTGCCGGACAAAGCCAAATGCCCTTCAGGGGAATCGCTTCAGAGGGTCGCTTTCCATGCCGATGCCGCAAGTCGCAACGCTCGATGATGTGCACGCCCTGCTCGCCGACCTGCCACAGCCGGACGAACAGGCCCGTGCGCAGGCGCAGGCGCGTGATGCCGTGCTCACCAAGCCGCCCGGTGCGCTGGGGCGGCTGGAGGATATTGCAGCCTTCGTTGCCGCCTGGCAGGGCAGGCATCCGCCTGCTGCCGAGCGGGTAAAGGTGGTGGTGTTTGCCGCCAATCATGGCGTGGCGGCGCAGGGCGTTTCCGCCTTTCCGCCGGAGGTTACGGCGCAGATGGTGGCCAATTTCGAGGCCGGGGGTGCTGCCATCAACCAGCTTTGCAGCACCTTCGGCCTCAAGCTGGAGGTATTGCCGCTGGCCGGCCTTGCCCCCACCGGCGACATTGCCCGCGAGGATGCCATGAGCGAGCAGCAGATGCTCGATGCCTTCAATGCGGGCATGAAGAGCGTGGCACAAGGCATTGATCTGCTGTGCATCGGGGAGATGGGAATCGCCAACACCACGGTGGCGGCGGCATTGCTGCATGCATTGTTTGGCGGAACGGCTGCAGACTGGGCAGGTCCCGGAACGGGGCTGGATGATGCGGGCACGCGCCACAAGGCGGCGGTGGTGGCATCGGCAGTGCAGCGGGTGGGGGAAGAGGATGATCCGCTGCAACTGCTGCGCCGCCTTGGGGGATATGAATTCGCCGCCATGTGCGGGGCGATTCTGGCAGCGCGGCTGGCCCGCGTGCCGGTGCTGCTGGATGGCTACATGACCGCCGCCGCCGCGGCGATACTGCATGCCGTCCGGCCGGACGCCATCGGCCACTGCCTTGCCGGGCACGCCTCCGCCGAGCCGGGGCATGCACGCGCGCTGGAAAGGCTGGGGCTTGAGCCATTGCTGAACCTCGGCATGCGGCTGGGCGAGGGCAGCGGCGCGGCGCTGGCGACAGCGGTGGTGCGGGCTGCCGTGGCCACGCACAACGGCATGGCCACCTTCGACTCGGCCGGCGTTTCCGGCAAGCAGCGCTGAAGGAGGAGGCATCGAGCAAAGGGGCGGGTGCGCCGCATCGATGCGGAAGGGCAGGCCGGGCAGGGCTTGCGGCACTTGCGGCACTTGCGGCACGGCCTTGCCACATTTCCATTTTCCTGCCGTGCATTTCCTGTTATCAGGCAGCCATGAGCACGCAACGCGAAACATCGGATGACGACAAGCTGCCGGCAGCGGCATCGGATGCCGCGAGGGAGCCGCGGCAGGAGCGGCAAGGTGGCGCGGCCCGCCGCGGGAGGAAGGACGAGGGCAGCGTGTGGGGCACCGTGCGGCTGGTGCTGGAGGCGCTGCTCATAGCCTTTGTCATCCGCACGTTCTTCTACCAGCCCTACAACATTCCCTCGTCATCCATGGTGCCGACGCTGCTGGTGGGGGACTACCTGTTTGTCGGCAAGCTCAGCTACGGCTACGGTCCCTATTCCTTCAATTTCAGCTTCTCGCCCTTCGGCTACGAGCTGTTCAGCTTCGGCCCGCTGCCGTTCAAGGGGCGCATTTTCGCCGATGAACCGGAGCGTGGCGACATCATTGTCTTCAAGCTGCCGCGCGATCCGAAGGTGGATTACATCAAGCGCGTCATCGGCCTGCCGGGCGACCGCATCCAGGTCATCGATGGCGTGGTGCACATCAACGGCCAGCCGGTGAAGCGCCAGCGCATCGAGGACCGCGTGGTGCAGGATGGCCCCTATGCCGGCATGCGCGTGCCGCAATATCGCGAAACACTGCCCAACGGCCGCAGCTACGTGGTGCAGGAGATGCTGGAGAACGGCCCGGCGGACAATACCGGCGTCTACGTGGTGCCCGAGGGGCATTATTTCGTCATGGGCGACAACCGCGACAATTCCACCGACAGCCGCGACCAGTACATGGTCGGTTACATTCCCTACGAGAACCTGATGGGCGAGGCCAAGATCATCTTCTTCTCGCATAACGAGAAGGCCTCGCTGCTGATGCCGTGGACGTGGTTCGGCGGCATCCGCTTCTGGCGTATCGGCACGCTGCTGGGCTCGTGAGGCAGGGCGCATGACCAGGCGGAAGACGGCATCCGGCACCAATGGCCTCGATGAGGACGCAGGCCGTGAAGAAGACGGCAACGCCAGCAACGCGGGCGCAAATGCCGGCAGGCATGATGCCGGCAAGAGCGATGCCGGCAAAACCGGTGGCAACGATGAAGGGGTGGCAAATGTCGAGGGCTTGCGCCGGCAGGTGCTTGAACGCACCGGCATCGGTTTTGCCGACACGGCATTGCTGATCCAGGCCCTGACCCATTCCGATGATGCCAGGGGGCGCGGCGCGCGCGACTACGAGCGGCTGGAGTTCGTCGGCGACCGCGTGCTGGGGCTGGTCATCGCCGAAGAGCTGTTTCGCCGTTATCCGGATGAAGGAGAGGGCCTGCTGGCGCGGCGGCTCAACCGGCTGGTATGCCGGGAGGCCTGCGCCGAGGTGGCACGAAGCCTGCGCCTGCACGAGCTGATGATCACGGCAAAGACGGCGGAGCGCAGGCAGGTGCAGGCCTCGCGCAAGGTGCTGGCCGACCTGTGCGAAGCGCTGATAGCGGCGATTTATCTTGACCAGGGGCTTGAAGTGGCGCGCAACTTCATCATCTCTCGGTGGGAGCCGCTGTTCGAGCGCCACCGGCAGCCGCCGCGCGATGCCAAGTCGGCATTGCAGGAATGGGCTGCCGCCCGCGGGTTGCCACCACCACGATACGAGGAGGTGCGGCGCAGCGGGCCGGACCACGCACCGCTGTTTACCATTTCCGTGGCGGTGCACGGGCTGGGAGAGGCGCAAGGGCAGGGGGCTGGCAAGCGCGCCGCCGAGCAGGCCGCTGCCGCCAGCCTGCTGGAGCAGGCGCAGGCGGCAGATGCACGGCGGCGTGGCACGGATGATGAAGCGCAAGGTAACGCATGAGCGACAACGACAGGGATACCACCACTTCTTCGGCAGGCGAGCCGGAAGAGGGCAGGGCAGGGCAACGGCCACAGGTGGAAGAGCCGGCGTCTGCGGAAGTGCAGGTGCATGAGGAGAACGCCGCGCCAATGGAGGAGGAAAGCCGCACGCGCTGCGGCTTCGTTGCCCTCATCGGTGCGCCCAATGCCGGCAAGTCCACCCTGCTGAACACGCTGGTGGGAGCGAAGGTTTCCATCGTAACCCACAAGGTGCAGACCACCCGCACCCGCGTGCGGGCGGTGGCCATCGTTGATGACGCCCAGATCATCTTCGTTGACACGCCGGGCATCTTCCGCCCGCGCCGCAGGCTGGATGAAGCGATGGTGGAAGCCGCCTGGGGCGGTGCGGCAGATGCCGATGTCATTGCCCTGCTGGTGGATGTTCGGCGCGGGCTGGATGACGAGAATCGCCGCATCATCGAGGGGCTGCGCAACATCCGCGGCAAGCCGGTGGTGCTGCTGCTCAACAAGATAGACCTCATCGAAAAGCCGAAGCTGCTGGAGCTGGCGCAAGCCTTCGTGCAGGAATTTCCGTTCGAGCAGGTGTTCATGATCTCGGCGCTGAAGGGCAGCGGCGTGGAGGATTTCAGGCAGTATCTCGCGCAGCAGATGCCGCCCGGCCCGTGGCTGTATCCGGAAGATCAGCTTTCCGACCTGCCGCTGCGCCTGCTGGCGGCGGAAATCACCCGCGAGAAGCTCTACCTGCGCCTGCACGACGAGCTGCCCTATGCCTCGCACGTGGAAACGGAGGGCTGGGAAGAGCGCCCGGACGGCTCCGTGCGCATCGAGCAGGTGATCTACGTGCAGCGCGAGAGCCAGAAGAAGATCGTCATCGGCCGCAGTGGTCAGACCATCAAGGCCATCGGCAAGGCGGCGCGCGAGGAGCTGCAGCTGCTGCTGAACCGCAAGGTGCACCTGTTCCTGTTCGTCAAGGTGCGCGAGCACTGGGATCGCGACCCCGAGCGCCTGCGCAACCTCGGCCTGCTGGACTGATTGGTTCTCTTCGGCATTCCGGCATCCCCGCCCCGCTCCCC
>Ga0256839_1004016_pt1 | contig 14666 bp, 15 predicted proteins | sample 354166metaG_FD_185968 | JGI IMG/M metagenome (GOLD analysis project Ga0256839, IMG submission 185968) | Hydrothermal vent microbial communities from Mid Atlantic Ridge, Atlantic Ocean - 354-166 | ecosystem: Environmental > Aquatic > Marine > Hydrothermal vents | place: Atlantic Ocean: Mid... | reverse complement strand
CCTCCTGCAGCCAGGCATGCAGGCGGGTTTGCACCACCGTTTCCTCCACCCGCGCCTGAAGCTCGGTGGCCTGTGCGTCCTCATGCATGTCAAGGCGCTGGCGCAGGTCCTCGCCAAGGCAATCCCCCAATGCCTGCAACAGGCCTGCCGGGCCACTGATGCGCACGCGCAAGGCGGCATCGCACCCCAGCATCTGCCGCAAGGTGCGAGCCATGTGCTGCACCGCCCTCTGGCGCGCGGCATCCACCAGCAACGGTTCCAGCAGCAGCGCCAGGTGCTGCCCCAGCGCTTCCTCCAGCGCCTGCAGCCCCCCTTCCAGCGCCGAGGCAAACTGTTGCGCCACCTGCTGCTGCCAGTATGCCTCGCGCTGCTGCAGTTCGGCCGCATGCGCCTGCTGCAACGCCTCGCGCTCCCTGGAAAATGCCTCCTCCGCCGCGCGCCGGCCTTCCGCCATGCCCTCGGCGCGCGCCCTGGCCAGCGCTTCCTCCATGGCGGCGACCTGTTCCTGTTGTTGCTGCTGCTCGTGCTCCTGCGCCTCCTGCCGCCCGGGCGGGTGCGGGATGGCACCGCGCCCGGACAGAGCGGTGCGGAAGTCCTGCAAGGCGCAGGCAGCAGGGATGATGCGCGCGCTCATGCCCCTTCCCTCAACCATTCACGGATGACGCTGGCGGCCTGCCTCTCGTCGTATTCGATCATCTTCTGCAGGCGCTCCAGCGGGCGCTGCCGGGCGTCATCGGCAAAGGCCAGCGCCAGATCATCCTGCCGGGCGGTGGTGGCTTCCTCATCCGCGGGCATCTGCGGCGCTGCTCCTTCCGGCAGGGCTGCCGCCCCTTCACCCGCGTCGAGTGCAGGCGTGCCGGCAATCTCCTGTGCTGCTTCCGGTGCACCCAGTTGCGGCGCGGCGGCATCATCCAGCACATCGGCCCGCGCAGTGAGCGGCTCGCCGCTGATGGCGCGCAGCGCCGGACGCACGCCGAACCAGATGAGCAGCGCCACCACCGCCAGCACCACCAGCGCCTGCACCAGCAACGGCAGCATCTTCATCAACTGCTCGGCCAGCCCCGGCCCGGCCACCGGTGGCAGCGGCTGCTTCGACTGGATGAACTCCACCGCCAGCACCTTCAGGCTGTCGCCGCGTTTCTCGCTCATGCCGGCGGCGGTGCGCACCAGCTCGGCAATCTGCTGCTGCAGGGTGGCGATGTCGTCATCGGTGAGCTTGCGACCCTGCAATGTTTCCAGGCTCTTGCGGTTGACGACCACGGCCACGGAAAGGCGGGCAATGTCGTATCCGTCGCTGACGGTCTGCACCCGGCGGGAGCTGATCTCGTAATTGACGAGGCGCTCCTTGCGGTCGCGCTTCTCCTTGTTGCTGTTGGCACCCGTGGCGGCATTTTCCGTTTCCGGCAGCTCCTGGTCGAGCGAGGCGGAATTGCCGCCGGAGGTGTTGCTGGCGGCGGCCTTCTCCTTGATGTCGCGCACCGAGCGCTCGACGCGCGAATTGGGATCGTAGGTAATCTCGCTGATGCTGCGCCTGTCGGTATTGAGGCGGGCGGCGACGGATATCTGGAAATTGCCGGCACCGAGATAGGGCATGAGCGTGGCCTGCACGTTGCGGCGGATGCGCCGGGCCAGCGCCTCTTCCAGCTCGGCCAGGCGGCGCGGAGCGGCAAGCTCGCGATCATCACCGCTGGCCAGCAGGGTGCCATCGGTGTTGACCACGTTGACACGGCCAATGGCCAGCCCCGGCACTGCCCCGGCCACCAGGTAGCGGATGGCATCGGCGGTTTCCGGCTGGAAGGCGGCATCGGTGCGGATCAGCACCGAGGCGGAGGGCTGCCCCTCGCTGCGGCGGAAGCTGCTGCGCCGCGGCAGCACGATGTGCACGCGCGCCGCCTTCACCCCGGCGAAGTTCTGGATGGTGCGGGCCAGTTCCCCTTCCAGTGCACGGATGAGCGTTACCTTCTGCATGAAGGAGGTAAGCCCCAGCGCACCGATGTTGTCGAACAGCTCGTAACCGGCGCGGGAAGAGCGCGGCAGCCCCTTTTCGGCCAGCAGCATGCGGGCGCGGGCAGCCTCGCCATAGACCACCTTCACCGTCTTGCCGTCGGCACTGACGTCATAGCGGATGCGGGCCTCGCCCAGCGCCGCGCCGATGGCGGTAACATCGCGCGGGGTGAGGCCGGTGTAGAGCACCTCGAAGGCGGGGCGCGAGAGCATGTATCCGGCCACGCCCACCGCCACCGCCATCAGCACGCCAGCCAGCCCCAGCGCCATCAGCCGCCGTGCGCCCAGGGCGGCGAGGTTCTGTTGCAGGCGGGAAAGCTGTTCGCGCCAGTCCATGTGCAGGTTCCGTCAGGCAACAGGCTTGATGCTGCAATCACTTCCACTGCGTCATGCAGCGGTTCATGAAAAACAGCATTGCGCGATGAATCTTGCGCGAGGCTGCCCTGGTGGGGATTGCCCTGCTCTCCGGCCTCCTGCAGGAGCACGCAAAAAGGCCGCAGCCCGTTGAAGGCTGCGGCAAGTTGAAGTGAGTATGGAGAGTTTGCGGATACGGTGCCCATCCCTTGCGGGGTGGAGAGAGAAAGACCCCGGGCAGGCCCCGTGTCCTGTATTTTCCCGGTGTGTGCCGCCGGGAAAATTCCGTCAGAAACCGGATGTTGCCGTGGTGCACCTCCCTTTCTGCTGTCAAGTGTGCGTGTGCTTGCAAGGAACAGTCATGGAGAACCCCGGATTCTCCACCCTTTTGCCCCGGCATGGCCTGCCTGCGCATGATCTCTCGCGTGGCAGGCAGGCACGGCGGGGGCGTTGCCGGCAGCACCGGGGCGGAAAAGACAAGGGGCGTGGCATTCCGGCTGTTTCGCGGAAATGACCACGCCCCCGTGCCTTCCCGTGCCCGGACGCATGTCCGGCGGTTACCGGTGTTCCACCTCCTCCGCCGCGGCCGGGGGCATTGCCGCAAGCGGAGGAAGGGAACGGCCGGTCAACCAGTCAGCCGACATCAGGCCGGCTCACCGTCATCAGCGGAAGAGCGAAAGGATCGTCTGGCTGGATGCGTTGGCAATGCTCAGCGCCTGCACGCCCAGCTGCTGCTGCGTCTGCAACGCCTTCAACCGGGTGGATTCGGCGTTCATGTCGGCATCCACCAGCTGGCTGACGCCGCGGTCGATGGCATCCATCAGCGCAGAGATGAAGTCATCCTGCATCTCGATGCGCTTCTTGCCGGCACCAAGGTCGCTGGCGGCGGTGGTCATCTCGGTGATGGCAGCATCCACACCGGAAATGATGGCTTCCAGGTCCTGCAGGTCGGCAGCGGCATCCGTCAGGCCGGAAATGTCCAGCGTGGCGACGGTGAAGGTGCCGGCACTCGCCAGCGCGCGATCCTTGTCCAGAATGCCGCTGGCAGCAGCATTGCCATCGAACAGCTTGATGTTGTTGATGTTGATGCTGATGGTGCCGATGGAAACACTGTTGCCGGTGCGGGTGAAGGAGGCCACCACCGTCTTGGTGCTGTTGTAGCCGGCGGCAGAGGAATCGACGCTCAGCCAGTTCTCGCCGGAGAAGCTGGCGGAGGTGGCGATGCTCTGCAGCTGGTTCTGCAGCTCGTTGATCTCCGACTGGATCTTGCCGCGGTCAACACCCGGCTCGCGGGCGGCCACCAGCTTGGCCTTGATCTCGGTTACCACGTCGATGGACTTCTCCAGCGCCGTGTAGGCGACATCCACCGTCGCCTTGCCCAGGCCCAGCGCATCGCGCACCGTGGCCAGCGCCTTGTTGTCGGAGCGCATGGTGGTGGCGATGGACCAGTAGGCGGCGTTGTCCGATGCGGTGGAAACGCGGTAACCGGTGGAAATCCTGTTCTGTGTCTGCTCCAGTTCCTTGTTGGTCTGGGTCAGCGTCTGAAGCGCCGTCATGGCGGCAACGTTTGTCCGGATGCTGGACATGCTTCTGCTCCTTGCTAAACGACAACACTGGTACTTTCAGGGAGAAACATGTCGGACTCGCACCGACATGACGAAGCGGCTTCATGCCTGCGGGGGAGCCTGGCTCAACCCCGTTTCGTCATGATGTATGGTGTCAATCGATATGTGATCGATGAGGACAAGGTAGCCGCCAACTTCTAACAAATGGTTAACGCCGCTGTGCCGGCTCCCGCATCGTTGCACAAGCTGCTGAAAAACATGGATATCCCCCCTTCCACAGCGCACGACAGGCCATGACTGGCAGCATGCTGCAGGAGGAGTGCCGCAGGCCCGGGGCGGGTCAGTAGAAGGAGCGCACCAGGCCGCCGGCGAGCAGGCTCCAGCCGTCTATCAGCACGAAGAACAGTATCTTGAAGGGCAGCGAGATGATGGTGGGGGGCAGCATCATCATGCCCATGGACATGGTGATGGAGGCAACGATCAGGTCTATCACCAGGAACGGCAGCAGCAGCAGGAAGCCGATCTCGAAACCGCGGCGCAGCTCCGAGATCATGAAGGCGGGAACGAGGATGCGCAGCGGCACCTCTTCCAGCGCTTCGGCATCGGAATTGGCGGCGGGAGGTGCTTGTGGCGCTGCCGGCTGCTGCTGCGGCAGCCCTTGCGCGGCAGCATCGCGGCGGTTTTCGCGACCGGCAGCAGCCTCGCGCGCCAGATCGCGAAACAGCGCCAGGTCCTGCTCGCGCACGTGGTCCAGCATGAAGGTGCGGAATGGCTCCACCGTGCGGCGGAAGGCCTCTTCCTGCGTGATGCGGTTTTCCAGCAACGGCTTCACGCCATCGGTCCAGGCGCGCTCGAAGGTGGGCTGCATGATGAAGAAGGTCATGAACAGCGCCAGCGACACGAGAATGAGCGTTGCCGGGGTGGTCTGCAGCCCCAGCCCGGCGCGCAGGAAGGCCAGCGCCACCACCAGGCGGGTGAAGCTGGTCATCATCACCAGCAGCCCCGGCGCAAGGGAAAGCAGCGTGAGCACCACCACCAGCTGCACGATGCGGCCGCTGACCAGCTCGTTGGCGGCCAGTGCCGCGGCATCGGGCAGGCCTTGCGGCGGCGGTGCCTGGGCAAGGACAGGCGCTGGTGCCATCACGAGCAGAAAAACCGGCAGCATGGACAAAAGCGTGAGCAGCCGCCGATTGCGGCATGCCGAAAACGGCAATGCTCCCAAGACCTGCGCAGCCGGGCGCGCAGCGCCATGTCCTGCCGGCTCCCTGCTCATTCCACCACCAGCGACAGGATGACGAATTCCTCCACCCTCCCGTCGGAGCGGGTGCGGGCACGCTCGGAGAGATCATCACGCAGGAAGGCGAGATTGCCGGGGCCTTCCAGGTCGCGCAACGACAGGGTGCGCAGATGCGCCAGCACATCCTGCTGCACCAGCAGCGCCAGTTCTGCCTGCGCCTTCTCGTCCAGGTCCTGCGCATTCACCAGCAGGGCCCCTTCCAGCCGCACCCAGGAACGTTGCGGCGCGCGCAGGTTGGTGGTGATGGGCTGCAGGCGCAGGGCCAGGTGGCGGCCGCTGTAGATGGGGCGGGGCTCATCTTCTTGCACCTCCTGCTGCTGTGCCTGCTGCTGCTCTCCAGCCTGCGCCGCCGCCAGCTTCGGCCCCAGCAGGAAGCCCATGCCGGCCCCGGCACCGGCAGCCAGCAGCGTTACCGCCAGCAGGGCGATGACGAACCCCTTGCCGGAGCCACCCTGTCCGGCTGCGGAGTCGGCTGCAGCAGCGGGTGCAGCACCCGCTGCGGGTGGGCTGTTCTGCATGTTGCGCGCCATTGTCCGGTTTTCCGTATCCGTTGATGTTTCCTTCGGTTTTCCGGCGATTGTCGCCTTTGCCTCATAACGGATTGAACAGATCCAGCAGCTGCTGCCCCCAGCCGGGCTGCTGCACCTCGCTGATGCGGCCACGGCCGCCATAGGAGATGCGCGCCTCGGCCAGGCGGTCGTAACGGATGGAGTTGTCCTGCGAGATGTCCTGCGGGCGCACGATGCCGGCGACGGTGAGCACGCGCAGCTCGTTGTTCACCCGCACCTCCTGCGAACCGGAGATGACGAAGTTGCCATTGGGCAGCACGCGGGTGATGACCGCGGCGATGGCCAGGTTGATCTTCTCCGCGCGGCCGATGGAACCCTTGCCGTCGAAGGTGGAATTGGTGTCTGCGCCGAGGCTGCCCCTGGTGGTGAACTCCTTCGATACCGGCGTGTCGGACATCTTGCTTTCCAGGTTGAAGTCGGCGCTCAGCCCGCCCTTCACGCCGGCCTTGCGCGAGCGTTTGGTGAAGTTGTCCAGCGTGGCCCAGTCGTTGATCTGTATGAGCACGGTGATGACATCGCCCGGCGCACCGGCGCGCTGGTCATGAAACATGCTCTGCTTGCCCTCCGGCCACAGGGAGTAGTTGGCTGGCTGCACGCGGGCGCGGGGCGGGGCCACCACCTGCGTGGTGGCCACGTTCATGCCCGCTCCCACCGGCGACAGCGCCGGGGCGCGCCCCACCTCGTCCATGCGCGCGGCGCAGGCGGTCAGCAGCAGGGGCAACAACAGGGGCGGCAGAAGCGAGTGCAGCGTGCGTTTGCGGACAGGCATCAGTTCATCTCCCGTGTGCGGCGGCCACGCACGGCGCTTTCCGCCACCGCACCAACAATGACGTTGACCAGGCGCCCCGCCTGCTTCGGACTCATCTCGGTGAGAATGGCGGAAGCCTGCTGTGGCTTCAGGCCGGTGAGGATGGCAATGGCCACCGCGTATTCCATCTGTGCAATCTGCGCCGCCGCCGCCTCCGGCTCCATCCTGGCATAGACATCGAGAATGGCGGCGGTCATGCGGCGGGTGATGGCCTCGCGCCGCTTCACCCAACGCTGGTGTTCGGCGCGCTGCTCCTGCAGCTTGCGCAGCAGCTCTTCAAGCTGCTGCTGCATGCGCTGCAACTGCTTCTTCTGGCGGGCATAGCGGGCATCGCGCGCATCATCGGCTATCTGGTAGCAGTATTTCTGGTCATCACGGCGCACATCCGGCGGCAGCTTCGGTGCAAGGCGGCGGCGCAGCGCATCATTGCCGCCGGCCGTGCGGCGCGCGTGGCGCGCGGTGGCATCGACAGTTTCTGTCCGGCTGGCGGCGGCCGGTGCGTCCTGCGCCGCAACGGCGTGGGTGGCGGCCACGGCATGGGCCAGCAGCAGCGCCACGCCCAGCAGCACCAAGCCCGTGCAGCGCAACCATCCCCTGCCCCGCCACACGGCACCATGAGCAACCGCCGGGATGGCGCTGCCTGTTTGCTGCCGGTGGTGATGAATGCCTTTTGCGCTGGCCATCATGCACCTGCCCTCCCCTACTCCACCACCAGCTCGGCCTGCAGCGCGCCGGCGGACTTGATGGCCTGCAGGATGGCGATAATACCCTTCGGCTTCACGCCAAGGCTGTTGAGCCCGGCCACCAGTTCCTGCAGCCCGGCACCGCGCAGCACGCCGACGCTGCCGCTCTTCTCCTCCACCGTTACGTAGGTTTCCGGCACGACGACGGTCTCGCCGCGCGACAACGGCTCCGGCTGTGAGACACGCGGCATCTCCTGGATGCGCACGGTGAGGTTGCCGTGCGTAACCGCCACGGTGGAGATGCGCACGGCATGGCCGATGACCACGGTGCCGGTGCGCTCGTTGACGACGACACGGGCGGGAGTATCGGGCCTGACCATCAGCTCGCCCACTTCCGCCGCCAGTTGCGCCACATCGACGTTCTGCGGGCGGCGCACGAAGACGGTGCGCATGTCATGGGCGCGGGCGATGGCCAAGCCATAACGGCGGCGGGCATGGGCATTGATGACGCGGGCGATGCGCACGGCAGTGGCGAAATCGGGGTTGTTGAGGTTGAATACCAGCGTGCGGGTGCGGTGAAACCCGCCCTTCAGCGCGCGCTCGACAATGGCTCCGCCGGGAATGCGGGCGTTGGTGGGTATGCCCTGGCTCACCTGCGCCGCCTGCCCTTGCGCGGCAAAGCCGGAGAGCACCAGCGAGCCCTGGGCAACGGCATAGACCCTGCCATCCGCTCCCTTCAGTGGCGTCATGATGAGGGTGCCACCGGCCAGCGAGGTGGCATCTCCCAGCGACGAGACGCTGACATCGATGCGCGTGCCGGGGCGCACAAACGGCGGCAGCGTGGCCGTTACCATCACCGAGGCGACATTGCGGGCGCGGGATGCGCCGGGGGCGATCTTGGCATCCAGCCGCTCCAGCATGGCGCGCAGCGACTGCTCGGTGAAGGGCGAGCCGCGCATGCTGTCGCCCGTGCCCTGCAACCCCACCACCAGGCCATAGCCGACGAGCTGATTGTCGCGCACGTTGTCCAGCGTGGTGATGTCCTTGATGCGCACCTGCGCCTGTGCCTGCAGCGGCCATGCGGCAAGCGCAAGCAACGCTGGCAGCAGTGTTGCCAGCAACGCCATCAGCGGCCATGACGGCCACTTCTCCCTGCACATGCCCATGCCGTTCATCATTTCCCACATCATCGCATCCCCTGCGCGCCTACCCGCACGGTTCCGTCAGGCTGCGCCACGCCGTGCACGATGCGGCCGCTGTCCACGTTGCGCACTGCCACCGGCTCGCCGGCAGAGGCCGAAGCCAGCGCCACGCCCAGTGCGCTGATGCGCAATGCGCCGCTGCGGAAGATGATGCGCACGGCCTTGCCGCTTCTCACCACGTAAGGCTCGCGCAGGGCGTTGGGCGGCACCGGGCGGCCTCGCGGCAGCGTGCGACGGGCCATCTTGCCGATGATGGCGGCAGGGTCGGCGACGAACCCGCCACGCCGGGCAAAACGCCGGGAAACAGGACGCAGGCGCAGCATGGCGGCGGTGATGACCTCGCCGGGATAGATGGTGGTGGCGGCAACGGGAATGCGCGGGCGAGCATCATCCGGCGCTTGCCTTGCCGCGGCTGCAGGTGCGTGTCCTTCACCTGCCAGCGATTGTTGCGTCAGTGGCCGCTGCGCCAGCTCCGCCACCGTCTGGGCGGCGGCCTGCTCGCCACCTGCCGGCAGAATGGCCAGCGCCAGCACCCCCAGTGCACCCGGCAGCATGAACACGAGCACGAGCATGCGCAGCAGCGCCTGCCGCATGGCAGCAAGGCCCGCCAGCGCATTGCCGGATGCAGATGTTGCCGGTGTTGCCGGGGCTGCCTTCATCCGTCTGTTCCCGTCATGCCTGCCCACCTGTTGCAGCGGCGCTGCCGACTCAGGCTCCCTGTCCTTCGCATCAGCAGCACGTCAGCGGCGCATCAACAGCGCATCAGCGCCGCGACACGGTGCTCATCATCTCGTCCACCGCCTGGATCACCTTGGAGTTCATCTCGTAGGCGCGCTGGGCGGTGATCAGCTCGGTGATCTCCTTCACCGCATCGACGTTGGAGGATTCCAGGTAGCCCTGCCGCACCTCGCCAAAGCCGGGATCACCGGGATTGCCCACCACCGCCGCGCCGGAAGCCTGGGTGGGGCGGAACAGGTTGTTGCCCAGCGGCTCCAGCCCGGCATCGTTGACAAAGGTGGCCAGCGCGATCTGCCCCAGCGGCTGCAGCTCGGCCTGATCGGCCAGCCGTGCGAAGACCTCGCCGCGGGCGTTGACGATGACATCGATGGCTTCCGGCGGGATGGTTATCTCGGGCTGCACGGCCAGGCCATCGACGGTAACCAGGCGGCCATTGGCATCGCGGTTGAAGGCACCGGCGCGGGTATAGAGCGTTTCGCCCTCCGGCCCGGTTACCTGGAACCAGCCGCGGCCGGTAAGCGCCAGGTCAAGCCGGTTGCCGGTTTGCGCCAGCGCGCCTTGCGCATGCAGCTTGCGGATGGCGGCGGTGCGCACGCCAAGCCCCAGTTGCGTGCCCTCCGGCACGGTGCTCTCGCCGCCGCGCGCGGCGGTGCCGGGCATGCGGTCTATCTGGTAGAGCAGGTCGGTGAACTCCGCCCGCGCACGCTTGAAGCCGGTGGTGTTGATGTTGGCGATGTTGTTGGCGATGACCTCGACGTTGAGCTGCTGGGCAGCCATGCCCGTTGCGGATATTGCCAGCGCTCTCATGTGATGTGCTCCTGTCCGTTGGCGTTTTCTCGCGTGCATGTGCCTGGTTGCGCGTGCATCCCGCAGGTGCGGGCCGATTGCAGCACCTCAGGCCCTGCTGCCCACGATCAGATCTGCATGCGGCTTATCTCCTGCCAGGCGGCCACCAGCTTGTTGCGGATGGCCATGCTGGCAGAAAGCGTGCGCTCCGCTGCCATCACCTGGTCGACCACCGTGCGGATGTCGGCCTTGCCGACGACGCCGGCGATGGAATGGACTTCCGCCGTCTGCACCGTTTGCACCGCCTGGCCGGCGGCGGCCTGCAGCGCCTGCAGGAAGTCAGGCCCGGCAGCCTTGCCCGTGGCGGCATTGCCTGCGGCAGTCATGGAACCGGCAGCTGCCGCTGCCGTGGTGCGGCCGGGCGCTTGCGGGCCTGCCAGCCCGGTGATGCCATCGATGCCACTGATGCCGTTGATGCCGCTGACCATTTCCGCTCATCCCTTGTTGCTGTTCATCCTCTGCCGTTCAGCCGTTTGCACGCAGCAGGTCCAGCGTCATGGCGATGATCTCGCGGGCCTGGCGCACCACCTGCAGGTTGGCCTGATACATGCGGTTGGCATCGCGCAGGTCGGCCATTTCCACCACGGTGTTGACGTTGGGCATCTTGACGAAACCATTGGCATCCGCCGCCGGATGACCGGGCAGATATTCCACCCGGAAGGGAGACGGATCAGTGCCGCGGCCGGCCACGCGCACCACCTGCACTCCGGCCTGGCGGTCCATCTCGGCGGCGAAGCTGATGACCTTGCGGCGGTAGGGGTCCGCGCCCGGCGCATTGCCGGTGGAGCGGGCATTGGCAATGTTCTGCGCCGCCACCAGCATGCGCTCGGATTGTGCCTGCAGCCCCGTGGCGGCCACGGCAAGCGGTGCCAGCAACGGATCGCTCATGCCTGTCTCTCCCTGTTCGTGCGGTTGGCAACCTGCGCTGACGCCCACGCGGGTGCCGCCTTGCGCGTCATCAGTTGTCGCGCAGCGCCAGCATGAACATGCGGTGCCACGAGCGCACCAGCGCGGTGTTCACCTGAAAGGCGCGCACCGTTTCCGCTCCGGCCAGCATCTCCTTTTCCAGCTCCACGCTGTTGCCGGAATGGGTGGTGATGCCGGCGCGGGCCTCGCGCACCTCGAAACGGGCGGCAGCGGGCTGGCCGGTGCCGCCGGCGGCATCGAAATGTGCCGGATGGGTGCGCGCCACCTGCGTGGCCTGCACGGCCTGCGTGGGCTGCGTGGCCTGCATGGATTGCTCCGGTTGCGCCAGGCGGGCCGGCTGCGCCATGTGCGGTGCTTGCGCCAGCTGTTGCTGCAGGACATCGGCAAACGGCGCGATCTCGCGGGCGCGATAGCCGGGCGTGGTGGCATTGGCAACGTTGGAGGCGATCACCGCCAGCCGGGCGCTCAGCCACTCGGCGCGCTGTGATGCAATGGAAAAGATCTGCATGGCCCTGTGCACCCCCTGCATGCATGGCCACCCTCATGGTGGCCGCCGTCAAGGGAAACGCTAGGGCCGCTGCCTTGCCCGTAGCTTGCGGCAGCAGAAGGCAGCGTGGAACAGCAGCGATCAGCGTGAGCTGATGGCGAGCAGAAAGGCGGTGCTCAGGGTGGTGGCACGCATGCGATGCAGACCGGCGTCAGAACAGCTCCACGCCGGGGAACTTCTCCTGCAGCCTGCGCATCTGCGCGGCGCTCACCTCGCCGCAGCGCTTGAGCCGGGGAAACACCTTGCCGGGGTTCAGCAGCTGTTGCGGGTCGAAGGCACATTTCACCCGTATCTGCTGGTCAAGGTCGGTCTGGCTGAACATCTCCGGCATCAGGTCGCGCTTCTCCACGCCCACGCCGTGCTCGCCCGTCAGCACGCCGCCCACGTGCACGCACAGGCGCAGGATATCGGCACCGAACCGCTCCGCCCGCTCAAGCTGGTCGGGATCGTTGGAATCGTAAAGGATGAGCGGGTGCAGGTTGCCATCCCCGGCATGGAAGACATTGGCTACCGGCAGGCCGTATTGCCGCGAAAGGGCCGCGATGCCCTCCAGCACCTCCGGCAGCCTGTGGCGCGGAATGGTGCCATCCATGCAGTAATAGTCCGGCGCGAGCCTTCCCACCGCCGGGAAGGCCGCCTTGCGCCCGGCCCAGAAGCGCTGACGCTCATCTTCCGAGCGCGACAGGCGCACGCTCGTTGCCCCCTTGCGCCGGGCAATGTCCATGACGCGCCCGGCCAGCTCCTCCACCTCTGCCTCGGTGCCGTCCACCTCGATGATGAGAATGGCCTCGGCGTCCAGCGGATAGCCGGCATGGACGAAATCCTCCGCCGCCTTCGTGGCCATGCGGTCCATCAGCTCCATGCCGGCGGGGATGATGCCGGCGGCAATCACCGCCGCCACGCAGGCCCCGGCCTGCGCCACCGAATCGAATGCCGCCAGCAGGGCACGCGCTTTCGGGGGCTTCGGCAGCAGCCGCACCGCCACCTCCGTTACCACCCCCAGCAACCCCTCCGAGCCGACGGCCACACCCAGCAGATCCAGCCCGGTGCCGGCGGCCTCGCCATGCAGGTTGCCAAGCTGCACCAGCTCGCCGTTCATCAGCACCATCTTCACGGCCAGCACGTTGTTGGTGGTCATGCCGTATTTCAGGCAGTGCACGCCGCCGGCGTTTTCCGCCACGTTGCCGCCAATGGAGCAGATGATCTGCGATGACGGATCAGGCGCGTAATACAACCCCCGGCGTTCGGCAGCGCGGGTGATCTCCAGGTTGGGCACGCCGGGCTGCACCAGCGCGATGCGATTGTCGGCATCCACCTTCAGCACCCGGTCGAAGCGGCTCATGCCCAGCAGCACGGCATCGGCCAGCGGCAGCGCTCCGCCGGAAAGCGAGGTGCCGGAACCGCGCGGCACCACGCGGATGCCATGCTCGTGGCAATAGCGCAGGATGTGCTGCACTTCACGGGTGCTTTCGGGCAGAATGGCGAGCAGCGGCAGTTGCGCATAGGCCGTCAGCCCGTCCGATTCGTAGGGACGCAGGGCATCCGTGCTGCTGATGACTTCCGCCCGCGGGCACAGCCGCGCCAGATCGGCGGCGATCTCCTCGCGCCGGGCGATGATGCTCTCGTCAGGCGCAGGCATGCAGGGCTGGGTCATGGAGCTATCCTCCCGATGGATGGCTGCGTGGCCCGACACGCCAGTGGCGGCAGGGCGGCGCAGGCTGGTGCGTTGGCATTCCTGCGGCATGGCGAGATCGCGCGATTTTGAGCCGGTGTCCTTGCAAGTCCCCGCATGTGCGGCAATCAACCGCCTTCCCGTGCCATTCCATGCCATGATTATGCCATTCTGCCGTTGTCTTCAAACGCGCGGAGGGATATGTGCTCACGCATGCCCTGCTCCGAGGCTGGCCGCATGATCTTCGGGCAAGGGCACGCAGTCCACACGGGTGCTTGGGGGAGGTGCCCGGAGCCGGCATGGGACCGGCTCCTCGAGTGAACAGCAACAAGGAGGAAAACCACCATGAAGAAGATGCTGATGACCGCCCTGCTGGTTGCCGCCCTGCCGGTTGTTTCCGCGCAGGCGCAGGACGCCGGGGACCCGGAGAAGGGCAAGAAGGTGTTTGTGAAATGCAAGGCCTGCCACTTCGATGATCGCAAGAAGAACAAGGTGGGGCCGTACCTGGTGGGCGTGTTCGGCCGCAAGGCGGCAGCGGTGGAAGGTTTCCGCTATTCCAAGGCGATGCAGGCAAAGGCTGCCGAGGGCCTGGTGTGGGATGAAGCCAACCTCGACAAGTACCTGGAGAATCCGCGCAAGTTCATCCCCGGCAACAAGATGGCCTTCGCCGGGCTGAAGAAGCCGGAAGATCGCGCCAACGTGATTGCCTACCTGAAGACACTGACCGAGTGATGATGTGATGCGCGCGGCATGCCGCTGCCGTGCACCACGCACATGATCCAACTCCACAGCAAGGCTGGCGGGCGCTGCATCCGCCAGCCTTTTTGCTTGCCTGCCGGAGATGTCGGCGGCCATAACGGCAGCATGAACACTGATGATATTCCATCCTCCACGCATGCGCATGCGCCGCGGGTGGCACTGTTCGCCACCTGCGTGGCCAATGCAGTGCGCCCGCAAGCCGCACAGGCGGCACTGAAGCTGCTGCGCCATGCCGGCTGCCATGTGGTGGTGCCGGAGCAGTCCTGCTGCGGGCAGCCGGCCTTCAACGCCGGGCACGAGGACGAGGCACGGCGCATGGCGTGGGCCGTCTTGCAGGGCCTTGCGCCGTTCGATGCCATCGTGGTGCCGTCTGCCTCCTGCGCCGGGATGCTGCGCAACCACCTGCCCATGCTGTTTCCTGCCGGTTCGGAAGAGCGCCAACGAGCAGAAGAGCTGGCAGCGCGCACCTTCGAGCTGTGCGCGTTCCTGCAGCGGATCAATGCGCCGCTGCCCGTTCGGGAATGGCGCGGCGGGCCTGTCATCTGGCACGACTCCTGCGCTTCCTTGCGCGAGGTGCCGATGACGGAGGCAGCGCTTTCCCTGCTGGGCCGCATCAGGGGGCTGGAGCTGCTGCTGCCGGACGAGGAAACGCGGCAGACCTGCTGCGGCTTCGGCGGACTGTTCTCGGTGAAGGT
>Ga0256839_1004015_pt1 | contig 14679 bp, 14 predicted proteins | sample 354166metaG_FD_185968 | JGI IMG/M metagenome (GOLD analysis project Ga0256839, IMG submission 185968) | Hydrothermal vent microbial communities from Mid Atlantic Ridge, Atlantic Ocean - 354-166 | ecosystem: Environmental > Aquatic > Marine > Hydrothermal vents | place: Atlantic Ocean: Mid... | reverse complement strand
ACCATCAGCTCGCCGGCGGTGCTGACGCCCACGAGCTGTGCCAGCCCGCCCTGCGACGAGAAGAAGATCTTCAGCCGTTCGGACGGCGGCCTGGACATCAAGGACGAGAACCCGGACAAGAGCACCCTGGGGCGCAGGTCCTGGCGGCAGATCTTCGCGCAGTAACCGTGTACGATGACGGCCATGGAGATGAAAGCATGATGAGAACGCCGACGATGCTTGCCCTGCTGGCGGTCCTGGCGGTCCAGCCGGTCATGGCGGAGAAACCCGGGGCCCGTGGTTCCACGGTCCTGCACGTGTACGAGGACACCGTCCACTTCGTCAAGGACGGCAAAATCGGCCTGGACGACGAGGTGCTGCCGCTGGCCGACAACGTGGTGGTCCTGACCCGGGACGGGCGCCCGGCGCGCCTGGCCGACCTGCGCCGCGGCAGCCGGGTGGAGGTCACCATGCTCCGGGGCGGCGTGATCCAGCAGATCCGGCTGCTCAAATGATCGCCGCGCGCCTGCCCGCCGGGGGCCGCCGGGCCCGGGGCCTGACCCTGGTGGAACTCATGATCACCGCCGCCGTCATCGCCATCCTGGCGGTGATCGCATGGAACCAGTACACCCAGCAGGCGGCCAAGAACCGGCGCACCGACGCCATCCGGGCCCTGCTGGCGGCCCAGGTGGCCCTGGAGCGGTACCGCAGCGACAACGGCACCTATGACGACGGGGCCGGGGGCGCCACCGCCCTGGGCAGCTACATGCAGAACGAGCCCGGATCGGCCGCGGGGTCCAATCCCGACGACTGCGGGCGCAACCGGGGCTACATGGTCGGGGGCAGCACCGGCTTCATCTCCTGCCGCGGCTACTACGAGATCGCCGTGACCACCCTCACGGCCTCCACCTACACCCTCCAGGCCACGCCGGCCATGTTCACCAGCGGCGACCAGGAGGACAAGCGCTGCCCCGATTTCACCCTCACCCACACCGGCATCAAGAGCTACGCCGGCACCCCCAAGACCGCGCTGGCGAGCGGGGAGACCAAGGAACAGCGGGCGCGGGAATGCTGGTCCCAGTGACCGCATTCCGGGCAACGGCATGAGGAAGAGGGGCGCCGCGTGGCGCCCCCTTTTCACTTCACCCGGCAGTTGCATAAAATTCGTGATGAATCGTGTTTCCGTGCTTCGATGGCAGGGCCGGGGGCCGGAAGCAGGCCCCGGGCGCATTGCACCCAGGGGGGAAATCCAGGTTCGCCTCTGGTCTCCTGCAGAGCACCAGGGAGCTGCCCGGTGCACACCCCCTCACCCCGGCCCTCTCCCCCGCGATGCGGGGGAGAGGGGGACGTAAGAACCGGTGGCGGCGCCGGGCTCCCGCGGAGGGCGACAAGACGGTCCCCTCTCCCGCCGGGAGAGGGACAGGGTGAGGGGATCGGAACACGGGTTTTTTTCCTGCTCCTGCAACCCTCCCCACCCCTGACTCCTTCATCCCAGGGGGAGGAAATTTAGGCAATGATCAGGTTCACTGGAGCGCCTGGGGCAGGGAGAAGGACACGGTCTCCTCGCGCCCGCTGAACTCCTCCGGCGGCCCGCCGCCCCACTGGCGCAGGCGTTCGACGACCCGTTCCACCAGCACCTCGGGGGCCGAGGCCCCGGCGGTGAGGCCCACCGTGCCGATGCCGTCGAACCATTCCCGCCGCAGGTCCCCCGGGCCGTCCACCAGGCGGGCCGGGACGCCGGCGCGCTCGGCCACCTCGCGCAGGCGGTTGGAGTTGGAGCTGTTGGGCGAGCCCACCACCAGCACCAGGTCGCAGGCACCGGCCAGGGCCTTGACCGCCTCCTGCCGGTTCTGGGTGGCGTAACAGATGTCGTCCTTGCGCGGGCCCGCGATGGCGGGAAAGCGCCGGCGCAGGGCGGCCACCACCTCGCGGGTGTCGTCCAGGGACAGGGTGGTCTGGGTCACGTAGGCCAGCGGCGTGCCAGGCGTCACCGGCAGGCGGGCCACGTCCTCCGGCCGCTCCACCAGGTGGATGCGGCCGCTGTCGCCGGGATCCACCTGGCCCATGGTGCCCTCCACCTCGGGATGGCCGGCATGGCCGATGAGGATGCAGTCACGGCCGTCGCGCAGGAAGCGCAGCACCTCCAGGTGGACCTTGGTCACCAGCGGGCAGGTGGCGTCGAACACGCGCAGCCCCCGCGCCTCGGCCGCCTCGCGCACCCGCCGCGGGACGCCGTGGGCGCTGAACACCACGATGGCGCCGTCGGGCACCTCGTCCAGCTCTTCCACGAACACCGCGCCGCGGCCGCGCAGCGAGGACACCACGAACCGGTTGTGCACCACCTCGTGGCGCACGTACACCGGCGCGCCGAACAGTTCCAGCGCCCGCTCCACGATCTCGATGGCGCGGTCCACGCCGGCGCAGAAACCGCGGGGATTGGCCAGCAGGATGCGCACGGCCTCAGTCCCCGCCGTCCGCCGCCGGCGGCGACACCGAGAGGATCTCCACCTCGAAGGTGATCTCGTGTCCCGCCAGGGGATGGTTGAAGTCCACCTCCACCTCGTCGTCCCCGACGCGCCGCACCGCGCCCGGCGTGGTCTCGCCGGAGGGGGTGGCGAACTCCACGATGAGCCCCTCCTCGAGCGCCATGTCAGCGGGAAACTCGCTGCGCGGCAGGGTATGGACGTTGTCGGGATCGCGGAAGCCGAAGGCGTCCTGGGGCGCGATGGCCAGGGTCTGGGTGTCGCCCGCGCGCAGGCCATAGAGGGCCAGCTCCAGGCCCGGCACCACGCTGCCGTCGCCCAGGGTGAAGGTGAGCGGCTCGCCTTCCCGCGAGGTGTCGGCCACCATGCCGTCCTCCAGCCGCACCGTGTAGTGCATGGTCACGCGGCTGCCGGGACGGATCTGATCGTCGTCCAGGGTCTGCATGCCCGTCATTATCTCATGCCTGGCCCCGTCGCCGCGCCCGCAGGGCGTCGATCACCAGCATCACCGCCCCCACGGTGATGGCGGAATCGGCCAGGTTGAAGGCGGGCCATGACCAGCGGCCGTAGTAAATGTCTATGAAATCAACCACATGACCCAGAACCAGCCGGTCCCAGAGATTGCCCAGGGCCCCGCCCAGGATGAGCCCCAGGGCCGCCGCCAGCCAGCGGCTGCCCGCCGGCAGCCGCTGCAGCCACACCACGATGGCCGCGCTCACCACCAGCGCCACGGCGGTGAAGAACCAGCGCTGCCAGCCGGAGGCCCCGGCCAGGAAGCTGAAGGCGGCGCCGGTGTTGAACATGAGGGTGAGATTGAAGCCGGGCACCACCGGCACCGGCTGGTGAGGCACCAGCAGCTCCAGCGCCAGGCGCTTGGTGAGCTGGTCCAGTGCCACCACCGGCACCGCCACGAGCGCCCAGGGCAGCATGGGTCCGGGACGCCAAGCCATCAGGCGAACCGCCGCGTCTCGCCGGTGCCGGCGACGTTGTCCACGCAGCGGCCGCACAGCTCCGGGTGGTCCGGGTGGCGCCCCACGTCGGGGCGGTGGTGCCAGCAGCGCACGCACTTGGGATGGGGCGAGGCGGCCACCGCCACCCACACCTCGTCGCGGGAGGACAGGGTGAAGTGCATGGCCTCCGGCGGGGGGGTGTCCACCACCAGGTGCACGCGCGCCCCGGAGGTGATGAAGACGAAGCGCAGCTCGTCGCCCAGCCGCTCCAGGACGTCGTGGATCTCGCGCCCGCAGTAGAGGTCCACCTCGGCATCCAGCGAGGCGCCGATCTCCCCGGCCACGCGCAGCCGCTCCAGCTCCTTGGACACCGCCTCCCGCACCTCCAGGATGCGCGCCCAGTCATCGTCGGGCACGGGCTCGCCGGACACGGCCATGTCCGGCAGCGCGTGCCAGGTGGCGAAGAATACCGAGTCGGCCCGCTCGCCCGGCAGGTGGCGCCAGATCTCCTCGGCGGTGAAGGACAGCACCGGTGCCAGCCATCGCACCAGGGCCTCGGCCACGTGGTACATGGCGGTCTGGGCCGAGCGCCGGGCCACCGAGTCGCGCCGCATGGTGTACTGGCGGTCCTTGATCACGTCGAGGTAGAAGCTGCCCAGGTCCACGGCACAGAAGTTGTGCACCTTCTGGTAGAAGTGATGGAACTCGCAGGCGTCGTAGGCCTGCAGCACCCGGGCCTGCAGGGCGGCGGTGCGGCGCACGGCCCACCGGTCCAGCGCCACCATGTCCTGCGCCGGCACCTGGTGGCGGCCCGGGTCGAAGCCGTCCAGGTTGGCCAGCAGGTAGCGGGCGGTGTTGCGGATGCGGCGGTAGGCATCGCTCATGCGCTTGAGGATCTCGTCGGAGACGCTCATCTCGCCGCGGTAGTCCGTGGCCGCCACCCACAGGCGGAGGATGTCCGCCCCCAGCGTGCTGACCACCTTCTGCGGCGCCACCACGTTGCCCCGCGACTTGGACATCTTCTGTCCCCTGGCGTCCACGGTGAAGCCATGGGTGAGCACCGACTTGTACGGGGCCACCCCGCGCATGGCCACCGAGGTGAGCAGGGACGACTGGAACCAGCCGCGGTGCTGGTCCGACCCCTCCAGGTAGAGATCGGCGGCGGGGAAGGCGTCGATCCCCTCGCGCCGTTCCAGCACCGCGTAATGGGTGACGCCGGAGTCGAACCACACGTCCAGGGTATCGGTCACCTTCTCGTACTCGCCGGCCTCGTCCCCCAGCAGCTCGGCGGGATCGAGATCGAACCAGGCATCGATGCCCTTTTTCTCCACCCGCTGCGCCACCCGTTCCATGAGCGCCTCCGTGTCCGGGTGCAACTTGCCCGTCTGCCGGTGCACGAACAGGGTGATGGGCACGCCCCAGGTGCGCTGGCGCGAGATGCACCAGTCGGGCCGGTTCTCCACCATGCCGCGGATGCGGGCCTCGCCCCATTCCGGCATCCAGCGCGTGCGGCCGATGGCGTCCAGCGCCCGCTGCCGCAGCCCGGCCTGGTCCATGCTGATGAACCACTGGGGCGTGGCGCGGAAGATGATGGGCGTCTTGTGGCGCCAGCAGTGGGGATAGCTGTGGCGCAGGGCGGTCTCGTGGACCAGGGCGTTGTCCATGCGCAGGCGCTCGATGATGGCGTCGTTGGCCTCGAACACGTGCTCGCCGGCGAACAGCGGGGTCCCGGGCAGGAACCGCCCGTCCGGGCCCACGGGGTTGTCCACCTTGAGATGGTAACGCTGGCCCACGACGAAGTCGTCCTGGCCGTGGCCGGGCGCGGTGTGGACGCAGCCGGTGCCGGCCTCGGTGGTCACGTGCTCGCCCAGGATGACGGGCACCTCTCGGTCGTAGAAGGGGTGGGCCAGCTTCAGGCCCTCCAGTTCCGCCCCCTTGCAGCGGGCCACGACCCGGTAGTCGGACACCTCCCAGCGGGCCATGCAGTCGGCCAGCAGGGCCTCGGCCAGGATCAGCCGCTCCGGGGGATGCCCGCCCACGCCGGCGGTCTGCACCACCACGTATTCGAGCCCCGGGTGCACCGCCACCGCGCGGTTGGCAGGCAGGGTCCAGGGGGTGGTGGTCCAGATGACCACCGACAGCGTGCCCTCGCCATGGTCCTCCCCCTCGGCGCGGCAGCGGGCGAACAGGGCCGGCGCCTCCTGGACGGCGAAGCGCACGTCGATGGCGGGCGAGGTCTTGTCCTCGTACTCCACCTCCGCCTCGGCCAGGGCCGAGCCGCAGTCGATGCACCAGTGCACCGGCTTGGCGCCCTTGTGCAGGTGGCCGTTGGCGACGATGCGGGCCAGGGCCCGGATGATGTCGGCCTCGAACCGGAAGTCCATGGTGAGGTACGGCCGCTCCCAGTCGCCCAGCACGCCCAGGCGGCGGAAATCCTCGCGCTGGCCGTCCACCTGGCGCGCGGCGTAGTCGCGGCAGGCCCGGCGGAACTCCGCCGGGCTCACCGCCACCCCCGGCTTGCCCACCTCGCGCTCCACCTGCAGCTCGATGGGCAGGCCGTGGCAGTCCCAGCCGGGGACGAAGGGCGCATCGAACCCGGACAGGGTACGCGCCTTGACGATGATGTCCTTGAGGATCTTGTTGACCGCGTGGCCGATGTGGATGTCGCCGTTGGCATAGGGCGGACCGTCGTGGAGCAGGAACCGGGGCCGGCCCCGGCAGTGCTCGCGCAGCCGCTCGTAGAGCCGGTTCTCGCGCCAGGCCCGGACCTGGTCCGGCTCCCGCTGCGCCAGGTTGCCGCGCATGGGGAAGTCGGTGCGGGGAAGATTGAGGGTGTCCTTGTAGTCGCTCACGGGTCACCGCCTGTGGTCATTGGGCATCGTTCACCGGCACGCGTCCTGCGCGTACCAGCGGTCGAAGAACGCGCGCGTGGCCGCCACGTCGGCCGCGATCTGCGCCTGCAGGGCGGCCAGGGAGTCGAACTTTTCCTGGTCGCGCAGCTTGTGCAGGAAGCTCACCTGCAGGTGGCGGCCGTAGAGGTCGCCGTCGAAATCGAACAGGTGCACCTCCAGCACGGTGCGGGTGCCGTCCACCGTGGGCCGGTTGCCCAGGCTCGCCACCGCCGGCCAGGGTTCCCGCTCCAGCCCGAACACCTCCACCGCGAAGATCCCCTCCAGCGGCGAGGCCTTGCGGTGCAGGTGGATGTTGGCGGTGGGAAAGCCCAGCTCGCGCCCCAGCTTGTCGCCGTGGGCCACCCGCCCGCTCATGCAATAGCGCCGCCCCAGCAGGCGCTCGGCCGTGGCCAGGTCACCCGCCTCCAGGGCCCGGCGGATGCGGGTGCTGCTCACCCGCTCGCCGTCCACGCAGAAGCTGTGCAGGTGGGCCACGGTGAACCCGTGCTCCCGGCCCGCGGCCTCGAGCATGGCGAAGTCGCCCTCGCGCCCGCGGCCGAAGCGGAAGTCGTCGCCCACCACCAGGTAGCGCACCCCCAGCCCGTCCACCAGCACCCGCCGGATGAACGCCTCCGCCGTCATCTCCGCCAGCCGCCGGTTGAAGGGCAGCACCAGCACCCGGTCCACCGCGAACCGGCGCAGGGTCTCCATCTTCTCCCGGAACCGCTGCAGCCGCGGCGGCACGCGGCCGGGAGCGAAGTATTCCAGCGGCTGGGGCTCGAAGGTGATCACCGTCGCCGGCACGCCCAGCTCGGCACCACGCTCGGCCAGCCGGCCGATGACCGCCTGGTGGCCCAGGTGCACGCCGTCGAAGTTGCCGATGGTGGCCACGCTGCCCCGGTGGCGGGGCCGCAGGTTGTGCAGACCGCGAATGAGTTCCATCGGGGGCAGGTTACCACGCGCCGCCTCAAAAGCGGCCAAGTATAACAAGGTGTTACCCGGCCGTTGCAAAACCGCCTGCTAGCGGGCCTGCCCGGAGCCGGGCCGGCGCAGGGCCGACAGCCGCCAGCCGGCCGCCAGAAGGACCCCGAAGTACACCGCCGCCCCCGCCGCCACGCACAGGGCCAGGCGCCCGGCACGCCAGGCCGGGTCGCCGCCCAGCCACTGCCCCGGCTCCCCCGCCAGCCACCACAGCAGCCCCGTCATGGCCGCGCCCGCGGCCGCCACCTGCGCCGCCAGCGCCCGCCACCCGGGCCCGGGCACGTACACCCCGGCCCGGCGCAGGCCGCGCAGGAGCAGGCCGGCGTTGAGAAACGACGAGGCGGTGGTGGCCAGGGCCAGGCCGGCGTGGGCCCCGGGCAGGCCCGCCCACAGCATGGCCCCCACGAAGGCCACGTTGGCGCCCATGTTGGCCCCCATGGCGATGAGCCCCACCCGCACCGGGGTGCGGGTGTCCTGGCGCGCGTAGTAGCCCGGGGCCAGCACCTTGACCAGGATGAACCCCAGCAGCCCGAAGCCGTAGGCCATGAGCGCCACCGCGGCCATGGCCGCGTCCCAGGGCCCGAAGGCGCCGTACTGGAACAGGGTGGTGATGATGGGCCCCGCCAGCACCACCAGGGCCAGCGCCGCGGGGAAACCGATGACCAGCACCCAGCGCAGGGCCCAGTCCAGCGTGCGGGAGAAGGCCCGCGGGTCGTCCGCCGCGTGTTCCCGCGACAGGCTGGGCAGGATCACCGTGGCCAGGGCGATGCCGAACACACCCAGCGGGAACTCCACCATGCGGTCGGCGAAGAACAGCCAGGTGACCGAGCCCGAGACCAGGAACGAGGCGATGAGGGTGTCGAACAGGAGGTTCACCTGCATCACCGAGGAGCCGAACAGGGCCGGGAGCATGAGCCGCACCACCCGCTGCACCCCGGGATGGCGCCAGCCCCAGCGCGGGACCACCAGCAGGCCCTCGCGCCGGAGGGCGGGGAGCTGGAACAGGAGCTGGGCGATGCCGGCGGCGAACACCCCCCAGGCCAGGGCCGTCACCGGCTCGGCCATGCGCGGCGCCAGCCACAGGGCGGCGGCGATGAGGCACAGGTTGAGCAGCACCGGGGTCACGGCGGGAACGGCGAAACGGCCGAAGGTGTTGAGCACCGATCCGGCCAGGGCGGTGAGCGCGATGAACAGCAGGTAGGGGAAGGTCAGGCGCAGCATGGCCGCGGTGAGCTCGAACTTGCCGGCATCGGCCAGGAAGCCCGGGGCGAAGATCATCACCAGCACCGGGCTCGCCGCCACCGCCACCGCGGTGAGGCCGAACAGCACCACGGCCAGGGTGCCGGCGGTGCGGGCCAGCAGCTCGCGCACCTCGTCCCGGCCCCGGCGGGCCTTGTACTCGGCCAGCACCGGCACGAAGGCCTGGGCGAAGGCCCCCTCGGCGAACAGCCGGCGCAGGAAGTTGGGCACCTTGAAGGCGACGAAGAAGGCGTCGGTGCCGGCCCCGGCCCCGAACACCACCGCGAACACCACGTCGCGCAGGAAACCGGTGACGCGCGAGACCAGGGTCATCCCGCCCACCACGGCGGTGGAACGCAGCAGGCCCATCAGGGGCGCTCCGGGAAAGCGGCGGGAGGAAGGACAGGGACGAAATTCAATTCCATTTTATTATTGTGGGTATGGGCGCCGAGTCTCGGGCCAAGGCTCTCCACATGGTACCGGGATGCGGGCCGCGGCGTTGACAAAAGGGCGTGAAAACCGCATGATACGCGCCCCCGCAAACCCTGACCGGTACGGAGAGAGCATTTTGGCAAATTCACCCCAGGCACGGAAACGGGCGCGCCAGGCGGAAAAGCGCCGGGTGCAGAACCATTCCCAGCGCGCCACCATGCGCACCTATATAAAGAAGGTTCTCAAGGCGGTGGCCGCCGGTGACCGCGAGGCCGCCCGGGCCGCCTACCAGGCCGCGGTCCCCGTCATCGACCGCATGGCCGGCAAGGGGCTGATTCACAAGAACAAGGCCGCGCGGCACAAGAGCCGGCTCAACGCCCGCATCCGGGCGCTGTAGGCCCGCCCGCGCTCCCTGAAAAAGCCGGCCTCGCGCCGGCTTTTTTCGTTGCCGGCGGCCAGGAATGCCGGCCCCAGCACCCAGCAGCCTGTCACATCACCACCATGTTGTCCCGGTGGATGAGCTCCGGCTCGTCCACGTAGCCCAGGATGGCCTCGATGCGGCTCGAGGGCTGGCCCATGATGCGCCGCACCTCGCCGGCGCCGTAGTTGACCAGGCCGCGGGCCACCTCGCGCCCGGCGGCGTCCACGCAGGCCACCACCTCGCCGCGCTGGAACCCGCCGTGCACCTCCCGCACCCCCACCGGCAGCAGAGAACGGCCGCCCTCCACCACCGCCCGCACCGCGCCGTCGTCGATGACCAGGCTGCCCGCCAGCTTGAGGTGGCCGGCCAGCCACTGCTTGCGCGCCGACAGGGGCGCCTGGTCCGGCACCAGCAGGGTGCCCACCCGCCGCCCCTCGCGGATGGCGGCCAGCACCCCCTCCTCGCGCCCGGGGGCGATGACGGTGGCGGTGCCGGACCGGGCCGCCAGGCGCGCGGCGCGCAGCTTGGTGCGCATGCCGCCCCGGCCCAGGGCGCCGCCCTCGGCCCCGGCCATGGCGTCCAGGGCGGGATCGCCGGCAGCGGCCTCGTGCACCACGGCGGCGCCGGGGTCCAGGCGGGGATCGCGCTCGTGGAGCCCGTCCTGGTCGGTGAGCACCACCAGCAGGTCCGCCTCCACCAGGTTGGCCACCAGCGCCGCCAGGGTGTCGTTGTCGCCGAAGCGGATCTCGTCGGTGACCACGGTGTCGTTCTCGTTGACCACCGGCACCACGCCCCAGTCCAGCAGCGCGCGCAGGGTACTGCGGGCGTTGAGATAGCGCCCCCGGTGGGACAGGTCCTCGTGGGTCAGCAGCACCTGGGCGGTGTGCAGGCCGAAGCGCTGGAAGGCCGACTCCCAGGCCTCGATGAGGCCCATCTGGCCCACGGCGGCGGCGGCCTGCAGGCGGTAGAGGGCGTGGGGCCGCTCGGACAGGCCCAGGCGGGCCATGCCCGCGGCCACCGCGCCCGAGGACACCAGCACCAGCTCCACGCCGGCCTCGCGCAGGCGGGCCATCTCCGCGCTCCAGCGGGCGATGCCCTCGCGGTCCAGGGCCGTGCCGTCGCCGGTGAGCAGCGCGCTGCCGATCTTCACCACCCAGCGGCGTGCCGTCCCGAGCCGTTCGCGCTGCGCCCCTTCTGCCATGCCCCGAGTCTCCCTGCCGCCGCCCGCCGGTGCAAGTGCCGGCTCAGGCGCCGGCCGCCTCCTCCGCGGCCCGCTCCTCCAGCCGGTCCATGACGCGCCCCGCCAGCTCGCGGGTGCCCTCGCCGGTGACGGCGGAGACGAAAAACACCGGCCCGTCCCATTCCAGGCACCGGACGATGTCCCCGCAGCGCGCGGCCCGCTCCTCCGGCGGCAGCAGGTCGATCTTGTTGAGCACCAGCCAGCGCTCGCGCGCCGCCAGCGCCGGGCTGAACCGGGCCAGCTCGCGCTCGATGGCACGCACCGCCGCCACCGGGTCGCTGCCGTCGGCCGGGGCGACGTCCACCAGGTGCAGCAGCAGACGGGTACGGGACAGGTGGCGCAGGAAGCGGACGCCCAGCCCGGCGCCCTCGGCCGCGCCCTCGATGAGGCCCGGAATGTCCGCCACCACGAAGCTGCGGTGGGGCTCCACGCTCACCACCCCCAGGTGGGGATGCACGGTGGTGAAGGGATAGTCCGCCACCTTGGGCCGGGCGGCGGACACCGCGCGGATGAAGGTGGACTTGCCGGCGTTGGGCAGGCCCACCAGGCCCACGTCGGCCAGCACCCGCAGCTCCAGGCGCAGGGTGCGGCTCTCGCCGGGGGTCCCGGGCGTGGACTGGCGCGGGGCGCGGTTGGTGCTGCTCTTGTAGCGGGCGTTGCCGATGCCGTGGAATCCGCCCCGGGCCACCAGCAGGCGCCGGCCGGCTTGTGTCAGCTCCCCCATCTCCTCGCCGGTGTCGGCGTCGAACACCACGGTCCCCAGGGGCACCCTGACGACGAGATCGGCGCCGCTCTTGCCGGTGCGGTTGCCGCCCTGTCCCGGCTGGCCGTTTTCGGCCTTGAAGCGCCGGGTGTAGCGGAAGTCGGCCAGGGTGTTGAGGTTGGCGTCACCCTCCAGGTACACGCTGCCGCCGTCGCCGCCGTCGCCGCCGTCGGGCCCGCCTTTGGGAATGAATTTCTCGCGCCGGAAGCTCACGCAGCCGGCGCCGCCCTTGCCGGCCTCGACGCGGATGGTGGCCTCATCGACGAACTTCATGCTGGCTGCAACGCTCGTGCACAGTGTTTGGGAACCGGAAATCCCGCGGCCCGGCGCGGGCGGGAGAGCGCGACCGCACGCCGTCGAACGCTCGGGCTGCCACCGGCCGCCCGTTTCCGCGCCCGGAAACGAAAAACCCCGCCACGGGGGACGGGGTCCTCGTCGCCCGCGTGCGCGCCCGGCTCAGGCCGGCACCACGCTCACGACCTTGCGCTTCCTGGGGCCCTTGGTCTCGAACACCACCTTGCCGTCGGCCTTGGCGAACAGGGTGTGGTCGTGGCCCAGGCCCACGTTGACGCCGGGGTGGAAACGGGTGCCCCGCTGGCGCACGATGATGTTGCCGGCGCGCACCATCTCGCCGCCGAAGCGCTTCACGCCCAGGCGCTTGGAAATGGAGTCGCGACCGTTGCGGGTGCTGCCGCCTGCCTTCTTGTGTGCCATCTCTGTAGATACTCCCGGTTGAATCCGTCAGCCGGCCTGGATGCCGGTGATCTCCAGCTCGGTGTAGGGCTGGCGATGCCCCTGGGTCGTGCGCGAGTGCTTGCGCCGGCGGAACTTGACGATGCGGATCTTGGGCCCGCGGCCCTGGCGGCGCACGGTGGCGGTCACCTTGCTCCCGGCCACGTAGGGGGTGCCCACCCGGACCTGCTCGCCCTCGCCCACCATGAGGACCTTGTCCAGCTCCACGCTGGCGCCTTCCTCGGCGTCGATCTTCTCGACCCGGATGCGCTGGCCCTCGGTGACCCGGTACTGCTTGCCGCCTGTCTCGATTACCGCGTACATGCCTCGATTCTCCCTTGCCGGGCGGGAGCACCGCCCACGAAAGGGCGCAAATTCTACCCGGCCGCCTCCCCCGCGTCAACCGATGTCTTCCCGGGATTCAATGACTTACGGCGCCCCCGCGGCCCGGCGCCGCTTGACACCACCCCGGCCCCCGCCTAGCATGGCGGACCCTCCGACACCCCCGGGAAACGCGCATAAGTGCCTGCGGACATTGAAAATATCTATGCCCTCATCGCGGGCGACATGGACCGGGTGAACGCCTGCATCCGCGACCGCCTCCACTCCGAGGTGGTCCTCATCAACCAGATCGGGCACTACATCATCAACAGCGGCGGCAAGCGCCTGCGCCCCGTGCTGCACCTGCTGTGCGCCCGGGCCCTGGCCTACGACGGAACACAACATATTGATATTGCTGCAATTATTGAGTTCATCCACACGGCCACCCTGCTCCACGACGACGTGGTGGACGCCTCCGATCTGCGACGGGGCCAGGAGACCGCCAACAACGTCTGGGGCAACGAGGCCAGCGTGCTGGTGGGGGACTTTCTCTACTCCCGCGCCTTCCAGATGATGGTGGACGTGGGTTCCATGCGGGTCATGGACATCCTGGCCGAGGCCACCAACACCATCGCCGAGGGCGAGGTGCGCCAGCTCCTCAACGTCCACGACCCGGACACCACCGAGGCCCGCTACCTGGAGGTCATCCGCGGCAAGACCGCCAAGCTGTTCGAGTCCGCCGCCCGCCTGGCCGCCGTGCTGGCCGGGCGGCCCGAGCCGGAAGAACGGGCCCTGGCCGCCTACGGCATCCACCTGGGCACCGCCTTCCAGCTCGTGGACGACGTGCTGGACTACAGCGCCTCGGCCGCGGACACCGGCAAGAACGTGGGCGACGACCTGGCCGAGGGCAAGCCCACCCTGCCCCTCATCCACGCCCTGGCCCACGGCGACCCGGCCCAGCAGGCGCTGCTGCGCCGGGCCATCGAGACCGGCGGCCGCGAGGCCATCGACGACGTGCTGGCCGCCATTGAATCCACCGGGGCCCTGGATTACACTGCCCGCTTCGCCCGGGAGGAGGCCGCGCGGGCGCGCGAGGCCCTGGCCGCGGTGCCGGCATCGCCGTACAAGGACGCCCTGCTGGATCTCACCGAGTTCGCCGTCGCCCGCAACTACTGAATCCCTCCCGTTCCGCTTCGGGGTGTAGCTCAGCCTGGTAGAGCGCCATCTTCGGGAGGTGGAAGTCGCTGGTTCGAATCCAGTCACCCCGACCAGTCTCCCCCCGCCCCGGTTTCAGTCCTCGCGCCGGGGCAGCAGGGCCTGCAGCAGGCTCGCCAGCAGCAGCGGCCACAACACCCAGTGCACCGCCGCCACCGCGCTGGTATAGGCCCACATCACCGCGCCCCGGGGCTGGAGGTAGGGCCACGGGTCCCAGGCGATGATGGGCACGTGGTAACGCAGGGCCAGGGCCAGCCCGTGGCCCACGCGCACCTTCCACCTGCCGCCGGCCGGACCGTTCTTGACCGGGTCCTGTCCACCCCCCGTGCCGGAAGTCCTGCCCCAGTGGCAGTCCGTGCCGGGGGACCCGGCGTCGCAGGCCGGATCGAGGTCCTGGGCCAGAGCCACCGCCTCCGAAGCTTCCCGGGCCTGTCCCGTGATCTCGTGCAGCCCGATGCGGGTGTCCATCGCCAGCGCCACCACCTGCGGATGCTCGGCCGCGATCCAGGCCGCGGTGAACAGGTACCACACCAGCATGAACAGGAGCATGGGCGCGCGCCGGGTCCCGTATCCGATGAGCGAATGAAGCAGCATGAAGGCCGTGACCAGCCTCCGCTCCTCCCGCCACTGTTCCTGTCGCCGCATGGCCCGGTGGACGCGATCGGCCAGGTCGCGGTAGCCCTGGTTGCGCAGGGCCTGCTCAACGCGGCTGTAGGTGGAACGCTTGAACTCCGTAGCCAGCTCGAGGATGCGCAGGAAATCTTCGCCCGGCTCCGAGCACCTCCCGGACTCCTCATCCACCACGGACCACCGGTCCACCGCGACATTGCTGAGGTCCACCCGTGCCGGGAACGGCTCGGTGACTTCCCAGTGTCCGATGCGGGCGCGCTCGACGCTGAGCAGGGGAGAGTTGTCCTTTCCGGAACCGTCCTTTCCGGAACCGTCCTTTCCGGAACCGTCCTTTCCGGAACCGTCCTTTCCGGAACCGTCCTTTCCGGAACCGTCCTTTCCGGAACCGTCCCTTCCGGAACC
>Ga0256839_1004014_pt1 | contig 14683 bp, 11 predicted proteins | sample 354166metaG_FD_185968 | JGI IMG/M metagenome (GOLD analysis project Ga0256839, IMG submission 185968) | Hydrothermal vent microbial communities from Mid Atlantic Ridge, Atlantic Ocean - 354-166 | ecosystem: Environmental > Aquatic > Marine > Hydrothermal vents | place: Atlantic Ocean: Mid... | reverse complement strand
CATATCAAAAAAACTTATTCTATTTTTGAGCCTAATTATTGCGCACGTGGTGAAATTGGTAGACACGCCAGCTTGAGGGGCTGGTGCTCTCACGGGCGTGGAGGTTCGAATCCTCTCGTGCGCACTTTTTCTGGCTCTTAAATGATGAATTTAAATGCCTTATCATTAACTATACTCGATGCTTCGCACTGTTTTTTCTTGCAGCTATTGCCACTCAAGTTAATGCCCAAAATTCAGGAATCAAACCTCAATTTAGGTGCTAATGTTATTGTTGAGTAGGGTGTTACCTATAGCATTTAAAATAGATAAATAAACACTTATCAAATTTAAAATAATTTAATAATGAAAAAATCAATTATACTACTATTCGCAGTTTCGGTTTCTTTATTTTCTTGCAAAAAGGTGGTTGAAGAACTAGAGGCTATTGGAAAATTTACGTCAACCATTTCAGGTGACGTTTCTAAACAATTTGATGGGAACGCTGCCTTTGTGCACACAATTACAGTACAGGGTACTCCAAAAGGGTCTAGTTTGGTTATTGGATTATCTTTGTTAACGGATCAAAGTGAAACTATTGGATTGTCTTTATTAGATAACTCTATAAGTGGAATTTCAGCAGGTACTTATGAGTTAAACTCGTCTGGCATTGGCACAACCTTTGTTCCAGTTTATACCAACGGTCAAGTTGTGTATGCCTTACCCGATGCAACTAAAACCAACAAAATCACCATTAACTCGGTTAAGGATTTAAGAGTTGAAGGAACTTTTGAAGTTAATTTAATTGAAGCTTCTACTCAAAAGGCTATAAAAATTGCAGGAGCGTTTGATGCGGTAGGTACGACAGAAAGCAAATAAATTACTAAGTGTCTGTTCATAAATATTTAGCTTTCAATAAAAAAGGGGCTGTGCAAAATAGCCCCTTTTGCGGTTTACAACGCTATCCTTAGCCCTGCCATAAAATGAGTGCCGGCTTGTGGGTAGTAAAAATTTTCACGAATATCGTTTCCTCCACCTCGGTAACCCCAGGTGTAGCCATTGGCTTCATACATTTTGTTAAACAAATTGTAAACGGCCACATTAAACGAAATTCGTTTTATTCCAAGAGCTGCTAACCCATAGCTGGCTCGTGCATCGCTAATATAATACCCATCAATTTTGCGGGCTTCATTGGTCGTGTTATCTAAGTATTGTTTACCCACATATTTATGTATCCAGGCAATTTCTAACCCTTCAATAGGATGAAAAACCAGTGTGGTGCCTGCTGTAATATTGGGGCTAAATGCAATTTGAGTGTTGCTGTAATTAATCGTTTCAGGTATAGCAGGGTCAAACTCCCAGTTATCGCCTGAGTTATATATTATCTCATCAAAACGTTGAATTATATTTTTGCTTAAAGTAATATTTGCATGTAGGTTAAACATCGAATTAATCGACATACCTGTTTCCAATTCTATACCCATCCTATAACTTTTATCCACATTGGTTCTTAAAGTTGCCCCCACATCATTTAACTGCCCGGTTAGCACCAATTGATTTTTGTAATCCATGAAGTAAAAATTGGTTTGGAGCCATAATTTTTCGCTTCTCTTTCTATACCCCATTTCCACGTTTCTAAGTGTTTCATGCTTAGGCGTTTGGTTGTTGGGCGAATCGATAAAATCGTTTCGGTTGGGCTCTTTGTTGCCTATGCTAAATGAGGCATATAGGCTTGAGTTAGCTGTTAGCTGATAGCTGGCTCCAACCTTGGGATTAAAAAAATTAAAATCGTAATCTTGGTTAATTACTTGTCTGTCATTATCTATTCCTTGCAAGGTGTAGCCCACGTTTCTATATTGCATGTCTGCAAAAACAGTTAGGTTAGAAAGAGGCTCCCAACTCATTTTACTATAAATAGTAAAGTCTGTTTTTAGCCCATTATTATCATAGTATCGGTCTCGTATGGCGGTATTACTTGCAAATTCAGACCAAATTAGTTCACCAAAATGATCTCCATCGTACTGATTCCAAGCTCCTCCAACTAAAATATTTAAGCGGTTAGAAGGAGTGTAGTCCATAGAAAATGTGATGCCATAAAAATCATTATCTAGCCACCTTCTTCTTATTAAATCTGTAGAAAAAATGGTGTCTGAGCCAATTATTGGGCGTTCAAATCCGTAATCATCTAAATCTTCCTCATTTTTGTACTGCTCGAAATACCCTTTTCCTTTGGTGTAGTGTAGGGCTGTATTTATAATAAAACCCTTGCTTACATCCCAGGCATAGAGTAATTGGTAATGAGTTTGAGTATAATTATCCACTTGGTTATCATAGGTGTAAAAATTATAAGTTCTGCCAGAGTTTAGCAAGTTATCGGCCTCTTCTTGGTCCAAGCCATTTCTATTGATATAATCCTGCATACCTTGCTCATCATTTCTAACCCTGGATTCAGGTGTACCTTCCCACGATTGATAGGTAATTTCTTTGCCCGAAAAAATATTTAATTTAAGCATCGAATTTTTGCCATAATAACCACCTGATATATAAAATGAAGTGAGGTCTGATTCTGCTCTGTCTCTATAACCATCCGAAACTATTTTAGAGAGCCGCCCGTCAATGGTAAAGGCATTATTTAGCAAGCCTGTGCCTGCCATTAACGTATGTTTTTGGGTATTAAAACTCCCAAAACTATTATCTATACTGGCATAGGGTTTGGGGTTAAGTGTGCTGGTTTGAATATTGATGGAGGCACCAAAAGCACCTGCTCCATTGGTTGAGGTGCCAACTCCGCGTTGTACTTGCACAGAGGCTACCGAAGAGGCCATATCGGGCAAATTAACCCAAAAAACACCCTGCGATTCGGAATCGTTATAAGGGATGCCATTAATAGTTACATTTATTCTAGTGGCATCGCTGCCCCTTATTCTAACACTGGTATAACCCACGCCTGCACCCGCATCAGAAGTAGTAACTGCCGAGGCTGTGCTTTCTAATAAATAAGGAAAGTCCTTGCCATAATTTTGTTTTTCAATTTCTTTTTTCTCAATGCTGCGAAAAGTCATTGGCGTTTTGTCCGAGGCTCTGGTGGCGGTTATAAGTACTTCATCGGTAATAATAGCGGCCACTGTTAAGGTAAATACTTGGGTTTGGGTTGATGGGCTAACGTTAACTTCGAGTGTTTTGTAACCCACAAAATTAATTTTTAATACATACTTCCCTTTTTTTAGGTTGTTAAAAGAGAACAGTCCGTTTGCACTTGTAATGCTCCCCTTATTTGTATTTAATAGCTGTACAGTTGCTCCTGGTAGCGGATTGTTCGTCTCGCTATCAAGCAATTGCCCGTTAATTGAGTTTTGTGCAAACAAACTTGCACTTAGCAACATAGCGGTTGCTAACATTAAATTTTTCATTTTATTTGTACTAAATAGGTTAAACATAATTAGAGATAGGGGCCTCTAATCTTTCGTCTATCCAAACTTCCTACGGCCGCATTACCGGCATCAGGTTCATTGGGTATATTCTCAGCCTGTCATTTTAGGCACCCCCTAGTATCACAAAGGTAGAAATAATATTTTTAGATTCATTCCTAAGGGTGCAATTTTGTCGTTTTAGTTTAAACCATTTTGTGCAAGCCCCCTAACCTATTATTAAAAAGAAAAGCAAAATAGAAATCGTCATTCCTGCGCAGGCAGGAATCTGTAGATATGGAAAGAGATTAAACATTATGGCTATAAAATTTTAATCAGTCTTTATTAGTTGTAACATCCTACAGGGCGGATTCCTGCTCGCCAACTGGCGAGAATGACGTAAGTGGTTGTTTTTTCTTACCTACTCCTAAAATAACAGTATAACCTGAATATAAATGCACATTTTGAATTTTTAAAGCAATTAAATTTGCAAAAAATCTCTTTTCTGCTGTGGGTAGCTGGTTTTAATGTAAAATTAAAATGTTTATGAATAGTTCAGGATAAATAATTAGCGACAAAATGTTATACACCCATTCCTAAGCAAGCAGGAATCTTTAGATTTCAGGTGAGTTTTTTTCAATTACCTCTTTCGCCATTTTAAATCGTTCTTTCTCATTGCCCCAAATCTTATAAAAAGGAACCCCCGATATTTTTAGCTCTTTTTTATACAGCTCAAATATTTGGTCTCTGTCATCAGGGTTTTCTCTTAGAGGGTCTGGTTGCCAAGGCAAGTCAGGTGTCATTAGAAGGTATAGGTCTGGTAAATTATTAGATAACCCATTTGTAATGAATGGATCGCAACTTCCATATTTAAACTCCGACCAAATTTTTATCACTTCTAGGCTAGTATCACAAATAAGTAGGGTTGGGTTATCTGCAATAGCTTTGTATTCTGCTTTTATTTGCCCTTTGGCAATTATTAATAAATCTGATTGTGTGTAGGCTCTACCTAAATTAGTTAAATAGGTTCGGGCAAATTCATCAACTAATTGCGCATTAAAGTGAGCTGCCAATTGCTTCGCAAGTGTTGATTTTCCTGTTGATTCCGGCCCAGTAATAACAATTTTAAGCATCTTCTTCTTTCATAGATTTTTTCCATTCCTGATACCCTGTAAATGAGAGTATTATATAAACACCATATAAAAACGAATAAAAGTAAATGCCTTTATAAATATAAATTACACTAGCCAACATATTTACAGCCAGCCAATAATACCAGTTTTCTAATTTTTTACGAGTAGTAAGCCACATCGCAGTAACACTTAATATAGAGGTGGTAGCATCCCAATAGGGCAGGGCTGCAGGTTCAAGATCGGTAAAAATAGCTGGTAAGTGCTGCAAAAAATAGCCAAACAAAACAATGCCTACACCAGATGCTATTAATAATAACAGATTGGTTTTTGTTGAATTGGTTGTAACCGGCAGTTCTTCTTTCTTATTTTTTTTGTTATGCACCCAATAATACCATCCGTATATATTTAAAATCAAAAAGAAAATATGAAGAAAAAAATCACCGTATAATCTTATCTTCCAAAAAATAACAAAGGAGATAAAAACATAAATAATACCTGCCGGCCAGGTGTATATATTTTGTTTTATAAGCCACCAAACACAGAGCAATCCAAACACCAATCCAGCAAACTCAAGCAAATCTATATGCTTGGCATACTCAATTATTCCTTCTAAAAATTCATTCATTCTTGTCTTATGTCTAGTATCTAACAGTCTTTTGTAGCTCTCACCATTTCAAATTTACCCGGTGGCCCCGGTAACGATTCCACACTAAACCCTGCTTGTTTTAAATCACGTTTTAGCTGCCCTTTGGCCGAATAGGTTACAAAAACGCCATTTTTATTAAGCATAGCATAGCATTTTTCAATAAGTTTATACACCCACATTTCAGGTTGTTTGCTTGGGGCAAATGCATCGTAATAAATAAGATCTACTTTGTTTTCTGTTGCTACATCAGCAAATGCAGCATTTATTTTGGTAAGGCTAAAATTGGAGGTAATGGCTACGGGCTCTCCCCATTCTGCTGTATGAAGCGCCTTAAAATACGGTGGGTTGCAATGTAGCTGCTCGGTGTAATTTAATTGATTTGTTAATTGAACTTCTAAAGGAAAAAGCTCTACCGTTTGGTAATGTGTGCTTACATCCAGCTCTTCTGCTTTCAATAAAGTGAGCAACGCATTTAAGCCCGTGCCAAAACCAACTTCAAAAATGCGTAGCTCCGTCTTTTTATGTTGCCTAAGCCAATATTCCAATCCATTTTTAATAAACACATGATTCGATTCTTGAATAGCCCCGTGGCTTGAGTGATACGTTTCGCCCATGGCAGGTACTTGCAACGAATGCGATCCATCTTCGGTAATAAATAATGTTATTTTCTCTCTTTTCACTTTTAACTCAATCACCAATCACCAATAACCAATCACCAATAACCAATAACCAATAACCAATCACCAATAACCAATCACCAATCACCAATCAACAATCACCAATCAACAATCAACACACTAACATAAGCCGCCACACCTTCTTCTCTGCCCACAAAACCAAGTTTTTCAGAAGTGGTGGCTTTGATTGAAATGTCATCCAACTCAATTTGCATCACCTTACTCAATACGGCACACATTTCAGGAATGTGAGGGTTTACCTTGGGAGCTTCAAGCGCTATGGTAGAATCGATATTGCCAATGGAATAACCCTTTTCTTTTATGAGAGCAACCACTTCTTTTAATAATAGTTTAGAATCAATGCCTTTATAGGCAGCATCTTGATCAGAAAAATGATACCCGATATCTCTTAAGTTGGCAGCACCTAATAAAGCATCGCAAATGGCGTGAATCAGCACATCGGCATCAGAATGCCCCACCGCCCCTTTGCTATACGCCAATTTTATACCCCCTAGCCAAAACTCTTTGCCCTCTTCAAGCTTGTGTACATCGTATCCAAATCCAGTTCTAATTTTCATGTATTGTTTGTTTTGCCTTATAATACATCGTGCTTGCATTGGTTTCCACTAAAATAGATTGCGCCATTGTATTAATATCTTCCAAACTAATATTTTTAATGATGCCCAATTCCTTATTGGTTCTATCCAGGTCATCCAATATAAACCCATAGGCTAAATTCATAGCCCTGTTTAGCACATCAATATCGCCAAATGCGTGCGATGCCAAGGCTTGGTTTTTAGCTTTTTCAAGAGCCAGTTCATCTACACCTGTATCAACAAGCTCATTAATAATTTTATCAACGGCTGCTTCTGCATTTTTAAAGATGATGCCTTCAGCTAGTTTTCCTGAAACTACCAACAGCCCTGGGTCGAGAGAACCCAACACATAGCCTGCAATATCAGTAAATATCAAATTATTCTCTACCAACTCCTGATAAAGCAAGGAGGATTTTCCCCGGCCTAAAATATCGCTTAATAAATCAGCCGTGTAATAGTCAGTATTCTCACGACCTGGCATATTATACACTTTATAAAAGGCATCCACCGGCACGTTCGATTGTACCTCTAAATGCCTTTTTGCTACTTGTGCAGGCTCCTCAGCAATATTTCTTTGCACATTTTTGCCTTTAGGTATATCTCCAAACCATTTTTTGGCTAATTCAAATCCTTTGTTAGTTGTTATGTTTCCTGCCAGTACTAAAACAGCATTATTAGGGATGTAATATTTGTTAAAAAAGGCCCGAACATCCTCCATCTTAGCCTCTTCAATTTGGGCTATATTTTTGCCAATGGTTGGCCATTGGTAGCTATGCTTTTTGTAAACCAGTGCTCTTAATTTATGCCAAACATCGCCATACGGTTGGTTAAGGTAGCGCTGTTTAAATTCTTCAATCACCACTTTTCGTTGTACTTCCAACCCTTTTTCGTTAAAAGCCAGCCCAAGCATCCGGTCTGATTCCAACCACAATCCTGTTTCAATATTTTCTGCAGGTATGGTAAGGTAATAATTGGTATAATCGGGCGTGGTAAATGCATTATTTTCACCACCCGCTTTTTGCAAAGGCTCATCATACGATGGTATATGAATGGAGCCACTAAACATTAGGTGTTCAAAAAGGTGTGCAAACCCGGTTTTATCAGGAGTTTCATCTCTTGAGCCTACTTTATAAGCCACATTTACCACTACCACCGAAGAAGTTGGGTCGGGATGAACAACTACGTTCAATCCGTTATCTAATATTGTATGTTCGTATTCAATCATATTTTTTTGAAGAAGCTCAAAAGTAATTTTAATACCGAACAAACCAAGTACCGAACAACTCAACTTTTATCACCAAACGTTTGTCATTAACCAATTCGCAAATCACCTTTGCCTAGAGTCATACCTAGATTGAGCGATTCAGTAGAGATGAGAAAGCCTGCCTGCCTTTTGGCTGGTGCTAAGAGACTGAGAATAATCCCGAGCACTCGGGAACAAAAAACGCAGGAATCCGCCAGTTGGCGAATTGCGAGTGTTTTTGGCCCCGATTGCTATCGGGGTAACTCAGTACATTAGTGCTTATCGCTTTAGTGAATCGCTCAATTTAGGTCATAGTTTTTATTTTTCAAATTTCTCCCGGTAGCTATCGGAATCACATTTACAATATGTCTAATATTAAGTTTGATAGAGGCAAATACACGGATAAAAAGCTTCTATCTATTTATAAAGCGTTGATTACTCCTCGATTAATCGAAGAAAAAATGCTTATCCTTTTGCGTCAAGGTAAAATTTCAAAATGGTTTTCGGGTATTGGACAAGAGGCCATTTCGGTAGGGGCTACTTTGGCTTTAAAAAAAGAGGAATATATTTTGCCAATGCACCGCAACTTGGGGGTGTTTACATCACGAGATATTCCATTAAGCAGGTTATTTGCACAATTTCAAGGCAAGCTTTCGGGGTTTACTAAAGGGCGAGATCGCTCGTTTCATTTTGGCACTAACGAGTTTAATATTGTTGGTATGATTTCGCATTTGGGACCACAATTGGCGGTGGCCGATGGCATCGCGCTTTCAGATTTAATTGATGGAAAGGGCAGTACTACCTTAGTTTTTACAGGAGATGGTGGTGCTAGTGAAGGTGATTTTCATGAAGCGCTAAATGTAGCTGCTGTATGGGATCTCCCTGTTATTTTTATGATTGAAAATAATGGATATGGCTTATCAACACCTAGTAGCCAGCAGTTTAAATTTAAAAATTTTATTGATAAAGGCCCAGGATATGGCATTGAGGCTCACCAAATAGATGGCAATAATGTACTGGAAGTATATGCCACCATAGAGCGACTCTCTAAGCAACTGAGGCGTAGCCCACGACCAGTAATTGTGGAAGCAATGACTTTTAGAATGCGTGGGCACGAAGAAGCATCGGGCATCAAATATGTACCCAAAGAGTTAATGGACTTTTGGGCTACCAAAGACCCTATCAATAATTATGAGGAGTATTTATTAAATAAGGGTGTTTTAACACCAGCGTTGGTTGAGCAATACAAATCAGGCATTAAAAAAGAAATTAATGAAGGGCTAGATATTGCCTATGCAGAACCGCTTCCTGAGGTAAATACTCAAAAGGAATTTAATGATGTTTATGCTCCTTTTGAGCAAGAAATAATAGCTCCTTTAACCAATGCTAAATCTAAAAAAAGATATGTAGATGCTATTTCGGATGGGCTTCGACAATCATTAGAAAAATACGATGACCTTGTGTTTATGGGGCAAGACATTGCCGATTATGGAGGGGTATTTAAAGTGTCAGAAGGGTTTTTAGCCCAATTTGGTGCAGACCGTATTAGAAATACACCTATATGCGAATCTGCCTTGTTTGGCATGGGGTTAGGACTTTCTATTAAAGGACGCAAATCAGTGATTGAAATGCAGTTTGCAGATTTTGTTACTTCCGGTTTTAACCAAGTTGTAAATAATTTGGCTAAATCGCATTACCGTTGGGGGCAAAATGCTGATGTGGTAGTGCGTATGCCCACAGGTGCCGGTGTGGCAGCAGGGCCATACCATTCACAAAGTAACGAGGCTTGGTTTTTTCATACGCCTGGGTTAAAAATCGTTTATCCATCTAACCCTTACGATGCCAAGGGCTTGCTTGCTGCGGCTATCGAAGACCCTAACCCAGTAATGTATTTTGAGCACAAAATAATGTACCGTTCTGTTGCTGATATTATTCCTGATGATTATTATACCGTTAAAATTGGGGAGGCTAGTGTGGTAAATAAGGGAGAGGATGTATCCATAATTACTTATGGTATGGGTGTGCATTGGGCGAAAGAACTTCAAAGTGAGTTGAATGATATTAGCATCGAAATCCTCGATTTAAAAACATTAATACCTTGGGATAAAGAGGCTGTAAAGCGTGCCGTGGAGAAAACAGGAAGGGTATTGGTGCTGCACGAAGACTCGCTTACAGGAGGCATTGGAGCCGAAATTGCAGCTTGGGTAAGCGAACATTGCTTTATGAATTTAGACGCACCAGTAACAAGAGTTGCAAGTTTAGATACACCAATTCCATTTATAAGTACATTAGAAAACAACTTTTTAGCAAATGCTCGTTTAAAAGAAAAACTCAATAATTTGTTGAATTTTTAGTAATTTGGCAGGTAAAAGTAAAATACCTTGGTTTATATCAATTTATGACAATAGCTCAAAAGCTTTTAACAGGATTAATTTTATTCGTACTAATTAGTTTAGGTCAGCAAAGCTTTGCCCAAATTGATTCAAGAAATCAAGAAAGACCCACCAAAAAAGAAGCAACCTCTCCCAAGAAAAATAAGAGAGTAAGAAAAACAAAGAAAGAACGTAAGCAGGCAAAAGGAAAAAAAATATACTCCAATAAAAAACAGCTTAAGAATTCTAAAAAATCTTTTAAAAAAGGAGGAGAAAAAGGCTATAAAGGAGACATCACGGGTAAAAAAGTAAGGAAACCTAAAACCACCCCTCGTAAAACCTATGCCCGCCCTCAACCCAACCCTTACGCAGGGCGACAAATACGAACAGAGAAACAACGTGCTGGTCCACCTCCACGTAAAATAAAAACAGCCACTAAAAAAGGAGAAGTAGCAAGAACAGGAGATATTTCTGGCAGAAGACGAATTAGGCAAAGGTCTGTATCTACAAATCCTAAAACAGTTCATCGTCAACCCAATACCTATCGAGGAGTAAAACGTAGAACTGAAAAAGACAGGGCATATAGTAATAAAAAACAGATTAAAAATGTTCGATCTGTATCCAGACCATCAGAATCAAGAAAGCCTAAATCTACTACTCGTGTAGTAACTGCATCTGCCCCGTACAGGGTTAAACGCAAAAAAAATGTGTACCGTAACCACGAACAACGCAAAGGAGAGCAAGCCTCAACCAAAGATATTGCAGGCAAAAAACTGCGAACTAAAAACCATAGAAGTCCAAGACCCTCTGGTGGAGGTAGGGGAATGGCAAGCCCACAAATAAGAAGTGATAGAACTAAAAGTGGAGAACGTTTTAGAAAGCACAAGTTTCAATCGGGTGGGGCACGTTCAGTGTCAAGGTCGAGCGAGCGTAGTGGGGGTGGGCAGCCGCTGGCAAACCAACGAAGCATGAAAAATTTTAGGTCTGCAAAAGCTAAGTCGGTTACACAGCCAAAACCAATTAGAACCTATGGTAACCGAAAGAAAGGAAATGGAGAAGCGGCAATATTTGGTGCTTATAGAGCCAAAAAAATCAGGTCTGTAACAAAAAAATCGGAAGCTAAACCCGGTAAACGAAAACCTTCGGCACCTAGCATATCTGGAGCGCGAGTTTTTAATAACCGAAAAGTACATCCTTATCGAGGCAAAGACCGTAGGTTTAGTGGCGAAAATGCAAGCAATAAAGATATTGCAGGGAAAACGTTAAGAACCAAAAATTATCGATCACGGCATCCAAACTATGGAGCTATGGGTACCCAAAATCTCAGAAGTATTAGCGGTTCGATTTCGAACAAGAGGTATAATTCTAATAGAGCTAAAAGCATTTCTGGCAAATCCTTTAATAATAGTGGCAGCTCAATTACTAAAAGAACGATAGGTGCAGGCAGCGTATCAGGCCGTTGGAATAATAAGGGAAATGCACTTATTCGAAAAGATGGAGACAGCGGTGTTGGTCGCTTTGCAGGAAATATAAAATATCAAAAACCTATGAAAGGGGGTGGAAGTGTATCTAAACGCTGGAATAATAATGGCAATGCACTCATTAGAAAAAATGGTGATACAGGAATAGGACAATTTGCAGGTACTATTAAATATCAAAAACCAATAAAAGGAGGAGGTAGTATTTCTAAACGCTGGAATAATAATGGGAATCCGTTAATTAAAAAAGGTAGAGGCGAAGGAACTGCCGCTGCAACAACCTTTCAAGGCAATGTGTTCCCCAGAGGGATGTCGAATCCAAATATTGGCAGGTATGCAGGCAATATTAAACAGCAAAAACAAGCTAAAGGAGGAGGCAGTATTTCTAAAAGATGGAATAATGGAGGCAACCCTTTAATGAAACAAGATAGAGGTGCTGGAACAGCTATAGCTACAACCTATCAAGGCAATATCTATCCAAGAGGAATGAACAACCCTAACATTGGTTCATACCAAGGGAATGTTAAAATTAAAAAGAATAATAAAAAGGCGTACCCTACACAAGAATTTATAGGCAATGTAAAAATTGTGAGTAAACGACCGCCAAAATCACCAGGTACTGAGTATGGAAGAGCATCGAAAATTGCAGGTATTAAAATAGGCACAGGTGGCGGTTTAATGCAACCTGTTGCTAATAAAAAGAATAGTGCTGATATTAATGTGATTACTGCTAGAACCAAGCAACGAAAAATGGAGCCATCACAAGGAACAAAACTGGGCGAGAAAAAAACGTTTTCTTTTGTAACTATTGGCAATCCTACAAAGAGCGGATTGGTGTATCAACGCAAAAGGCTAAAAGTTAATAATAATTTACCTAACCAATTATCTCGAAATCAAAAGAAAAGGGTTGAAGCGGCTCCAGGAACAACAAGAGGAAATGATTGGACACTAAGCTTTTGGGCATTTGGTAACCCTACCCATATGGGGTTGCAGGCAAAACATGTAAAAGCAAAAGGAAAAATGCACCCAAGCACAGCGTATAACTACGCCAATAAAAACGCTGCCGAAGAAAAAAACAAGACGGTAAGTATTAAACTAATGTGGGCTAAAATTTTTAAAAAGAATGCCGCTACTCCAGAGCCCGACAAGGAGTATTCGCATAAGTTAAAATATGATAAAGATGAACGGGCAATTTGGGAAACTGAAGAGAGAGAAGACTGGTATAAAAACTAGTATTTGATAAAACTCCAAACCATATTTTGTATTTTTACGTTCTAAACACATCCTTTAACACGCAGATTGAATAAAATTAATTACATATTAATAATATTATTTATAAGTCATTTTGTGAGTGCGCAAAACAGCAATGATGATTATACAATTGAGAATACTTGGGGGATAACCAAAAACACAAATAGTGGGCTAATTGCAGGTATCGTTTTTAAAAAAAGTATTCGAAACCCTACTGGTAGCTTTACTACTTATGGGGTAGAACTTGTTAACTATAAACATCCAGCTCAATCAAAATGGATAACAGGTACTGGCAATTCATTTACATTAGGTAAAGTTAACCACCTCTTTGCAATCCGTGGGCAGTATGGCAGAGACTATCTCTTATTTAAAAAAGCACCTCAGCAAGGAGTGCAAATAAGTTTAAATTTATCTATTGGCCCTTCCATTGGTTTAGAAGCTCCTTACTATGTAGAGTATCAAACCATTCGTGTGCCATACGATCCATTAAAACATGCCAGTAGAGGCGATATAACGGGCAGAGGCTTTATTTTTCAAGGATTGTTCGAATCAAACATTGTAATTGGAGCAAACATCAAAACATCTTTAAGTTTTGAGTTTGGTACACTAAAATCAAGCGTTTCGGGTTTTGAAGTTGGATTTTTGCTAGATGCCTATACACGCAAGATTAATATGATGGCAACGGCTGCTGATAATTATGCAGTATGGCCAACGGCTTTTATTACACTTTTTTATGGGGCAAGAAAGTAGCTTTCAATAGCTTCTCCTTATTTTTGTGTCCTTAATAAAATAAGTCAAATGGATACAACTACCTCAAAATTTTCTAAAATAAAAAAGCCAGACTGGCTTAGAGTAAAATTACCTGTTGGCAAAGAATATGCTGAAGTTAGGAAATTAGTTGATAAGCATAAACTTAATACCATCTGCGAAAGCGGTAATTGCCCAAATATGGGTGAGTGCTGGGGAGCTGGTACTGCCACTTTTATGATATTAGGCAATGTATGTACGCGAAGTTGTACATTTTGTGCGGTAGCTACTGGTCGTCCTCCAGAGTATGACACCAGTGAACCTAAGCGAGTGGCAAAAGCGATTCATACTATGAAAGTGAAACATGCGGTTTTAACTTCTGTTAACCGAGATGAGCTGAAAGATAAAGGGGCAGAAATCTGGTATCAAACGGTGGTTGAAACAAAAAAGTTGAGTCCTGAGATTACAATAGAAACATTAATTCCAGATGTAAAATCAAAATGGGATGCTTTACACCGCATGATCGAAGGCGGCCAAGAGGTGATTTCTCATAATGTTGAAACTGTAAAAGAGTTGTATCGAAGAGTTCGTCCACAAGCTAAATACAAACGGAGTATGGAGCAGCTTAAACGAATTCATGATGTCGGTAGAAGAACTAAATCAGGGATCATGCTTGGTTTAGGCGAAACAGATGAGCAAGTCTTTGAAGCAATGGACGATTATGCAACAGTGGGGTTAAATATTTTAACACTCGGTCAGTATTTGCAGCCCACTAAAATGCATATCGAAGTAGCTGAATTTGTTCATCCAGATAAATTTGCTATGTTTAAAGAAGAAGGGCTCAAACGCGGAATTACCTATGTAGAGTCCTCTCCATTGGTTCGTTCTAGTTACCATGCAGAGCGCCACGTTAATGTTCCTATAAATTAATATTAAATCATAAATGCTGTAAGTCCTTGTGGTTAATGAGTTTGTGTTATTTATGGCATAAACTTTAATTTTCTTCCCTTCCAAAGCTTGCAAATTAGTTAAGTAGTTTTATCTTTGCAGTCCCTTAGAAAGTGAGGGCAATGAGGAGGCAGGATTGGTTGTGTTGCCTTGGAAAAATAAAATAAAATTTTATTCATTTTGATTGTTGTGTTTTAAAATAAAGGTTT
>Ga0256839_1004013_pt1 | contig 14690 bp, 11 predicted proteins | sample 354166metaG_FD_185968 | JGI IMG/M metagenome (GOLD analysis project Ga0256839, IMG submission 185968) | Hydrothermal vent microbial communities from Mid Atlantic Ridge, Atlantic Ocean - 354-166 | ecosystem: Environmental > Aquatic > Marine > Hydrothermal vents | place: Atlantic Ocean: Mid... | reverse complement strand
CATGGCGGCCATCGGCAAGACCACAGGCCCGCTCGGTCGTGCGATCAAAGGCCTGTTCGATCATATTGGCGAGATTGTCACCATTGCCGCCACCTTCGCCGCCGTGCTGGGTGGTCGGCTGGTGATTGCACTGGCGAGCGCCGCGCTTGGTATTCGCGGTGTGTCGATTTCACTGGTCGCCCTGCGTGGTGCCCTGATCCGCACCGGTATCGGCGCGCTGATCATCGGCGCGGGAGAATTGATCTACTGGTTCGGGCGACTGGTCAAAGGGGCTGGCGGGTTTGGCGAGGCCATGCGGCTGTTGAAAGATGTGGCCATCGAGGTTTGGGAACGCATCAAGCTCGGGGGCAAATCCCTCGGCGCGGCCTTGTCCTCGGTTTGGGCACGGATCAAAGCCGGATGGCTGACGATGCTGGCGGGGATCCAGAAAACCTGGACGGATTTCCTGCATGCGATGACGCGCGGGATTGCCAATATCCCGGGCATGGACAGCGCCATGCTGGCCATCGGCAATGCGGCGATCATGGCAGGGTCGGCCTATTACGAGATGGCGGCCACGGCAGAAGACGCCCGAAACGCCGCTGACGGGCTGGTGAACTCCTCTCGCGAAATGGCGCAAGCCGCGACCGCGCCGCTGACCTCCATGCAAGCCCTGCGCGATGCGATGAAAGCCAGCGCCGAGGATGGTGAGAGCGGCCTTGCGGGCACGACGACCGCTGCGGAAACTCTGTCCCGAGTGGTCAGAGGAGCCGGCGGCGCGGCCCGCACGGCGGCAGAGGTTGCCAAAACCGCATGGGACATGGCCGCAGATTCCCTTAAGGATTACGCCACCAAGGCCGCCAATGTGGGAAAAGGGATTGGTGATGCACTGGTCGGAGCCTTTACCAGCGCCGAGAATGCCATCGGCGAATTTGTCAAAACCGGCAAGCTGGATTTCAGATCACTGGTTACGTCTTTGCTGGCGGATATGGCCAAATTGTCGGCACGCAAGTTCATTCTCGGGCCGCTGGCCAATGCTTTGTCGGGTGCACTTGGCAATCTCGGTGGCATCTTTGCGCCAGTGTTACACGCGGGCGGCATGGTTGGCGGAGCCGCCCCGCAAAGGACTGTGCCTGCCATGGCCTTTGTGGGTGCGCCGCGCATGCATTCCGGCGGTTGGGCGGGGCTGCGTCCTGACGAGGTGCCCGCCATCTTGCAAAAGGGCGAGCGGGTATTGAGCCGGCGCGAGGCTCAAGGCTATGGGCAGAGCTCCAGCCAAAACGTCACCATAAATATCCAGACCCGCGATGCCGAAAGCTTCCGGCAATCGCGCACCCAGGTTTCGGCCGACATTGCCCGTGCTGTCGCCATGGGCCGGAGGGGCATGTGAGGGCTTCCCGAAAAGTGGGAACCGGTTTTCGGACAAGAAGCATGAACAAGGATAAATCTTGATGGCTTTTCACGAAATCCGCTTTCCCGACAATATCAGCCGGGGTGCGCGCGGTGGTCCCGAACGGCGCACGCAGATTGTCGAGCTGGCCTCGGGCGACGAGGAGCGTAATGCCAGCTGGGCCAATTCTCGCCGCCGCTATGATGCGGCCTACGGCATTCGCCGCGCCGACGATCTGGCCGCCGTGGTGGCGTTTTTCGAAGCCCGCAACGGGCGTCTCTACGGGTTTCGCTGGAAGGACTGGGGCGATTATAAATCGTGTTTGCCTTCGGGGACGCCATCCGCAACCGATCAGGCTATTGGAATTGGTGACGGGGCGACCACCATATTCCAGCTGGTGAAGGCCTATACATCCGGTGCGCAAACATGGACCCGCACCATTACAAAGCCGGTGGCCGGAACCGTTACGGTGGCTCTGGACGGGATCGCGCAAGCCTCCGGTTGGTCAATTGATACCACCACGGGTCAGATCACCTTTACCACGGCTCCGGCCAGCGGCCTCATGGTCACCGCCGGTTTTGCATTCGACGTGCCGGTGCGTTTCGATACCGACCGGCTCGACGTGACCCACGACATCGAACGCCTTGGCTCCATCACATCCATCCCCCTGATCGAGGTCCGCCGATGAAATCTTTTCTAACTTCCCTGCAATCCCATCTCGATTCCGGCACGACAACGCTGGCCTGGTGCTGGCGGCTCACCCGCAATGACGGGGCGGTGTTCGGCTTTACCGACCACGACCGGCCCCTGACGTTCGACGGCACGAATTTCGAGCCGGAATCCGGCTTCACCGCCTCGGAAATCCGCTCCGGTTCCGACCTGTCTGTCGATGCGCAGGAAGCCGAGGGGGTGCTGACTTCCGCCACCATCACCGAGACCGATATTTTCGATGGTCGCTGGGACAATGCGACCGTGGAAATCTGGCGGGTGAACTGGGCCGACACAACCAGTCGTGCCCTGCTGCGGCGCGGTGCTATCGGTCAGGTCCGGCGCGGGCGGCTGCATTTCGTGGCCGAGATGCGTAGCCTCGCCCATGTGCTGGGGCAAACCCTCGGGCGGACGTTTCAGGCGAGTTGCGATGCGGCATTGGGCGATGCCCGCTGCGGTGTCGATCTGAATGCAGCCGCCTTCAAGGCATCGGGCACCGTGGTTTCGCTGTCGGGCGATCGCGGCTTTGCAGTTTCCGGCCTTTCCGGCTTTGCCGAGGGCTGGTTTGCGCTCGGCACCCTGCAATGGCTGACCGGAGCCAATACCGGACGCAAGGCCGAGGTGCTGGGCCACGCCAGTGTAGGCGCGGATATAAACATCACTTTGCTCGAGGCTCCTGTGCGTCCGGTCGAGGTCGGCAATACTTTTGATATCTTCGCCGGTTGCGACAAGCGGTTTGAAACCTGTCAGGCCAAGTTTGCCAACGCGGTCAATTTCCGAGGCTTTCCCCATATCCCCGGACAGGACACCATCATCCGCTACGCGGCCAAGGGCGATGCCAATGCGGGATCGGTGTTATGAGCCGAAGCCGAACAGCCCCGGCGCGGATCGTCAAAGCCGCCCGCCGCTGGATTGGCACCCCGTATCACGATCAGGCCTCGGTGCGCGATGTGGGTTGCGACTGCCTCGGGCTTCTGCGTGGTGTCTGGCGAGACGTGGTCGGCCCAGAACCGATGCCGGTGCCGCCATATTCCCGTGATTGGGGCGAGGCAGGACCGGTGGAGGTCTTGGCCGAGGCCGCGCGGATCGCAATGCAGGAACTGGAGGTTTCAGAGGCCCGCACCGGCGACGTTGTCCTGTTTCGGATGCGCGCGGGCGCGATTGCCAAGCATGTCGGAATACTGTCCGGAGGTGGGCATTTCATCCACGCCTATGAACGCACCGGAGTGATCGAGGAGCATCTGACGCCTGCTTGGCAGCGCCGGATCGCCTTCGCCTTCCGTTTTCCTGTGAGGTAATCCATGGCTTCCATTCTTCTCGCCTCGGCCGGTGCCGCGATAGGTGGCAGTATCGGCGGGGCCATCCTCGGCGTATCCGCTGCCACCATCGGCGGCGCGATCGGCTCGTTTGCGGGCTCGATGATCGACAGCTGGATTGTCTCCTCGCTTGCCCCCGGGCAGCGCATCGAAGGCCAGCGGCTGGAAAACCTGACCCTCACCACCTCGACCGAGGGGGCGGTGATCCCGCGCATTTATGGCCGGATGCGGATCGGGGGCAATATCATCTGGGCCACGGATTTCACCGAAACGGTGAACACGACCACCCAGGGTGGCGGCAAGGGCGGCGGGCCGGAGGTGACCACCACGGCCTATCTTTATTCCGCGTCCTTCGCGGTGGCGCTGTGCGAGGGGCCGATTTCCGGCATCGGGCGCATCTGGGCCGATGGCAAACCGCTCGATCTCTCCGGTATCACATGGCGGATTTACACCGGCGACGAGACCCAGCAACCGGACCCGTTTATCGAGGCCAAAATGGGCACCGGCAACGCCCCCGCCTATCGCGGCACCGCCTATGTGATGTTCGAGGAACTGCCGCTGGAGCAATTCGGCAACCGCATCCCCCAGCTGTCTTTCGAGATCTTCCACCCCGTCATCGCGCCCGACACGGCCGAAGGCATGATCCGCGCCGTCACCCTGATCCCCGGCACCGGCGAGTTCGTCTATGCCACCGAGGGAATTTCCCGTGGCACCGGTGGCAATACCGCCTCGGAAAACGTGCACACCACCAACACCGTGCCCGACATCGTCGCGGCGCTGGACCAGTTGCAGGCCGCCGCGCCGAATATCGAGAGCATCAGCCTCGTGGTCAGCTGGTTCGGCACCGACCTGCGGGCCGGAAACTGCCAGCTTAAACCCGGAGTCGAGAACACCATCAAGGTCACCACGCCAAAAAGCTGGGCCGTGAATGGTGTCACACGCGCCGGTGCCCATGTGATCAGCCTGGACGCAACCGGTCGCACCGCCTATGGCGGCACACCGGCGGATTTCGCCGTGATGCAGGCCATTCAGGAGATCAAGGCACGCGGGCTGCGGGTTACCTTCTATCCGTTTTTGCTGATTGATATTCCGACGGGCAATACGCTGCCCGATCCGTATTCCGATAATGCGGCTACAACCGGCCAGCCCTCTTACCCTTGGCGCGGGCGGATCACCTGTTCTCCGGCGGCAGGCTATGCCGGAACCGTGGACAAGACCGCCGCTGCCGCCACGCAGGTTTCCGCATTCATGGGCAATGCACAGGTTGCGGACTTTGCCATCAGCGGCGAGACCGTCTCCTGGGCCGGGGGTTCTGATTGGGGCTACCGGCGCATGATCCTGCAATATGCCCATCTCTGTGCGGCCGCAGGCGGGGTGGACACTTTCCTGATCGGCTCGGAATTGCGCGGCTTGACGACAATTCGCGACCGGGCAACCATTGCGAATGGTGCGACCAGCTATCCGGTCGTGGCGGCACTGAAGCAACTGGCCGGTGATGTTGTGGGCATTCTCGGTGCCAACACCGCCATCAGCTACGCCGCCGACTGGTCGGAATATTTCGGGCACCAGCCAACGGACGGTTCGGGTGATTTGTTCTATCACCTCGATCCATTGTGGTCTGATCCGAGCATAGATTTCATCGGCATCGACAATTACCTGCCCCTGTCGGACTGGCGGGACGGATTTGACCACGCGGATGCACAGGCGGGATGGGGTTCGATCCGCGATCTCGACTATCTACGCAGCAATATCGAGGGTGGCGAAGGGTTCGACTGGTTCTATGCCTCGGACACCGATCGCACCGCCCAAAACCGCACGCCCATTACCGACGGGGTCTATAATCAGCCTTGGGTGTTTCGCCCCAAGGATATCCGTGCGTGGTGGGCCAACCCGCATTATGACCGCCCGGGCGGAGTGCGCGTTGGTCTCACCCCGAATGGGGCCAACCCTCCCGCATGGACCAATGTCGGCCCGGTTGCCCGAGCGACTGATCCGACGTCGTATGGCGGGTTTTTCAGCGCTCAAAGCGTCGCCTCGGCTGGCAAGGTCTGGCACCGGATTGAAGAACCCACACTGGTAACGCTGCAGGCCGGGCAGACATACGAGGTAAGGTGCTATTTCAAGCCTGGCACCTCGGGCAGGCGTAAGGTGCTGGTCTATCAGGCATCGCCTTATTTTACCCTCTCGGTATACGGCCCGTTGCTTAACCCCTCGATCTGGGCGTCAGACGCATCCTCGGTCGCGATCGTGTCAGAACAAATTGTCGGCGTGGGCGTGCACCAACTGGTGTTTCGCGTGACACCGCTGATCGAGGTCACCGCACGCTGGGGCATCGGACCGGACTCGGCAGTGTCGGGCGAGGACATCATCGTGTTGGGCCTGAGTATTATTCCGGTTGCCGTTTCCACCACCGGCTGGGTGCCACAATCAAAGCCCATTCGCTTCACCGAGCTCGGCTGTCCGGCTGTCGATCGTGGCACCAACCAGCCCAATGTGTTTTATGATCCGAAGTCGGCCGAGAGCGCGCTACCGCATTTCTCGCGGGGCTGGCAGGATGAAGCGATCCAGCGGCGTTATATCGAGGCATTGCTGGGATATTGGGGTGATCCGGCCAATAATCCGACCAGCACTATTTACGCCGCCCCGATGATCGATATGGGCGAAGCGGCTGTCTGGACGTGGGACGCGCGGCCCTATCCGGATTTTCCGGCGCGCGAGGATGTTTGGGCCGATGCACCGAACTGGCGGCTCGGGCATTGGCTGAACGGGCGGCTCGGCGCGGTCGGCCTTGGCGCGCTGGTTCGCGAGCTTTGCCTCCGCGCGGGGCTGGATGATGCGCTTATCGACGTGAGCGAGCTTTCCGACACCGTCCCGGGCTTTGTGATTTCCGCCCTGGAAAGCCCACGCGCCTCGATTTCGACATTGGCGCGGCATTTCGGGTTTGATGCGGTGGAAAGCGGTGGCGTTATCCGGTTTGTGACACGCGGTCAGCAGGCTGCGTCAGTTATCTCACCGGATGACATGGTGGCCAATTCCGGCGACGTCATGGAATTGACCCGCGGGCAGGAAACCGAACTGCCGCAAGCCCTCAAATGGCAGCTGGTGCGCCCTGACGAGGAATATGACGCCGCCACCGTCGAGGCCCGCCGCACTACGGTGGAGGCCGCCCGCGTGGCAGCCGACAGCTTCCCGCTGGCCGTGTCGCTGGAAGAAGCCGACCGGCGCTGCCGCCGTGCCCTGATGGAGGCGTGGATCGGGCGCGAGACCTTGACGGCCAAATTACCACCCTCGCGTCTGCCGCTCGATCCCGGCGATGTGGTCAGTCTCGCCAATGATGGCCGCCTGATCGATTATCGCATCACCCGTATTGGTGATGCCGGCGCGCGATCCATCGAGGCGATCCGGACGGATGCCGCCATTTACGATCTGCCACCAGGGCAATACCGTTCGGCGAAACTACCCGGCGCGACGGTTTATGGTCCCGCCGAGGTCGCCCTGATGAACCTGCCGCAAATTGTCGACACCGTGTCGGCGCATCAGCCTTATGCAGCGGTGTTTGCAAAGCCGTGGTACGGCACGGCAGCCATCTGGCGTAGCGCCATCACCTCAGGTTTCGCGCTACTCGATACCATCGGCCAATCTGCGCACATGGGTGTTTTGGCAACTAACTTGCCAGCGGGGCAGCTCAACCGCTTTGATCATGGCAATGAACTGCTGATCGATCTTTTCTCGGGCACGTTGACCAGCGTTACTGACACCGAACTGTTCGCCGGAGCCAATGCGCTGGCGGTTGAAAGCACGCCCGGCATCTGGGAAGTCATCCAGTTCGGCAATGCGGAGCTGGTTGCCGCCGGTCGCTATCGTCTGACCCGCCTGTTGCGCGGCCAACGCGGCACTGGCGATGCCATGGGCAACCCCGCACCCACCGGTGCGCGGGTCGTGATTTTTGGTTCTGGCCTCCAGCCGCTCTCGATTGCCAAAGCCGATCTCGGCCTGCCGTGGAACTGGCGCATCGGTCCGGCCAGTGCCGCGCCGTCCGATGCCATCATGCAGGCGCAGAGCTTCACCCCGAACGGGCGGGGCTTGATGCCCTTCGCACCAGCACAAGTGCGGATGCGGCGAGAGGCCAACGGCGATCTGTCGTTGCGCTGGTTGCGGTGCGACCGGTCGCTCTCGGCCGATAGCTGGGTGCTGACTGATGTGCCGATGTCAGAAGCCACCGAGGCCTATGATCTGGAAATCCTGAACGGGACTGTAGTCGTTCGCACCGTGTCCGGCCTGACCGCTCCGATCTTCACCTACACCGCCGCCATGCAGAGCGCTGATTTTGGCGGGCCGGTCAGCAGTCTTTCGATCCGCCTATACCAGATTGGAGCGCTGGGTCGAGGCGTGCCGCTCGCCCAAACTCTCACCATCAAGGAAAGCCTATGACTAATACGCCGAATCTGTCCCTGCCGTATCTGGCGGCCGCGCAGGCGCAAAAACATGTGACCGTCAACGAGGCCCTGGGCCTGATCGACGCGCTGGCCCAGATGGCGGTTGTTGCAGTTGGCGCAACATCTCCCCCCGCCACACCGGCCGAGGGCGAACGCCACATCATCGGCACCGGTGCCACTGGCGCATGGTCCGGCTGGGACAACAGTATTGCGCTGTTTTCCGGCGGGGCATGGCTGCGCATGATCCCGCAGACCGGCTGGATGGCGTGGGATGTTGCGGCCAGCGAGCTTCTGGTCTGGAACGGCAATGCGTGGATCGGGCTGAACACAGCCATGGGTCTTCTGACCCGCGCATCCTCTGTTCGAGTGGCTCAAGGGCTTGCCGGTTCGGCAACCGACATGGTCGTGGCCGAAGAACTGCTTTCCAATTTGTCCGGAGCCTCGGTTAACTCAACCATTTCCATTCCAAACCGCGCCATTGTTTTGGGGGTGTCAACCCGCACCGTCACCGCCATTACAGGTGCTACCTCCTATGATTGCGGGATTGCGGGCGAGATATCAAAGTTCGGCGGCAGCCTTGGCGTTGCCGCCGGCAGCACCAATGTCGGTGTCATTGGCCCGCAGGCTTTCTATAGCGCCACCCCGATCATTCTCACCGCCAATGGCGGGAATTTCACCGGCGGTGCTGTGCGCATGGCCATTCATTATTTTCTGCCCAGCGCGCCGCAATCCTGATCCCGGCGTTTCCAACGCATATCAACACAGAAAGGAACCCCATGACCCCGCAAAAAATTGAAGCGGGCTTTGTGCGCATGCCCGAGGACGAATTCGAGGCCATGCTGGCCCGCGCCGCCGAACAGGGCGCACGCCGTGCCCTGGCCGATGTTGGCCTTGACGGCCCCGAAGCCGCTATCGACATCCACGACCTGCGCACATTACTCGATAGCCTGCGCATGGCGCGCCGCACCGCCTGGCAAACCATTGTGCGCCTGATCACTACCGGCCTGTTGCTCGCCTTGATCGCGGGTATAGCCGTGAAGCTCAAGCTGTTCGGCTAAGCAACCCAAAATCACCCGACCACATGCCCGCCAACCGGCGGGTTTTTCATTTCTGGAGGAAATCATGACCACCCACTATTACGCTGACTGGCGCGACGTGCCCGGTAAACTCTGGCGCTGGCTCAACTTTTCACCCGAGGAAATCGCCTGCCGTGGCGATGGCACCATCCGTATCAACGAACCCGCCCTCGACAAGCTGCAGGCCTTGCGGGACCGCCTTGGTGTACCAATGATTGTTAACTCCGCCTATCGCAGCCCCGCCTATAACCGGCAGGTCGGCGGGGCCAAACACTCCATGCATTTGCAGGGCGCGGCGTTCGATATTTCTATGGCCAACCATGATCCCGTGGGTTTTGAGGTCGCGGCTCGCGCCGTCGGCTTCACCGGCTTCGGCTTCTATCCCCGCCAGAACTTCATGCACATCGACATCGGCCGCGCCCGCCAATGGGGTGATCCGTTTCCGCCCCGCGCCATTCGCAATGGTCGCACCACTCGATTTGCCCCCGAACCACCGCGCCTGCGCGCAACCCTGACGGAATCCCGCACCATGAAAGGCGGCGGCGCAGCCGGTGTCGCCACCATCGGCGCGGCCGGTGTCGAGGTGATGCAGCAGGCCGCCACCGACGCCCAATCCGCCCTGCAACCGCTGATACCCTGGCTCGACACAATCCGCTGGCTGTTCATCGCCGTGGCCCTGATCGGCATCGGGGTCACCATCTACGCCCGCTGGGATGACTGGCGGAAAGGGCGGCGCTAATGGGCGCGCTGATCACATGGCTCACCGGCAGCCGCCTCGCTCTGGCCGTCGGAAAGTGGGCCGTAATCATCCTAACAATATCGCTGTTCCTCCTATCCCTGCGCCGCTCCGGCGAGCGTGCCGGACGGCTGGCAGAACGGCTCGAAAATACGGAGAAAGCCAATGAAATCCAGCGCCGAATGCTCGAGGCCGCGTCTCGCCGCCCTCGTAATCGTAACGAGCTTGCTGAGCGCCTGCGCGACGGTAAATTCTGAGCGGGTCACAGGTGTATGCCCGCCGGTGGTGGAGTATGACGCGGGTATTCAGGCAAAGGCGGCAGAGGAAGTGCTGGCGTTGCCGGAAGGGTCGGCGCTCAACGAAATGTTGAGCGATTACACTACCTTGCGCGATCAGTCTCGAATTTGCCAACGTTTCTAACACGAAATTTCCTAGTCGGTCAAATTCATGCGCTTATTCTGAACACGACCTTTGCGCGCACCAAGCAATTAATATTATTGGGTCGAAATAATGCACCAAAAAATCTTGATTTATCCACAACGTAGTATTTGATGATCACAATTCTGGATCATCAACCTTGGTGAGCGGGCGGGCCGGAAACTTGCGTTGCCATGTCTCGATGAGAAAGAGTGACGCCGTACTTGCGGCATGGATCGCTAAGCGAGCGATCCGCGTATCGACACGGGCATAGCCCTTCTCGCGGCCGTGGGCGTCGCCACCATGGGTGCGCAATGCCCCCACCCCTCCAACTACCGTAGCCAGGCCAGACAGGATTTGCCGAACATCTTTGGCAATCAAGGGGTCAACGTCGGAGCGATCGGGAGATAGGCCAAGCGGCTGCTTCACTGCGTTGTAGAGTCCCTGCACGTCTTTCTTCGCAGGTAAGGGTTGTCCGAGTTCGATTAGGATCGACCGACAAACACTTTCGAACGTGCTACACGCAGCGGTGACGGCATCTTCAGGATCCGTCTGGCTGTTTGCAAGGGCGCGTTCCAGATCTCGATTCACAGTGTCGAAATCAATGACTTCGGACAATCCTGCAAGCTCTGCAAGAACGGGAATACCTTTGCCTGCCTCGATCAAGCGTATCCGTCCTCCCTGTTGCTGTAGCTCAAAACCATCAAAGCGCAGCACGCGATTGAGGTATTCTAGCACGATAGTATGGCGCGCAGGCTCGTGGATGAAATCACGGGGATCAGCAGCAGACTCAATAATCCTCGGTAGGACTTGCTCAGCCTCGAAGCCATTATTGAGGTTGATGAGGCATGTCACTAGGGATGGAACGCGAGAGCCGTCCAACCTGAAATCAACATTGCAGGCGCGCATGAAATTCTCGATTTTTGGCCCACTACGGTAGATGCCAATGGGTGGATCAGGATCATTACCGCCTCCCCCGCTGATAATTTCGGCTATAGCGTTAACGCTTTGAGGTGAAAGAGGAAAGGGCATCGCAGCTTACCCGTGCCTCTGCAAAGCTGCACTATCAGGATCGTAGCGATATCCAGAAATCGTCCCGTCCTTAAGTTTGTCAACAGCATCATCAATCACAAAAAGCGGCACAAGAAACCATTCGCGGGGCATAACGGGCCGCCCGAAACGGTCCATGATTTCAATCTCGAGCCGTGCGGGCTCAAAAATGCGGTGGATCAGGTTTTCAAGTTTTGTGCGATTGATGTTGTAGAGCTCATAGCTCGCCACGATTTCGACATTGGCCATCAGGAATGTTGGCTGAAGATGTGCCCCGGCTATCCGCTTTTCCACGCTCATATTGGTCACACCGATTTTGTGAACCAAATCCCGATTTCCCGCGACGAGCGGATGATCGGATTTACTCCGCAGCACATAGATCGTCCCGCTTGCTTCGTCCCCGTCGATTGTCTGGTCGGAAAACAACGGCCCGGCGGTCGGCTCGGTGATCCGTCTTCCGGCTTCATCCTTGTTCAGGGCACGCTGAAGCGAGCGCATAAGCATGTTGCTTTCGGTCCCATTGTCGAAAATCACGCGCAATCTGGCATCTGTGCGTCCGTGCTCCGTGATGGTGATTTCGCCCTTATCGGCAACAAAAGCCTTTTGCCCCCCCACAATAAAGAACCGGCCTTTTTCAATCTCGGCCTTCATCTCGAAAGGCCTGGTTTCACGCAGGCCGGTATTCAGCTCTTTTTGAACCTGCTCAAACAATGGTTTGAAGGTTTCAAAATCTTCGCACCTCTCGCGACCGGCAATATCTTCAGCCGCCTTTTTTTCAGCGCTTGAGCGAACATGGCGCAATTCGGTAATCGGGGCGGCATCAACCTCCACTCCAAGCTCGGCCAATAGTGCTGCATCATCGAGATCGTCAGCTTCATTTTCGGTTTCAGCGGTTGCCCCCCCTAGAAGCCCCTGATCGTCTACAGGCTCAACCAAATTCCGGCATTCCGGCACCTCCCGCATGCGATCCAGTCGCACGGCATAGAGGCGCTCGAAAATGTCGCGGTCCTCGCCATGTTGCGGTGGGCGACCATGTTCTTTGGTGAAACGCTGTATCTCTTCAAATCCGGCAATGATGCGCTCTTCGCGCGGAGTGCGGCTAACGGTTTTCTTTGCCTCGACCTCGACACCAAGCTCGGCCAGCAGTTTATCATCTTCCGATGTAAATCCCTTAACCATTTGCGGCCTCCTGCTTCATGCGGGCAAGATACGCCACGCCCTCGGCCATTTTCTTTTCCCAAGGATCGGGGGATGTGATCGACGGCAACCGCCCGCGTTCTTGCTTGAATCGTAGCGCCCGCTTTGCCAGATTGCGTGCCTCTTCTGGCGAAAGCTGCACCTTCTTGGCCGAAATCACAGCGGCAACCTGTTTCAGGCTTTCCTCACTCATGGTCTTGGCAAGGATGGCATATGCCTCGCTGAACGGGTTGATCCGGTCGATCAGATCAATATCCAGATCGCGCACGTCCATTGCAAACTTGCGCACCCCGTCAATAAGGGCGGTATTGCCGCCCGTCTGGGCATCATCCATGCCAGACAGGGCAACCTCTTTGGCTTTTTGCGTCAGGTTCAAAGCGGCAATTGCATGTTGGCGCACCGCTTCCTGATCCTCGGGGTCCAGCTCGGGGAATTTGCTTCCGACGATTTTACCCATGCGCACCTGGGTCAATTCCTGCGGCACCATCTCCTCATCAAACAACCCCCGCTCGATTGTGGTTTTGTCCTGAACAAAAGCAGTGATCACCTCGTTCAGGTCTTGCTGGCAAATACGTTGCGCCTCTTTGCTTTTCGGTTCCGCCAGTCCCTTGATCTCGATTTGGAACTGGCCGCTTTCTTCGCTGAACCCGACGTTACATTTTTTCGGGTCATACCCGCCCTCGCCATAGTCGAAACCTTCAACCGGGGTACTTTGCGGAGTCTTCGGGGTGAAATTGAAACGCGGTGCCAAAACCTGCTCCATCAGCAGGCTGGCGGCAATTGCCTTCAGCGTGTCATTGACAGCTTCAGTTACAGCGTCTTCGGCGGCGTCTGGCTCTGCAATCAGGTTGGTAAAGCGTGCCCGTTCCTTGCCCGGCGCATCGCGGGTGGCGCGGCCGATAATCTGCACGATCTCGGTCAGGCTGGCCCGATACCCGACCGTCAGTGCATGTTCGCACCAGATCCAGTCAAAGCCCTCTTTGGCCATGCCCAGCGCAATGATGATATCCACATGGTCGCGGTCATTTTTGTGCGCGGGGTCTTTCAGCGCCGCCGAAACGCGATCACGTTTGGCCGCTTCATCATCCACAAGATCGGCGATTTTCAGCACCCGTCCGCCCGGCGTTTTTACCAGTTGAAAACCGGTTTCCGGATCGGTGCCCTGCCATTCGCCCAGCGCGTCGATGATGTGATCGACCTCCTTGTGCTTGTCCTTGGTGCTTTCGCGGGAATTCACGTTCGGAATATGCAAGATGGTTTTTTCGGCCGGGTCCAGCACCTTCATGATGTCATCGGCATAGGAACCGGAATAAAAGAAATAACCGATATCGAGCGTTTTCAGAAATTCATAGCCGTTCAACTGCTCGTAATAGGTATAGGTGACGGTTTCGAATTTAGCCTCGTCTCCGGGGGCAAGGACGGCCTCGGCATCGCCGCGAAAATACGATCCGGTCATGGCCACCATGTGCACCTTGTCGCGCGCCATAAAGGCCGCCAGATGCGCGCCCAGCTTGTTATCGGGGTTGGCGCTGACATGGTGGAATTCATCGATGGCGATCAGGCGGTTGTCAAAGGCCTCCACCCCCAGCTGATCCACGGCGAACCGGAATGTGGCGTGGGTGCAGACCAGAACCCTGTCATCGCTTTGCAAAAATGCCGCAACGGATTTGACCTTGCCGCCATCCTCGCCGGGGGCGTTGCACAGGTTCCATTTCGGCGCGACGCTCCAATCGGCCCAAAAACCGAAATCGCTCAGCGGCTCATTGTTAAAGCTCGCCCCGATGGATTTTTCCGGCACCACCACGATCGCCTGTTTCACCCCCTGATTTTCCAGTTTGTCGAGCGCAATGAACATCAGCGCGCGGCTTTTGCCCGAGGCTGGCGGTGATTTGATCAGCAGATATTGCTCGCCGCGTTTTTCATAGGCCCGCTCCTGCATCGCCCGCATGCCCATCTCGTTGGAGGTGGTCGAGCCACCGGTGCGGGCATAGGTGACGGATACGGAGGGGACGTTACGAGGGTCGGACAATTTTCTATCTCCTGAAAAGGGCAATATATTCTTGAAAAACAAACAGGCGGTTGCGTTGTTGGCCGGTGATTTCGGTTAGCACACCATACTCCACCAAATCGGAAATCAGGGCCGAGGCGGTGTTGGCGGTGCTGCCGGTCAATGCGGCCACCGCTTTGACATCAATAACCGGACGCCCATACAGATAGCGCATCAGCGCTTGGGCGTTGTTTTGGCGGCGGGCGCTGAAGCGCGGCAGCACGTCGCCCTCGATCCGGGCTTTCAGTTCCAGAATGGCGCGAAAGGCATCGGCGGCGCTGCGGGCAGTTTCTTCTACCCCGTGCAGGAAAAACACCAGCCATGCCCGCAGATGGTTG
>Ga0256839_1004012_pt1 | contig 14695 bp, 17 predicted proteins | sample 354166metaG_FD_185968 | JGI IMG/M metagenome (GOLD analysis project Ga0256839, IMG submission 185968) | Hydrothermal vent microbial communities from Mid Atlantic Ridge, Atlantic Ocean - 354-166 | ecosystem: Environmental > Aquatic > Marine > Hydrothermal vents | place: Atlantic Ocean: Mid... | reverse complement strand
GCTTCGAGGCACCGGTTCTGCGTGCCTATTCCGCCCGTAACCGTTCGGGCTGCGTCCGTATCCCGTGGGCCGAAAGCCCGAAGGCAAAACGTGTCGAGGCCCGCTTCCCCGATCCGACGGCCAACCCCTATCTGGCTTTCTCCGCACTGCTGATGGCCGGTCTGGACGGCATCAAGAACAAGATCGACCCGGGCGAGGCCTCGGACAAGGACCTTTACGACCTGCCGCCCGAAGAACTGGCCGGCATCCCCACCGTCTGCGCATCCCTGCGCGAAGCTCTGGAAGAGCTGGAAAAAGACATGGACTTCCTGCTGGAAGGCAACGTCTTTACCAAGGACCAGATCGAGGGATACATGGAATTGAAATGGGAAGAGGTCTATACCATGGAACACACACCGCATCCCGTTGAATTCGGTATGTATTACTCCTGCTAGGAATTACCCGCCGGCGACAAAAGGGCCTCCGTAATGGAGGCCCTTTTTTATTGGATTGCCGATATATCAGTAGTCTTTTGTAACCCGCAGATAGGGTTTCAGGACTTTCAGGTCCGGATATTTGGCCTGCGCGTCCTCGGTGGTGACGTTGAGCGGCACGATGGCCTCGTTGCCCGGACGCCAGTTGGCCGGAAGGGCCACGCCTTTTTCATCGGCCGTTTGCAGCGCGTCGATCACGCGGATAATCTCGTCGAAGTTGCGGCCGACGTTCATCGGATAGGTCATGGTCAGACGGATCTTGTTGTCCGGATCGATAATGAACACCGAACGCACTGTGGCCGTGGTGCTGGCGTCAGGATGAATCATGTCATAGGCCTTGGCGACCTTCAGGTCGGGATCGGCGACGATCGGGAAGTTCACTTCGGTATTCTGGGTCTCGTCAACATCCCCCACCCATTTCAGGTGCTCCTCGACCGTGTCGGTGGACAGGCCGAGCGGTTTGACATTGCGCGCGGCAAAATCGGCGGCGTGTTTGGCTGTCATACCCATTTCAGTGGTGCAGATCGGGGTAAAATCGGCCGGATGGCTGAAGAAAAACACCCAGGAGTCGCCGCTCCAGTCATGCAGGGTAATTTCCCCCTGTGTGGTGTCGGCAGTGAAATTCGGGGCGGTATCGCCGAGATGCAAGGACATGGTTGTCTCTCCTGTTTGAAATGATTGTCTGGGATAGAGTTAGAACTATTCTAAGAAATGTAAAGGGCGGCGCGACATTCTGTCAACGTTCTGCCGGCGTCCGTTGCAACCCGTCCCGCTCCGCAACCTCGAGAGCATCCAGCGCCACCACATAGGTATGGATTCCGAATACCACCGCATCGCTTGCGGGCAGCTTGCGCAGGGTCTGGCGCTCGACACGGACGAATCCTCCGTTTCCGGAAAGCGTCCGCTCGTCCCCTTCGCGACGGGGCTGGTGCAGGTCGGGATCATCGTAGCGCAGAAAATTGGCGCGCCAAAGGGGCTGTTCGGGCCGGATAGCCGTAAACATCCGCCCTACCCGTTTGGCCATGTCAGCGTCGTATTCGTCCACGGGACCATGAATACCGACCAACCCGCGGAGGAATTTCTCCTCCAGCGTCCAGCTTGCGGGGAAGCACAGCACCGCCGCCGTCAGCGCGTATTCCTGCCGCTCCTCGAGGATCAGCAGATCCTCCTGCACCAGACGGGCCGCATCGACGACGGGCGCATCATCACCGGTTTCCACCGAAATACCGTCGGGCCGCCGCACGCAACGCCCGTTGATATCGTAACCCGTGTCCAGTTCCGCCAACACCAGTTCCAGCAACTCCTGTTGTGCGGGCAGACTTTCGGGAGCAGCGCGAAACACCGCTTCACGGCGCGTCGCCAGCAGATGATCGCGATAGGCCATCTGCTGCGCAAACACCTCGTCCCGCAACAGCCATTCGCCGGCAGCCACCGGCTGGATCCCCGGCAGGCGGCGGGTTTTTTCGGCCATCCACGGGGTAAACGGCAATCTTGTCTGGCAAATGCGGGCGAACGGGTTCATGCGGCGTATATTTTACCCCCTGCGCACCCATTGCAAGCCCTCGCGCAAGATCGCGCTGCATCACATTCGGGTATTTCCCGCCCTGCCCGCTTGCGCTTTGTGACGCAGCCCCTAAGTTCAGGGAAACGACAAAGGAATTTTCCCATGCCAAGCGAAAAACTCACCTTCAAGGGCCACGCGGGCGACGAGCTGGCCGCCCTGTTCGACAAGCCCGACGGCCCCATCCTCGCCACCGCGATTTTTGCGCATTGCTTTACCTGCTCCAAGGATATTCTGGCGGCCAAACGCATCTCGCAACGACTCGCCTCGGTGGGCATCGGCGTGCTGCGTTTCGACTTTACCGGCCTTGGCCATTCGGGGGGCGAATTCGCCAACACCCATTTCACCTCGAACGTCGAGGACCTGAAACTGGCGGCCGACCATATGGCCTCCATCGGTCATCCCGTAGGTTTGCTGATCGGGCATTCGCTCGGTGGTGCGGCGATCCTCAAGGTCGCAAAAGAAATCGACAGCGCCAAGGCGGTGGTCACCATCGGCGCGCCTTCGGACCCGGCCCATGTCGCCGCCAACTTCGGCTGTCATCTGGACGAAATCCGCGAAAAGGGAGAGGCCGAAGTCAGCCTTGCCGGACGTGGCTTTACCATCAAAAAAGAGTTCCTCGACGACATCTCCAGCATCGAACTGGAACCCGCGATCCACAGCATGAAAAAAGCGCTGCTGATCCTGCACTCCCCCGTCGACCAGACAGTCGGCATAGACAACGCCGCCGAGATTTTCATGGCCGCGCGCCATCCCAAAAGCTTCGTCACGCTGGACAATGCAGACCATCTGCTGAGCAAACCGGCCGATGCCGAATATGCCGCCAACCTGATCGCCACATGGGCGACGCGATACCTGAAACTGGCGAAACCCGCCGCGCCGGTCGGCGCGCCGGAGGGGATCGTGCGCGTATCCGAGGCCGACCCCGAAGGATTCAAGCAGGACATCAGCGCCGGCCCGAAACACCACCTGCTCGCCGACGAGCCGGAGGCCTACGGCGGCACCGATACCGGCCTGTCCCCCTATCAACTGGTCTCGGCGGGGCTTGGCGCCTGCACCTCCATGACCATCCGCATGTATGCGCGACGCAAGAAATGGCCGCTGGAACATGTCAGCGTCGATGTCACCCACGACAAGATCCACGCCACCGACTGCGACCATTGCGCGGGCGGCGACCACAAAATAGACCAGTTCCGCCGTATCATCACGCTGGAGGGAAATCTGGACGACGCCCAGATCGAACGCCTGATGCAGGTCGCCGACCGCTGCCCCGTGCATCGCACCCTGGAAGGAGAAATCGAGATTGTGACTACGCGGGCGTAGACCGCAGACCTATAAACCCCGCACCGCAGTGCGAGCTGTTGATATTCACGATATTCGGGCTGGCGGCGCGGGGTGGGGGTTATGAGATCACACCCTAACACCAGCTGGCCGCATCCTCGCCCGGTTCACGGAAAAGCTCCTCGACATTGGCCTGGATCAGCTTGTAGCCGACGTTGCCATACAACACCTGCCGCCCTTCGTTCATCACGAAAGTCGGGCTGCCTTTTACACCAAGAGATTCCGCATGTTTCAGGTCTGCGTCCAGCAACGCCGCCGCCTCGCCGGAACGGCGTTTGGCCTCGATTCGGGAGGGGTCAACGCCGATCTGTTCGGCCAGTTCCGCCTGTACTTCCCAGTTGGAAATATCGCGGGCCTCGGCGAAAAACGCCTCGCGGAAACGCTTGATGGCGCGGGCGCCGAGGGTTTCGATATAGGGCAGACCGGCGTCCCCATCCTCCAGCCCTGCCGCCTGGAACGCCTTCAGTGTCTGGTGAACCACCGTGGAGGTCAGCGGCTGCGTCACGGTCCAGACGTCCGGATGCACGGTGATGTGGTCGTATTTGCGCGACAGACGCTGGAACAGTTTGTTCATGGATTCGTAGCCGCCCTTGTCCTTCCACGTTGCGGCTGTCTTGGTGCGCGCGTCGGGAAAGACCGAGACAAATTGTTCATTGATATCAATGCGCCCTTCGTATTCGCGGGCCAGTTGTTCCAGCCGGATTTGCGAGATGTAGGACCAGATGCACAGGACATCCGAGAAATAGTTGATGGTCGGTCGGGTCATGATGAGTCCTCGAAAATGTAAGTTTGCGCCTCGATATCCTGACTAAATTACTCAAGCCTTGTTCCAGATCAAATAGGCGGCCGGACGGCACAAAAAAACGGCGCCCGCGGGGGACGCCGTTCACATTCCTGCGGATAGCAGAAAAATCAGGAGTTCTCGGTGATGAACTTGACCGCATCGCCAAAGGACTGGATGGTTTCGGCCGCGTCATCGGGGATCTCGATGCCGAACTCTTCTTCGAAGGCCATAACCAGTTCCACGGTGTCGAGGCTGTCGGCGCCCAGATCGTCGATGAACGAAGCGGATTCGGTTACTTTGGCTTCGTCAACGCTCAGGTGCTCGACAACAATTTTCTTTACGCGGTCTGCGATGTCGCTCATGTTTTCATCCTCGGTTTTTTGTGGGCCGTTGCTGGCCCGTTAGAGTATTCCTGCGGCCCGTTTCCAGGTGGCGCGGTTTGTTGCCGTTACGGCAAGCGCGCCGCAGGCAGGGCCTCCGGCAATCACTTGGGGCGCGCTATAGCACAATCGTAGGCTTTGGCAAATGGTTTCGACATATTCACGTTCACCTGTCCGGAACATAAGTATGGAAACCGGTTTCGCAACGCCGGAACGCGAATTTCGTTGACAGCCCCCGCACGGAAACCTTACCACACAGGAAGCTTTTGGTGCCTGCCGCGAAACCGGCAGGGTAAACGGGAAGCCGGTGCGTGTTTTCACAAGTCCGGCACTGCCCCCGCAACGGTAGGTGTGTTGCGATGGACCACGATGCCACTGCGCGCGAGCGCGGGAAGGCGGTTCATCCGGTCGCAGGACCGCACACAAGTCCGGAGACCGGCCGGAGGCTGTCACGTTGGCATTGCGGCGGGCGATGCCGGGCTTGCGCCCTTCCGTCCCGATGTCTGATTCCACAACCGTAGGCACGGGGAGAGTGCCGCGGTGTAACAAAAGGATGCGCATTATGCATATCGAACCGGGCGTCGTAGAAGGCGCGAAAATGGCACTGGGTGCTGTCACCGCAACCGGCGCGCTGGCGCTGACCGCCAAGCTGGCCCGCGATTTCGTCGCGGAAAACGGCGTGGCTGTTCTGGCCGCGCGCACGGTGGTGACCACCGCGCTGGTATTCAGCTTTTTCCAGATTTTCCCGCACCACCCCGTCGGCGTGTCCGAGGTGCATATGATCCTCGGCTCGACCCTGTTCCTGCTGTTCGGGGCACCGGCAGCCATGATCGGCCTGGCCTCGGGGCTGCTGATCCAGGGGCTGTTTTTCGCACCGGCCGACCTGCCGCAATACGGGATCAACGTTACCACATTGCTGGTGCCGCTCTACGCCATGAGCCTGCTGGCCAAACGGATCATTCCTGCAGCCACGGCCTATCGCGACGTAACCTACAAACAGGCGCTGGCACTCTCGGTGGCGTTTCAGGGCGGTATCGTCAGCTGGGTTGCTTTCTGGGCGCTTTACGGTCAGGGGCTGGGGGCAGAGAACCTCGCACAGGTCGCCAGCTTCGGCGCGGCCTACATGCTGGTGATCCTGCTGGAACCCCTGGTGGATCTGGCTGTGCTGGCTGTGGCCAAGAACGCACACCGGCTGACCGGCGGGCAGTTGTTCGCCAAACGCCTGCATACGGCAGCCGCCTGATACAAATGCCGCACGCGGAACCTGTTTCCCGCGTGCGGCACTCACTCAGAACATGGCCATGCCGCCGTTTACATGCAGGGTCTGGCCGGTGACATATCCGGCTTCGGGCGCCGCAAGATAGACTGCCGCCGCCGCGATTTCTTCCGAAGTTCCCATCCGCCCCATCGGCACGCCGGTCAGTAGCGCCGCCTTCTGCTCGTCGGTCAGCTTGTCGGTCATCGCCGTGGTAATGAAGCCCGGCGCAATGGCATTGACGGTGATCCCGCGCGTGGCAACCTCGTGCGCCACGGATTTGCCCATGCCGATCACACCGGCCTTGGAGGCCGCGTAATTCGCCTGCCCCGGATTGCCTGTCACGCCGACGATGCTTGAAATATTGATGATCCGGCCCCAGCGCGCCTTCATCATCGGGCGCATGACCGCGCGCATCAGCAGCATGGTGGAGGTCAGGTTGATCTCCAGCACCGAATCCCATTCCTCGTCCTTCAGGCGCATGAACAGGTTGTCCTTGGTCACGCCGGCGTTGTTGACCAGAATATCCAGCCCGCCCATGGCCTCGATCGCCTGCGCGGGGAGCGCCTTGACGGCCTCGCGGTCCGACAGGTTGCAAGGGGTGACATGGGCGCGCTCGCCCAGTTCGGCGGCCAGTTCGTTGAGCGGATCAACGCGGGTGCCGGACAGGGCAACCGTGGCCCCCTGTGCGTGCAGTGCGCGGGCGATGGCACCGCCGATACCGCCCGAGGCACCGGTGACGAGGGCGGTTTTTCCGGTAAGGTCGAACATTATGCTTCTCCTGCTGCGGCTTTGGCGCCGTCGGGGTCGTTGATGGCCTTGGTGGCGATGGAACGATCGATGCGGCGGATCATGCCGGACAGGGCCTTGCCGGCGCCAATCTCCCAGATTTCGGTGACGCCCTGTTCCGCCATCCACAACACGCTTTCACGCCAGCGAACAGAGCCGGTGACCTGCTCCACAAGGAAGTTCCGCAACATGGCGGGGTCGGATTCGCCTTCGGCCCGCACGTTGACCACGACGGGCACGGCGGGGCGTTTCATCTGCACTTCGGCCAGCGCCTGCGCCATGGCCTCGGCGGCCGGCTCCATCAGCTTGCAATGGAAGGGTGCGCTGACCGGCAGCAGGATAGCCCGCTTCGCACCGGCCTCCTTCGCCAGCGCGATGGCACGCTCGACGGCAGCCTTGTGGCCGGAAACCACCACCTGCGAGGGGTCGTTGTCGTTGGCTGCCTGACAAATACCGTCCTCGGCCGCCCGTCCGGCGATTTCCTCGACCTGTTCGAAATCCAGACCGAGGATCGCGGCCATGGCCCCGACGCCGACCGGCACGGCCTCCTGCATGGCCTTGCCACGGACTTTCAACAGACGCGCGGTGTCGGCGAGGGTCAGCGAACCGGCCGCACAAAGCGCGGAATATTCCCCCAGGCTGTGACCGGCAACATAGGCCGCATCCGCCACCGTCACCCCTTCGGCATTAAGCGCGGCCATACCCGCCATCGAGGTCGCCATCAGCGCCGGCTGGGCGTTTTCCGTCAGGGTCAGTTCCTCGATGTCCCCGTCCCAGATCAGACCGGAGAGGTTCTGCCCGAGGGCCTCGTCCACCTCGTCGAAAACGGCTTTGGCGGCGGGATAGGCATCGGCGAAGGCCTTGCCCATACCGATGGATTGCGCCCCTTGTCCCGGGAATACGAAGGCTTTTGTCATGGAATCCTCGTTCTGTTTTTTCGGCATTTTAGAGTGCGCACCGATGCGAGACAACCGCAATGCGCGGAGGGAATGCGGAATCCTTGCAAACATCGCGACGAGCGGCCATCATGGCCGTATGAACCAGGCAGCCCCCTACCCCGACACCGCCTTCTGGCGGGCCTATCTCGGCCCCGCCAAAGGGCTGTTGCGCTGGGAGGAAGTGGCCGCGCTCTGGGATTACCTGCGCGCTTCCGGCGACTGGTTCGTGTTCGACCCCGAGGGCGATGCGCCGGAATCCCCGCTGGAGGGCGCGGCGCTGGCGGAGGAGGTCGCGGCGCTGGAAACCCTCGTCAATTCGGGGCATGACCGCCATTGCAGCGGCGCGATCTATGTGGATGACAAGGATGCCCCGACATTTATCAAGGTGTTCGACCCGCGCAATATGGGATCATCCTGCGGCTGGGGCGGCGCGCCGATATTGCCCCGCCGGATCATCAGCCGGATACAACCGGATCCGTTGCCCCCCGCGCCCGAACCGGTAAAGGCAGGTTTTTTCGCGCGGTTGACCGGCGCCAACAGGTAGGGTCTTTGCCCTTGCAATCCCCGCCCGTGCCGCTATAAGGCCCCATTCCTCCGAGAACCATTTAACGCGTGGCCTCTCGTATGCGGGGTCGGAGGGTAGCCTCCCGCATTTTGAAGCACGTCTGAAAAAAGGTGAATGATATGGCGCTCTACGAGCACGTATTTATTGCGCGTCAGGACTTGTCCAACGCCCAAGCCGAAGGCCTGATCGAGCACTTCGGCGCTATCCTTTCCGACAACGGCGGCAAGGTCGTCGATACGGAATACTGGGGCCTCAAAACGATGGCCTACAAGATCAACAAGAACCGCAAGGGCCACTATGCCTTCATGAAATCCGACGCCCCCTCTGCCGCCGTGCAGGAGATGGAGCGCCTGATGCGTCTGCATGACGACGTGATGCGCATCATGACCATCAAGGTGGACGAGCACGAAGAGGGCCCCTCGGCCGTCGTGCAGGCCAAAAACAGCCGTGACGAGCGCCCGCGCCGTCCGCGCCGCGATTAGGAAAGGACCTTAAACAATGGCAAACAAACCGTTTTTCCGCCGTCGCAAGACATGTCCTTTCTCGGGCGATAACGCACCGAAAATCGACTACAAAGACGTGAAACTGCTGCAGCGCTATATTTCCGAGCGCGGCAAAATCGTTCCGTCCCGTATCACCGCGGTATCCGCGAAAAAGCAGCGTGAACTGGCCCGTGCCATCAAACGCGCCCGCTTCCTCGCCCTGCTGCCCTACGCTGTGAAGTAAGGAGAAAGACCATGGAAGTAGTTCTTCTCGAACGCGTGGCCAAGCTGGGCCAGATGGGTGACGTGGTCAACGTCAAGCCCGGTTTCGCACGCAACTACCTGATGCCGCAGGGCAAGGCGCTTCGTGCGACCAAGGCCAATCTGGAGCAGTTCGAGGCACAGCGTGCGCAGCTCGAAGCACGCAACCTCGAAACCCGGAAAGAGGCCGAGGCACTGGCCGAAAAACTCGACGGACAGCAGTTCATCGTGATTCGCTCCGCCTCCGACTCCGGTTCGCTTTACGGTTCCGTAACCAACCGCGACGCCGCCGAAGTGGCGACGGCCGAAGGTTTCACCGTCGATCGCAAGCAGATCGTTCTGGAAAAGCCGATCAAGGAACTGGGCCTGCACAACATGCGTGTGGTCCTGCACCCCGAGGTTGACGTGACCATCGTTATCAACGTAGCCCGTTCCGCCGAGGAAGCCGAGCTGCAGGCATCGGGCAAATCCATTGCCGAGCTTGCCGCCGAAGCCGAGGCCGAAGCGGAATTCGAGATCGCCGAACTGTTCGACGATATCGGCGCAGCCGCCTCGGAAGACGACGAGTTGCTCGCTTCGGAAGAGCCGATCGAGGATGCGGCCGCCGAAAACGAGGAGCAGCCGGAGGTTTAACCACCGGTAACGCTTGCAATACAAAAGGGCCGCGTGCAGATTGCATGCGGCCTTTTCTTTCGGGGATACACATATGAAAAACCTGCCAGTCGCAAAATACGCCGCTCTCGGCTTTGTCCTGTCGATGATCAGCTTCGCGCTGCTGGACGAGCGGGTGTATTACCTGACGCGGGTAACCGATCCCGATACCATTGCAATCTGGAAACGGATCACCTTTCTCGGCGATTCTTCCTGGATGGCCGTGGTGACGATCCTGATGATGCTGGCCGGTTTCGGAATGGCACGCCTGAAACCGGAAAATACGGGCTGGCGCACGACGGGACGCAAAGGTGTCTATATCTTTGCCTCTGTTTTTGCCTCGGGGGCATTTATCATGGTGATCAAGGGACTGGTCGGGCGCGCCCGCCCCTATCTCTTCGAAACCGAAGGGCCACGGGGTTTCGACCCGCTGTCCTTTGCCTCCGAATATGCCAGCTGGCCGTCCGGCCACACCACAACCGCCTTTGCCATGGCGGCGGCGGTGGCGCTGGTCTATCCGAAAACGCGCTATATCGGTTTCGCGCTGGCGATTCTGGCCGGTTACAGCCGTATGCCGCTGGAGGCGCACTATCTGGCCGACGTGATTATCGGTGCCACCATCGGCACACTGGGCGCGATTGCCATGTATCGCCTGCTGGCCGGCCGGCTCGGCCTCGCGCCCCGCGAATAGCAATCCGCGAGGCGCAATCATTACAATCCGGCGACTGAATCACCAGCCGCCGTATTCATTGGCTTCGTTCCCCTCGTTTGCCTCGTGCGAAGAATACGGGCGACCATAGGCCGGTTCCTGCGTATATTGCTGGGCACAGGCTGCCAGTGCGAGAAGGAGGAAAGCAGCGGAAACAAGTTTGGTCATATCGGCTCCATTTGTCTGGGTTGAAACTGCTCCCTGCATGTCATTCCGGCCGGAAAAGCTATATATAACCATGGTCATATCCGGCAGAAATTGCACCGGAAGCCTATGCCCCACCGATAAAACCCGGATAACAAAACAGCAGTTATCCCCGCAATTAACATCCTGTGGATACCCCGCGCCTGGTGTATAAGCGGAACCGGAGGGAGCGACTCATGGCAGACGGGAACATGGATATGGAAGCAGAGGCACAGGCCCTGCCCCATAATATCGAGGCGGAACAGGCACTGCTCGGCGCGCTGCTGGTCAACAACGACGTATTCGACCGCGTAACCTCGATCGTGAACGCCTCGCATTTTTACGATCCCGTGCATGGCCGCATTTTCGAGGTGATCTCGAACCGCATCCAGAAAAACGCGCTGGCCTCGCCCGTGACCATCAAGGCATTCATGGAGGACGACGAGGGTCTGAAAGAACTCGGCGGTCCGGCCTATCTGGTGCGTCTGGCGGGGGCGTCGATCTCGATCTTCGCGGCCAAGGATTACGCGCAGATGATCTACGATCTGGCCATCCGGCGCGACCTGATTGCCATCGGACAGGAAATCGCGGCCAAGGCGGCGGCGGTGGATGTGGACAGCGAGCCGAAGGAGCAGATCGTCGATGCGGAACAGAAGCTCTACCAGCTTGGCGAGGCCGGACAGGTGGACAGCGGTTTCCAGAGCTTCCTGTCCGCGCTGAAACAGGCCGTCGATGTCGCCAATGCCGCCTATCTGCGCGAAGGCGGCATGTCCGGTATTTCCACCGGCCTGATCGACATGGACAAGAAACTGGGCGGGCTGCACCCGTCGGACCTGATTATTCTGGCAGGCCGTCCCTCGATGGGGAAAACCTCGCTGGCGACGAACATCGCCTTCAATATTGCCAAAGCGTATAAAAAGGGCATCCGTCCCGACGGCACCGAAGGAACGGTCCAGGGCGGTGTGGTCGGTTTCTATTCGCTGGAGATGTCCTCGGAACAGCTGGCGGCGCGGATCCTGTCGGAGGCGGCGGAAATCCCGTCGGAACAGATCCGGCGCGGCGACATGTCCGAGGAAGAATTCCGCCGCTTTATCGAGGCCGCCAAGGATCTGGAGCGCTGCCCGCTCTATATCGACGACACCCCGGCCCTGCCGATTTCCACGCTGGCGGCACGCGCACGGCGCCTCAAACGCCAGCACGGGCTGGATGTGCTGATGGTCGACTACCTGCAACTGGTCCGCCCCGCCAGCGCCAAGGACAGCCGCGTCAACGAGGTTTCCGAGATCACGCAGGGCCTGAAAGCCATCGCGAAGGAGCTGAACATTCCGGTCATCGCCCTGTCGCAGCTGTCGCGTCAGGTCGAAAGCCGCGACGACAAGCGCCCGCAACTGTCGGACCTGCGCGAGTCCGGCTCCATCGAGCAGGACGCCGATGTGGTGATGTTCGTCTACCGCGAGGAATACTACAAGGAACGCGAGAAACCGGGCGACCACGAGGTCGAGAAAATGATGGCCTGGCAAGAGGAAATGGCCGCCCTGCACGGCAAGGCCGAAGTCATCATCGGCAAGCAGCGCCACGGCCCTATCGGCCATATCGAGCTGTCCTTCGAGGGCCAGTTCACCCGCTTCGGCAATCTGGTCAAACCCTATCAACAGGGCGGCGGGGATTTCGGCTGATGTCCTGCGGGCACCCTGATATCGACCTGCATGAACCGCACTTTGTCAGAACGGTTTACATCCGGCAGCATATATAACTTTGGTCGAAACCGGGGATACCCTGGCCTCCACGGAGCATAAACGAAAGTTGAAGCGTGAATATCCGGTAAACGGTGAAAATCTTGACAGGGTTACCTGTATGTGCCATGGATTGTGGGAGTAGATTATATAGTGTAGCGCGCAGAAAGGATGCCAACGATGCAATCCAATACTTTGAATATCTCCGTCGCCCTGTTTCTTGCCTTCGCGAGTTCGGTTTCCGCCCAGAGCGTCGGATATATCGGCGCCGAATACGGCAATAACCTGGGCCTCAATCCCAACGATGTCGAAAGCCAGGAAAGCAACTCCGGCACAGTGTCCGGCGCCTTTGCTTTCACTTTCGGGAATGCCACGGCCGTTCTCGAAGGGAATTATCGCACGGACAGTTATGACTCAGGCATCGCCAACTCGCCTTTTGACGTCACCCCCGGACCACAATCGGAGGCCGGCATCCATCTTTTGTTCGATGTGGGCTCCTCGAGCAAGCTGGGCGGTTTCGCCGGATACGGCACCGCCCCGACAGATCCGTTCACTTCCGCCTTCAGCTACAATGTGGCTTATGCAGGTCTGGAAGCGGTCCACGCGGTCAATGACAGGCTTACCCTGTTCGCACAGGCAGGCTACGGCGACAATCCCGAGAAGGCGACAACCGCCAGCGGCGGCTTTCGTGAAGCCACTTTCGGACGCATCGGAGCATCCTACGCCTGGAGCGACCGGACAACCGTCATCGGCGAGGCCGAATACGGCGGCAACAGCTACTACGAGGATTCCGACGAACCGGGCGACTGGTGGACGGTTGCGCTGTCCGGCGAAACCACCGTTGGCTCTTCGGGCAACCTCGCCATTACCTACGGGGTGCGGTATGCGTCATATGATGCAATAAACGATCCCGACTATGGCAACGAGACCTCGGTCAACCTCGGCGTCCGCTATATGTTCGGTGCCGGCAGCAGGGCCGAACTGGTTAATGCGGGTATTGTCGGGCTGCCGTGGTTGCCGCGCCGTGCGAGCCTCTGGACAGATGTTATGAACTGATCCCGGCTTTTTCTGCCCCTGATATAGCCGGAGCGGCAACCCGCTCCGGCTTTTTGCTTTTACTCCAGACCGCGTATTTTGACGCTGCGTTCTTCCGGCGCTGTAATTTGCGCTGTATCTGTCACCGCTTTTTTCAAGCACCTCACCCGATGGAACAGCCCGAATGGGGTGCCGAAAACAGAAGGCAGACCGACAAAGCGTCCACCCCTAACGGATTCACGCTGTTACATGGTTGCGTTGCTGCCAATAAATCAAACGGAACTACTTGACCCCGCCCCGGCTTGGGACAACAAAACCATATGGAACGAGCAACACTTACAATCGACCTGTCCGCCCTCGTCGCCAACTGGCGGGCGCTGGATGCGAAATCGGCGGGCGAGACCGGCGCGGTGGTCAAGGCGGATGCCTATGGTCTCGGCGTCCCCCCTGTAGCGAAAGCCCTGCAAAAGGCCGGTGTGCGGACGTTTTTCGTGGCGCTGGCCAGCGAAGGGGTGATCCTGCGCAAGGTGCTGGGCGCGGGGCCGCGGATTTTTGTGTTTTCCGGATATATGAAGGGGAGCGAGGCCGCCTTTGCCGGTCACAACCTGATCCCGCTGCTCAACTCGGCCGAACAGGTCTCGCGCTTTATCGCCGACGGGGCGAAGGCTTGCGGCTTGCAGCTCGATACCGGCATGAACCGTCTGGGGATGGAGGCGGCGGAACTGGCGGGCATTGCCCTGCACATCCCCGCGCTGGCCCCGCAACTGGTGATGAGCCATCTGGCCTGCGCCGACGATCCGGTGCATCCGATGAACGCGGCGCAACTGGCGGCATTCCACAGCATGACGCTGGCACTGCCCGCACCGAAAAGCATCGCGGCAACAGGGGGAATCCTGCTCGGCCCGCCCTATCATTTCAACCTGACGCGCCCGGGTATCGGCCTTTACGGCGGCGAACCCTTCAGCGAAGCGCGCCCTGTCGTGCGCCTATCCCTGCCCGTGATCCAGACCCGCACGGTTCTGCCGGGCGAGGGCGTCGGCTATGGCATGACATGGATCGCCAAACGCCCCTCGACCATCGCGACGGCGGCGGCAGGCTACGCCGACGGGCTGATACGGGCCATGGGCGGCAAGGCCGTGCTCTATGCGGGAGAGACCCCCTGCCCCGTGGTCGGACGGATTTCCATGGACCTGATCACCGTCGATGTGACCGAATTGCCCGAAGTGCCGCCGGAGCTGGAGATCCTGAACGCAACACAGACCGTGGATGTTCTGGCCGGGGCCGCAGGCACCATCGGATATGAAATCCTGACCTCGCTCGGGGGGCGCTATACGCGGCGCTACACCGGCGGCGCCTGAGTATGCTTGCCATGCGCGCGCCTATTGCGTAGTGCTATCGTATGACAGTTTGGGGCGGTCCCTTGATACAGATACTCGGTTTTTTCCAGAATATTCTTGCCTCCGTCGGGCGCTCCTTTCTGGGGTTGCTGGCGGCCATCGGGCGTTTGACGATCTTTCTGGCGCAGACCCTGCGCCATATCGTGACGCCGCCCTTC
>Ga0256839_1004011_pt1 | contig 14696 bp, 8 predicted proteins | sample 354166metaG_FD_185968 | JGI IMG/M metagenome (GOLD analysis project Ga0256839, IMG submission 185968) | Hydrothermal vent microbial communities from Mid Atlantic Ridge, Atlantic Ocean - 354-166 | ecosystem: Environmental > Aquatic > Marine > Hydrothermal vents | place: Atlantic Ocean: Mid... | reverse complement strand
GGAACGCTTCGGCGGCGGCGCCCTGGGCCTGCCGTTGGAGCGGGAGCGGGTAGGCGACCCGCAGGCGGCCGGCCTGGACACGCCGGCACTGCCCGACCCGAGGCGCGAGGAGCGACCGCCGCTTCTCAAGGGACGCGGGGAGGGCGGATCGGAACTCCGTCTCGATGAGGATCGCCTGTTCGACCGGGACGGCCGCATTCCCCGCGCCCGCTGGGTGCTTCTCTCCCGCTTCGCCCGGGCGGCGCGCGAGGAGGGGATGCGGATCGCGGTGTTGGCGCCGCCTCCGGTCCCTCCCGAGACCCTGGGCGGGGCTCGGCTCGAACGGCTCGGCCGGCTGCGCGCCCGGCTCGTCGCCCTGGGCGCACCTGAGGATGCCGTTCTGTTGGGCGTGGGAGACGGCCGGGTTCGGCGATGGCGCGTGATGTTGTGGCCCGGAGCGCGGGGCCCGGCTGCGGGGGTTGCTGGCGATGGTGCGCCCTAGGGGAGGTTGGCTCGTCACCTTCGCCGATCTCGCGGCCCTGGTGCTGGCCTTTTTCGTGCTCTATCTGTCGATGGCGGAAATCGACCGCGACCGGCTCGCACGGCTGGTCGCCGCTTATTTGGGCGTGTTGCCGCTGGACGGCGCTCCGCCGGATCCAGCTGCCCTGCGCGCCCCGCCGCTGCCGGAGCCGGCTCCGGCACCGGAGGAGGAGGCCGTCCGTCTCGCCCGCACCCTGAGCCTGGCGGTGGAAGACCTCCCGCCCCGCTGCCGGCCCGCCGTCCGTGCGGTGGAGACGGCGGTGCGGCTGGTCCTGACCCGGGAGCTGCTCGCGGAAGAGACGCTGTGCCGCGGGATCCGGCGCGATCTCGCCCGCCGCCTGCGCCGCATCGCCGCCGGGGACGGCGATCTGGTCCTGGTGCTGGCGGGCGCGCCGGCGCTGGAGCCCGCTTCCTGGGCACCGTTGACGGATGTGGCGGATCGGGTGGCTGGCTGGCTCGGAAGGCGCCCGGCGGTGCTGTTCGACCCCCGTGCCGGACCCGATTCGGCGCCGGAGCTCTGGTACCGCCTGCCATGATGCCGCGCACAACGCCGCTGCTCCTCGCCGGTCTCCTCCTAGGGCTCCTCGCCGCGCTCCCGCCCGTTGCGGCTGCGCCCGAGACCGCCGGCAAAGACCAGCCTCTGGAGCTGCGCATCGGCCGCCATCCGGACTTCCTGCGGCTGGTGTTCGAGGCCCCCGGACTGGCGGCCCGTGCGCGCGGTGAATCGGGGAAGGGTGCGACCCTCTTGCGGCTTCCGGCCCCGCTTGGTGCCGGTCCGGTGGCGCGCCTGCGGCGGCTTTCGCTTGTCGCCGAGGTGGAGGCCAGAGCCGATGGCGTGCTGAGGCTGGTGCACCCGCGTGCAGAGGGCCGGTTGTTCGCGTTGCCGCCCGATCGGCTGGTGGTGGATCTGCGGGAGCGCGCGGCTGCGCAGCCGGCATCGGTGCCGCCGGCACCGACGGCCTCCCGGGCGGAGCCGGCGTCGGGGCATGCGGCGCCTCGAAAGCCTGCGGCCGAAGCGGCGAACAGCGGGGCGCCGCCGCCGACAGAGGAGCCGCTCGCCGAGGCCGCCGCATCCGGTTCGGGACGGCTGCGGGTGTGGGCGGAGATGCGCGAGGATGCGGTGCGCCTGGTCTTCGCCTGGGACCGGCCGGTGCCGGCGGCCCTCTACCGGCGGGGACAGAGGCTGGTGCTGGTGTTCGCCGCATCGAGCCCGGATCTGGTGATCGACCGCGGGAGCCTGCGCGATCAGGCCAGAGCGGCGGTGCGGCGGCTCCGGGGCGGGCGCCAGCGGGAGGCGACGGTGTTGGAATTCGAGCTCGCCGAGGGACTCGCCGCGGCCGTCCGGCGCCGCGGCAACCTGTGGTACGTGCAGTTCGGAGACCCGCCAGGCGGCCAGGCAACACCGCTCGACCTTCGGATCCGCGACGGTGCGCTGGTCCTCGCGCCGATCGATGCGCTGGTGCGGATCACCGACCGGGCGAGCGGGGAACGGCTGTGGGTGGGGGCGACCCTCGAGGCGGGCCGCGGCCGGCCATCCGGGCTGACCACGGTGGATGTGGCCGTGCCGCCAAGCCTTCAGGGAGCGGTGGTCCGGCCGCGCAGCGATCTCGTTCGGGTGCGCCGGGCGGGGCGGGAACTGGTGGTGGAGCGCACGGGCGGGCTGCGGCTCTCGCAGGCGTTGCGCCGGAGCCTCCTCACCGAGGCTCCCGGCGGCGCTCCGGCGCAGCCGGAGCCCGCCGTGGCGCAGGCGGCTTCGGACCCCTTGCCGGAGCCCTCCGAGCGGGCCGATGCGGTTCCTGTGCCGCCTGCCGAGCAGGCGGAGCAACCCGACCGGGTGGAGGTCCCCGGGGAAACGGTCGTTCCGCCTCCTTCCGAGGAGCGCGCGGAGGGTGGCCCGTCGCCTTCGCAAGAACGGGCGGCGGCGCGGGATCCCGAGCGGGATGAGGAGGGCGGGGACGCGGAGCCGGCTGCTACGGTTGCGGCGCCGATCGCGGACATGCCGCCCTGGACGAGCCGTCTGGGTCTGCAGGAGCTCGCGGACCTCACCCCGGAGGACCGTCTGCGGCTTGCGCAACGTCTCCGGCGACTGCTGGCGGAGGCGGAGCGTCCCGAGCGGCGGGGGGCGCTGCGGCTCGAGCTCGCGCGGCTGCTGCTGGCCGAGGCCCTGGGCCGCGAGGTGCGCATCCAGCTGGATGCCCTCGGTCCCGAGGAGCGGGCGGCGCTCGGCGGCGAGATGGGCGAGCGGCTTCGGGATCTCGCCCTCGCCGGTGCGGCGCTCGGAGGGGGCGAGGAGATCGACCTGGAGCGGCTGTCCGGGGAGGAATGGGCGCTGTGGCGGCTGATCGTGGCCGCCGAGCGGCGGCAGTGGGATCGCGCCGCCGCGGATCTCGATCCGGCCCACCGGCAGCTCGGCTCCTATCCCCTGCCGCTCCAGGTGCGGCTCGCGCCCAAACTGATCCTGGCCGCCCTGCAGGCGGGGCAGATCGATCGCGCCTACGTCTGGCTCGATCGGGCCGGGCGCTGGCCGCTGGCCCGCTTCCAGCGCGACCGGCTGCGGTTCCTGGAGGCGCTCGCCGTGGCCCGCGACGGCGGCGGCGAGGAGGCGGCCGGGATCCTCGCCGATCTGGTGCAAAACGCCGACTGGTTCACGGCGGTGCGGGCGGCCTACGCCCGGATCCAGCTGGCCCGCGACGCAGGCGCGCTCGATCCCGAGGCGGTGCGCGCCCGTCTTGAGGAGCAGCGCCCGTTGTGGCGGGGACACCCCTGGGAACCGTCGATGCTCGCCGCGCTCGGCGAAGCGGAGGCGCAGACCGGTCGGGTGGCGGAGGCATTGGCCCGCTGGTCCGACGTCCTCGCCCGCTTTCCCGACGACCCCATCCGAACCCGGCTCTCGGCCCGCATGCGCGAGACCCTCGAGCGGGCGTTGGCCGGGCGCCGGGAGCTCGGTCTCACCCCGGTCGAGGCCTTCGCCCTCTACCGCCGCTATCCCGAGTTCGCCCCCTCCCTCCAAGGGCGGGAGGAGGCCTATCTGCGCCTGGCCGAGGATCTGATCGCCGCCGGTCTCGCACCCGCCGCCCGATCGCTGCTGTTGGAGGTGGGGACGCTGGGGCAGGATCCGATGCTGGAGGCGCGCAGGCTCATGTTGCTCGCCCGGGCCGAGGTGGAGGAGGATCCAAAGCGCGCGCTCGCCACACTGGCCCGAGCCCGTGCTCTCGTTCGCGATCCTCCCTGGCCGCGGGCGCTCGAGGCGGAGCTCTACCTCGCGGCCGGACGCCCGCGCGAAGCGCTCGCCGGCCTCGCATCCGAGGACGGGCCCGAGCTGCTGCCGCTGCTGCTCGAGGCGGCGTGGATGAGCGGCGAACCGGAGCTGCTGCGCGATGCGGCCCTGCGCCTGGCTCGGGAGCTCGAGGCATCCGACCAGCCGCTCGGCGGAGGACGGCTGCGCGCCTTCCTCGCCGCGCTCGCAGGGCTGCTCCGGGCGGGGGATGCGGCCGCCTTCGAGGCGCTCGTGCAAGCCGGTCGGCCGCGGATCTCGGATCCGGACCTCATCGCCCTGATCGAGCTCGCCCGCCCGAGGCCTTCCTTTGCCGGACCGCCGGAGGCGGTGATCCGGCAGATCGAGGCTTATGTTCCGCCCCTGCGGGCGGCGCTCGGCAGCGCGCCTGGCGAGAACGCCACAGCGCCGCCGGGAAGCTGAGCTGCACCGGCGCAGTCCGGCAGGGTATGACGGTGCCGGATGAAGCGAGCCCTAGCGAATGCGCGCCCTGAAAGCCGGCTCGTGTGCGGGCCTGGCGGCTGCGGCCCGCAGATGCGGTGGCCGGCACCGCCGCTTCGGCAAACGGCTCAAGGGGCGAAAGCGATGGTCGTCGCGCACATCCGGCAGTGCGGCGCGGATTGCATACAGGCTCCGGCCTGTCGCATCGACAGGGCCTGGAGCCGGTGTCGGGCGCAGGCCGCTCTTCGGGATGTCGCTCCGGGGGAGCGTCGGTCTTGTGTGCTTCGGGTGCGGGCGATGCGGGAAAGCGCGCTCGAAGGTGTGGGCCGCTCAGCGCCGCTCGCTGTGGGTTTCGGGGCGGGTTGCGATCAGCACCATCGCCTGGGCGAGCGGGTATTCGTCGGTCAGGGTGAGCTCGACCTGGGCCCGTGTGCCCTCGGGGAGCAGCGCCCGCAACCGTCGCAACGCGCCGCCGTGGAGCCGCAGCACGGGTTTGCCGGAGGGGAGATTGACCACTTCGATGTCCCGGAAATAGACCCCGCGCCGGAAGCCGGTGCCGAGCGCCTTGGCACAGGCCTCCTTGGCGGCGAAGCGTTTGGCGTAGGTCTCCGCGCGCCGGCGGCGCGCCTCGGCGCGGGCCCGCTCCGCCTCCGTGAACACCCGCCGGACGAACCGATCGCCGAAACGCGCAAGCGTGCGCTCGATGCGCCGGATGTCGACGATGTCCACGCCGATGCCGACGATCATCGGCCCCGGGCCTCGTCCATCAGCCGCCGCATCTCGGCCACCGCCTCGACGAACCCGCGGAACAAGGCTTCGCCGATCAGGAAGTGGCCGATATTGAGTTCCACCACCTCCGGCAGGGCCGCAACCGGCCCGACGTTGTCGTAGGTCAATCCGTGTCCGGCGTGGCATTCGAGCCCGAGTTCCCGGCACAGCCGAGCGGCCCGGGCGAGACGGGCGAGCTCCGCATCCCGCTCGGCACCCTCGGCCTCGGCGTAGGTGCCGGTGTGCAGCTCCACGCACGGCGCGCCCACCCGTGCCGCCGCCTCCAGCTGCGCCGGGTCCGGATCGACGAACAGGGCCACCCGGATGCCGGCCTCCCGAAGCCCGCCGACGAAGGCCCGAAGGCTCTCCTCCTGGCGCACCACGTCGAGCCCCCGCTCCGTGGTCCGCTCCTCCCGCCGTTCGGGCACGATACAGCAGTCCTGGGGCCGCACCCGGCGCGCGATGGCGTACATCTCCCCGGTGGCGGCGAGTTCGAGATTGAGCGGCAGGTCGATCTCGGCCTTGATCCGCTCCACGTCCCGGTCGGTGATGTGCCGCCGGTCCTCCCGCAGATGGACGGTGACCAGATCGCCGCCGGCCTGCCGGATCAGCCGGGCCGCCCGCAACGGATCCGGATGGCTGCCGCCCCGGGCGTTGCGCAGGGTGGCCACATGGTCGATGTTGATCCCGAGCCGCAGCCGCTCCATGCCGTTCCAGCTCCCCGCCTCGCCCCCTCACACTGGGCCATCGCCCGCGCCGGCGCAAGGGCTTCGACCCGGGACGTCTTCCATCCGCGCGCGATCGCGACCGCACTGCGCTCAGGGATCGAGCACCTTGCCGGGATTGAGGATGCCGCGCGGATCGAGGGCCTGCTTGAGGCGCCGCATGGCGGCGATCTCCTCCGGGCTGCGCACCAGGCCGAGATAGGGTTTCTTGATGGTGCCGATGCCGTGTTCGGCGGAGATGCTGCCGCCGTGGGCGCGCACGGTGGCGTAGACGATCTCCTCCACCGCCTGCGGCTCGATGCCGCCCGGGAGATCGGTGACCAGATGGAGGTTGCCGTCGCCGATGTGGCCGAAGACGATGGCGCGCAGGGAGGGGAAACGGGCCCCGAGCTCCCTGCGGCAGTCGGCGGCGAAGGTGTGCATGCGGCGCAGGTCGAGGCCCAGGTCGAAGTTGAGGTGACGGCCGAACAGCCGCGGGATCTCCGCGACCGCATCGCGCACCGCCCAGAATTCCTCCACCTCCCGCTCCGAGGTCGCGACCGCGCCATCGACCACAAGCCCCTCCCGATGCAAGCGCTCCAGGAGGTCGAGCAAGCGGGCCTCATCCGCCTCCGCCTCGAACCCCTGCGCCTCCACCAGCAGGTAGAGCCCGAGGCCGGGGCGAAGCGGCCTGCGCAGGTGGGGGAGCTCTCCCGTAAACAGTTCGTAGAACTCCGGCCACATGACCTCGAAGGCGGAGAGCAGGCCCGCGAGATGGCGGCGCGCGCGCCTGAGCACCTCCAGCACCGCGTCGAATCCCGAGACCGCCAGGAAGGCGGCCGAACGGGTGGAGGGCGCGGGCTGAAGCCGCAGGCTCGCCCGGGTGATAATGCCGAGCGTGCCCTCCGAGCCGATGAACAGCTGCTTGAGGTCGAAGCCGGCGTTGTTCTTGAGGAAGGTGGTGAGGTTGGAGAGCAGCGTGCCGTCGGCGAGGGCGACCTCCAGCCCGAGCACCATCTCCCGGGCCATGCCGAAGCGGATCACCTTGTTGCCGCCGGCGTTGGTGGCCAGATTGCCGCCGATCTGACAGGAGCCGCGCGCACCCAGATCGAGCGGCAACAACAACCCCGCCTCCAGGGCCGCCTGCTGGGCATGGGCCAGCACCGTGCCGGCCCGCACCCGCATCACCGCCGCGGCGGCGTCCACCTCCTCCACCCCGGCGAGCCGCTCCAGCGACAGCACCACCGATCCCGGCGACGGCCGCGCGCCCGCGGCAAGCCCGGTGCGACCGCCCTGCGGTGTCACTCCGAGGGCGAGCTCGTTGCAGATCCTCAGGGTTTCCGCCACCTCTTGCGGGGTGCGGGGACGCACGAGTGCTCGGGGTACGACCGGCGACAGGCCGGCCCAGTCGTTCCAGTAGGGCTCGGGCACATCGACGCTGACGATGTCGCGGCCGAGCGCGCGCTCGAGCCGGATCAGTTTGGCCTCATCCCCCCTCATGCCCCGGCTCCCCGGTTGAAGTCCCAACGCCAAGCCCCTCTCAGACCGGTTCGGTCTGGGGCGGGCGCGTCCGGTGACGCTCCAACAGTGCGCGCAAATGGCGACCGGTATGACTGGTCGGATGGCGGGCCACAACCTCCGGCGGGCCCTCCACCACGATGCGGCCGCCGCCGTCGCCGCCTTCCGGGCCGAGGTCGATGATCCAGTCCGCGGTCTTGATGACCTCGAGGTGATGCTCGATCACCACCACCGTGTTGCCCTGATCGACCAGCGCGTGGAGCACTTCGAGCAGCTGTTCCACGTCCGCGTAGTGCAGGCCGGTGGTGGGCTCATCGAGGATGTAGAGGGTGCGGCCGGTCGCCCGGCGCGCGAGCTCGCGGGCGAGCTTCACCCGTTGCGCCTCGCCTCCCGAGAGGGTGGTGGCCGGCTGGCCGAGGGCGATGTAGCCCAGTCCGACCCGCCGCAACACCTCGAGCCGGTTGCGCACCGCCGGCACCGAAGCGAACAGCTCCGCCGCCTCGTCCACGGTCATCGCCAGCACGTCGGCGATCGACCGCCCCTTCCAGCGCACCTCCAGGGTCTCGCGGTTGAAGCGGCGGCCCTGGCACTGGTCGCAGGTGACGTAGACGTCCGGCAGGAAGTGCATCTCGATCTTGATCACCCCGTCCCCCTGGCAGGCCTCGCAGCGGCCGCCCTTGACGTTGAAGGAGAAACGCCCGGGCCGATATCCGCGCGCCCGCGCCTCGGGCAGACCGGCGAACCAGGCCCGGATCGGGGTGAAGGCGCCGGTGTAGGTGGCGGGGTTGGAGCGGGGCGTGCGGCCGATCGGCGACTGGTCGATGTCCACCACCTTGTCGATCGCCTCGGCGCCCAACAGCGCCTCGTGGGCGCCCGCCTCCAGTCGCGCGCCGTAGAGCCGCCGGGCCAGGGCCGGGTACAGCGTGTCCACCACCAGCGTGCTCTTGCCCGACCCCGAGACCCCGGTCACGCAGACGAAGCAGCCGAGCGGGATCGCCACGTCGATGCCCTTGAGGTTGTGGGCGCGGCATCCCTTGAGCACCAGCCGCGCGCCGCGCGCCGGACGTCGCCTTTTGGGCAGGGGAATGCTGCGGCGTCCGGAAAGATAGGCGCCGGTGAGACTCTCGGGATGGGCGGCGATCTCCTCCGGGCTTCCCTGGGCCACCACCCGACCGCCCGCCACCCCGGCGCCGGGTCCCATGTCGACCACGTGATCGGCGCTGCGGATGGTGTCCTCGTCGTGCTCCACCACGATCACCGTGTTGCCCAGATCGCGCAGCCGCAAGAGGGTGTCGAGCAGGCGGGCGTGATCGCGGGGATGGAGCCCGATCGAGGGCTCGTCGAGCACGTACAACACCCCGGTGAGCCCGGAGCCGATCTGGGAGGCGAGACGGATGCGCTGGCTCTCGCCGCCTGAGAGGGTGGCCGAGTCCCGGGCCAGGGTGAGATAGGCGAGGCCCACATCCACCAGGAAACCGAGCCGGTCCTGGATCTCCTTGAGCACCCGGGCGGCGATGTCCCGCTGTTTGGCGGTCAGCCGCTCGGGAAGGCGCCGGAACCACGCCTGGGCCTCCCGCACCGACAGTTCACAGACCTCGCCGATGTGGCGGCCGTCGATCTTCACGCACAGGGCCTCGGGCTTGAGCCGGTAGCCCCGGCACGCCTCGCAGGGCCGCGCCCGCATGTAGCGCAGGATCTCGTCCCGCAGCCAGCCGCCGTCGGTCTGTCTGAGCCGGCGTTCGAGATAGGGCACGAGCCCTTCGAAGGGTTTGTTGAGGGTGAAGCTGCGGCCGCCATCCGTGAAGCGGACCCGGATGGGCTCGGCGCTGCCGTAGAGGATGGCCTTTCGCACCCGCTCGGGAAGCCGGCGCCAGGGGGTGGCGGGATCGGCGCCGAAATGCCGGCAGACGGCGGTGAGCAGCTGGCTCCAGTAGGGCATGCCGCTGTTGGCCCAGGGCTCCACCGCCCCTTCCTCGATGCTCTTGTCGGGATCCGGCACCAAAAGCTCCGGATCCACGATCAGCTTGCGCCCGAGTCCGTCGCAGCTCGGACAGGCTCCATAGGGGCTGTTGAAGGAAAACAGCCGCGGCTCGATCTCCGGCAGGGTGAAGCCCGACACCGGACAAGCGAACTTCGCCGACAACAACAGCCGCTCGCCGGAATCCGCATCCTCCGCCACCACCACCCCGTCCGCCAGCTCCAGCGCCAGCTCGAGGGAATCCGCAAGCCGCTGGCGCAGGCTGGTGCTGTCCTCCAGCACCAGCCGGTCCACCACCACCTCGATGTCGTGCTTGCGCTTTTTGTCGAGGACCGGCACCTCCTCGAGCTCGTAGAAGCGGCCGTCCACCTTGACCCGCAGGAATCCCCGCCGCAACAGCTCCTGCAGTTCCCGGCGGTATTCCCCCTTGCGGCCCCGCACCACCGGCGCAAGCAGGTACAGCCGCCGCCCCTGGGGCAGGGCCAGGATGCGGTCCACCATCTGCGAGACGGTCTGCGCCTCGATCGGCAGCCCGGTGGCCGGGGAGTGCGGCACCCCCACCCGCGCCCACAACAGCCGCATGTAGTCGTAGATCTCGGTGACGGTGCCGACGGTGGAGCGGGGATTTTTGGAGGTGGTCTTCTGTTCGATGGCGATCGCGGGCGACAGCCCCTCGATGCGGTCCACATCCGGCTTCTGCATCAGTTGGAGGAACTGGCGGGCGTAGGCGGACAGGCTCTCGACGTAGCGGCGTTGGCCTTCGGCGTAGATGGTGTCGAAGGCGAGCGAGCTCTTTCCGGACCCGGAAAGGCCGGTGATCACCACGAGCCGCTCGCGCGGAAGGTCCACGTCGATCGAGCGGAGATTGTGTTCGCGCGCGCCGCGCACGCGGATCACCCCTGCCATGAGCCACCCTCATCGCCGTCGCGCCGCACAACGGGCGATCGCCCGGACCTACATGCCCGCGGCGGCCAGCACTGGCAAGCGCCCCTCAGGCGGCCTGCATCCGCTCCTCGCGGGGGGTGCGCCCGTACATCGCCCGATAGCAGGTGGAGAAATGGGACGCCGAGACGAAGCCGCAGGCGCAGGCGATGTCCATGATCGGCAGATCGGTCTGGTAGAGCAGGTGACGCGCCCGCTCGAGCCGCAGCTCGAGATAGTACTGGGCCGGGGTGCGGCCGAGATGTTTGCGGAACAGCCGCTCCAGCTGGCGGCGCGACAGACCCACATAGCGCGCCAGCATCTCCTGGGACAAGGGCTCTTCCACATTGGCCTCCATGAGCTCGATGGCCGCGAGCAGCTTCGGGTGATGCACCCCGGCCCGCAGGCGAATCGGCATGCGCTGGCGGTCGTGCGGCCCGCGGATGCGGTCGATCAGGCATTGCTCCGAGACCTTGGCGGCGAGGCGCTCGCCGTGGGTGCGGGCGATGCGATAGAGCATCATGTCGAGGGCGGCGGTGCCGCCGGAGCAGGTGAAGCGGTTGCGGTCGAACTCGAAGAGGTCGGCAGCCACGTCCACGTCGGGAAAGGCCTCGATGAAGCCGGGCAGATTCTCCCAGTGGATGGTGCAGCGGTGATCGGTGATCAGACCGGCCCGCGCCAGGATGTGGGCGCCGGTGCAGAGGGCGCCGATCTCCGCACCGTGCCGGTCGAGCCGCCTGAGCCAGGCGAACAGCTCGCGGTCCTCGAAGCGCTCCGCGCCGAGCCCGCTGCACACCACCACCACCGGGGTCGGTGTGACGTCGATCCCCACCGCCTGGTAGGGGAGATCGACCTCCACCGCCACCCCGTTGCTCGCCCGCACCGGCCGCCCGTCCAGGGACAACAGCTTCCAGCGGTAGAGCTCGCGGCCGGCCATACGGTTGGCGATGCGCAGCGGCTCGAGAGCGCTCGTGAAGGCGATCATCGAGAACTGGGGGACGAGCACGAACAGCATGAGCTCCGGCTCGCCCGCCCGTTCCTGCGCGCCGTGCGAAGCCCGATCCTCGTCCATGGCCCGCTCCCCAGGCCGTTCGTGTCGCAAAGATGACAGAAAATGCCCCCACACGCCATCCGGGAGCGCCGCGAAACCGTTCCGCAGACGACATTTCCCCTTACCCGCAGGCGAGGGGAGGGGTGACGCAACAGGGCGCCTTGCCGTCCGCGGGTGCTGGGACCGCAGCCGGCGGGAGGCGGCGCGTTCCCCGACCGGTCAGGACACGGTTTCGGACCCGATGCGGGCCCTTGCGGCGTCGATCGCGGCCTGCGCCCGCTCTCCGAGCGGGCCGCCGCCCTGGGCGAAATCCGCGCGGCCGCCGCCGCCCTTGCCGCCCAGCGCCTCCACCGCCTCGCGCACCAGATCCCGGGCGTCGACCCGATCGCTGAGCTCCTTGGCGACCGCGGCCACCACCGCCGCCTTGCCGCCGTTGCGGGCGACCAGCACCACCACCCCGCGGCCGATGCGGGACAGCAGTTCGTCGGCGGCGCTGCGGAGTTCCTTGGGCGACACCCCCTCGAGCACCCGCCCGAGGAAGCGCACGCCGGCCACCTCCTCCACATCGAGGCCGCCCGCAGCACCGGCGAGGGCCAACCGTTTCTTGAGCTCGGCCAGATCCCGCTCCAGCCGGCGCCGCTCCTCGAGGAGCTGGCGCAGCCGGTCCGGGGCCGCCGCGACCGGCGCCTTGAGGGTCGCTGCGATGTCCTCCAGCAGCCGGTCGCGATCGCGCATCCAGGCCACCGCCGCCGCCCCGGTCAGCGCTTCCACCCGCCGCACCCCGGCCGCCACCGCGGATTCCTGGACGATGCGGAACACGCCGATATCGCCGGTGCGCGCCACGTGGGTGCCGCCGCACAGCTCCACCGAGTAGCGGCCGCCGTCCTCGCTCTCGCCCATGGCCACCACCCGCACCTCGTCCCCGTACTTCTCGCCGAACAGCGCCACCGCGCCGAGCGCGAGCGCCTCGTCGAGCGCCATCACCCGCACGCTCACCTCGGCGTTGGCGCGGATCATGGCGTTGACCTCGTCCTCGATGCGGGCGAGCTCCTCGTCGCTCACCTGGCGGGTGTGGGAGAAATCGAAGCGCAGCCGATCCGGCGCCACCAGCGAGCCCTTCTGGGCGACGTGGCTGCCCAGATGGCGCCTGAGCGCGGCGTGGAGCAGATGGGTGGCGGAATGCGCGCGCCGCAGCGCCCTGCGCCGGGCGGCGTCGATCTCGAGCTCCACCTCGTCGCCGAGCTTGAGCTCCCCCTCCTCGAGCACGCCGATGTGGACGTGGAGGTCGGGCAGGGGCTTTTGGGTGTCCTCGACGCGCAGCCGCGCCGAAGCGGACCGCAGCCAGCCGGTATCGCCGATCTGGCCGCCGGATTCGCCGTAGAAGGGGGTCTGGTTGACCACCACCGCCACCCGCGCGCCGGCGCCGACCCGCTCCACCTGCCGGCCGTCCGCGACCAGGGCCAGCACCCGCGCCTGGGCCCGGTCGCTCACATAGCCGAGGAACTCGGTGGGACCCGCCTGCTCGCGGACCTCGAACCACACCCGCTCCACCGCCTGCGCACCCGATCCCTTCCAGGCCCGCCGGGCCGCCTCCCGCTGGCGCGCCATGGCGCGCTCGAACCCCTCGAGGTCCACCTCGCGGCCCTCGCCGCGCAGGATGTCCTGGGTGAGATCGAGGGGAAAGCCGTAGGTATCGTAGAGCTTGAAGGCCAGCTCGCCGGGAAAGGCGGCACCCTCGGGCAGCCGCGCGAGCTCCTCCTCGAGCAGCCGGAGCCCGCGTTCGAGGGTGCGGCGGAAGTTGGTCTCCTCCAGCCGCAGCACCTCGCGCACCAGCTCCTCGGCGCGGCGCAGCTCCGGATAGGCGGCGCCCATCTCTTCCACCAGCACCGGCAGCAGGCGGTGGAAGAGCGGTTCGTCGGCGCCGAGCCGGTGGGCATGCCGCATGCCGCGTCGCATGATCCGCCGCAGCACATAGCCGCGCCCCTCGTTGGCCGGCATCACCCCGTCGGCGAGGAGGAAAGCGGCCGCCCGCAGATGGTCCGCCACCACCTTGTGCGAGGGACGCCAGGGGCCCGTGAAGGGTTTGCCGGTGAGCTCCACGCTGCGGTCGATGAGACGGCGGAAGAGATCGATCTCGTAGTTGTCGTGCACCCCCTGCAGCACCGCCGCGATGCGCTCGAGGCCCATGCCGGTGTCGATGGAGGGCTTGGGCAGCGGCACCCGGCGTCCGTCCGGGAGCTGCTCGTACTGCATGAACACCAGGTTCCAGATCTCGATGAACCGGTCGCCGTCCTCCTCCGCCGAGCCCGGCGGACCGCCCGGCACCTCCGGCCCGTGGTCGTAGAAGATCTCCGAACACGGCCCGCACGGGCCCACGTCCCCCATCATCCAGAAGTTGTCCATGGTGGGGATGCGGATGATCTTGGACTCCGGCAGGCCCGCGATCCGCTTCCACAGCCCGAAGGCCTCCTCGTCCTCGGCGTAGACGGTGACCAGGAGCCGCTCCTCGGGCAGGCCGAATTCGCGCGTGACCAGCCTCCAGGCGAGCTCGATGGCGACGTCCTTGAAATAGTCGCCGAAGGAGAAGTTGCCGAGCATCTCGAAGAAGGTGTGATGCCGCCCGGTGTAGCCGACGTTGTCGAGATCGTTGTGCTTGCCGCCGGCGCGCACGCATTTCTGGGCGGTCACCGCACGCCGGTAGGGACGGCGCTCGAGCCCGGTGAAGACGTTCTTGAACTGCACCATGCCGGCGTTGGTGAACAGCAGGGTGGGATCGTTGTGGGGCACGAGCGAGCTCGAGGGCACCACCGTGTGGTCGTGCCGGGCGAAATAGTCGAGGAAGAGGCTGCGGATGTCGTTGGTGGTCGGCATGCCTGGCCCGTCGCGTGCGGCGGTTGTCACTCCAAAACCGGCGCCTCGTCGAGCAGGTCGACGCCGCCGGCCAGCGCCACCCCTGCGTGTTCGCGGATGCGGCGCTCGATGTCCTCGGCGATCTCGGGATGTTCCTTCAAGAACGCTTTGGCGTTCTCCCGCCCCTGGCCGATGCGTTGGGAATCATAAGCGTACCAGGAGCCCGACTTCTCGATGATGCCGGCCTTGACGCCGAGGTCGAGGAGCTCGCCCACTTTCGAGATGCCCTCCCCGTACATGATGTCGAACTCCACCATGCGGAAGGGCGGGGCGAGTTTGTTCTTGACCACCTTGACCCGGGTCTGGTTGCCGATGGTCTGGTCGCGGTCCTTGATCTGCCCGACCCGGCGCACGTCCAGCCGCACCGATGCGTAGAACTTGAGGGCGTTGCCGCCGGTGGTGGTCTCGGGATTGCCGAACACCACCCCGATCTTGGAGCGGATCTGGTTGGTGAAGATGACGAGGGTGCGGGAGCGGGCGATCGATGCGGTCAGCTTGCGCAGCGCCTGGCTCATGAGCCGCGCCTGCAGGCCCATGTGGGCGTCGCCCATCTCCCCTTCGAGTTCCGCCTTGGGGACCAGGGCGGCGACGCTGTCCACCACGATCACGTCC
>Ga0256839_1004010_pt1 | contig 14697 bp, 15 predicted proteins | sample 354166metaG_FD_185968 | JGI IMG/M metagenome (GOLD analysis project Ga0256839, IMG submission 185968) | Hydrothermal vent microbial communities from Mid Atlantic Ridge, Atlantic Ocean - 354-166 | ecosystem: Environmental > Aquatic > Marine > Hydrothermal vents | place: Atlantic Ocean: Mid... | reverse complement strand
GCAGGAACGCACCGGCTTCCCGTTTCATCCCTCGGGCGAAAACCGTTGGGACACCTAAAGAAAGTAGCGGAACTGTACTTGCTTGACAGTGAATCTGTCAAGAATTCGCACGGCTAATTTGTTCTGCCTGGAAGTCTGCTGTGCTTAGAAAATCGTCGCGAAAGAAAGTCCCTCTGCCTATAAAGGACTCTGGAAAGCAGCAACACTTTTACCGCAAAAGACGCGAACCCATGGCGGGTCACGCTGTGCAATTCGCTTTTGTAGGCTTTGCTCAGTCGGTTATGGGCGAGTTAAGTTGCCACAATACAGAACTTCGCTAATTAGCTATAGATGTCGAACACCGCTGGATTTTTTAATCAATTTCAAAAAAGGGCGTCCGTCTCAATTTCCGAAGAAACTCATTGCTTTCATTTTTTGTTGTCTCGGTATAAGTATCGGCATAAAAAATCATCCCGGAAATTTCTACAGGCTTTGATTTGTTATTGTATGAGGAAATAATTTTATCCTTATAATTTGGTAGTTGTGCCTCAGCAAGCGAAGTTAAAACTGAGTACAACCGCAAGCCACTGTTTTGATTGTCGCCATACTTGTGAATAAACATGGGTGGATTATATAAACTACTGACTGATACATTATTCGAAGTCTTCAGTCCAACGATGACACATTGAGTATGGGCAGACTCGCCGCCATCAAAATAATCAAGCATTCGAATCTTTTTAATGTCCTCAAAAACCTTCTGGCCGAGTTCCAGATCAATTTCTTTGGATATTGTTCCATTGGGTATTGGAGGTAAACTGACGGATAAAATATAGTGATTATCATTTTTGATCAATGAAACAAACTTATAGCCAAGGCTTGAAAACGCTTTGAAAGCAATATATTGGCTTGCATCACTGACAAAGCCCGCGTAATAATCACTCACTTTCTCAGTATCACTCAATTTATAGCTGATCGGACAATCAGCCATTATAGGGTTCAGCTGATCGCTTGACTTCATACAGGCAACCAACATAAAAAATACTACGCCACTAAAAAAGCTTTTCAATAATATCATTTTTTCTCATGCCTGATACTTGCCTCCGCATAGGAGTCTACTTTCCGCCCACCATAAGCCTCATGATAAGTCCTTACATACCCTAAATTTTTATCGATTCTGATTTGGTTTGTATACTTAATAGCAGCAGGCTCTTTTGGTAATTTCCAAGGCCCTCCTGTCCAATTGCAAAGAAAGTTACAGTGAGGCTCAAAAAACTTCGCCTGTTGCAATTGTCCCGTATGAAATAGCTCGTGAGCTAATGCCATTGCCGGAGAAAAACTACCACGGAGGGATTTTCCTGATTTACTCTCAAATCGCCCCAGTCCATTGCCTTGAGGCGTAGTTGCGTTGTGTAAAATAATAATAAAGCCATCATACGAAGCTGCATGACTCGTTTTATACTCAATAAAATCAATTTTTTTAGGTAATCCAGCAAGCTCTTGTAATAAAATTTTTCCGTGATTGAAACTTCCCATTATCTCTTTAATTTGCAAAGTAATGGCTGAAGCGAAATTATCGCTTCCGATTACACGATAATTAAAAATTATGTCTGCTTTGATTTTTATACTGAATTCCTTTGCTCGGTAAATGCTCAACAATTGATCCCTTAGCATAATTGCATCAGCATCATTTCTTATCTTCATAATACTTTTTCTCCTATCACGCCTTTCACCTAAAGGCACCACTCTGCTGGAGCCTAAAATACTAACAGACCCGCTGAAACCTAACAATATCACCCTGCCACTGACACAGTATCACCGCCACATTGAAACAAGACTAAGGACACCCATCAAGCGAAAACACTTCTAACCGCAGCAAAGGACACGCAGGAGTGTTGTGACCTAATGAACGCTGCTTCCTTGTTATGAAGGTGTATGAACAACTCCACCTTTGGGGATGTTAAACCCGTTATATTAATCGCCGGTGACAGCACCACTCAATTGCTTCAGGGTTTGTATCGTTGAATCGATTACAGACTTTCAAAATTGACACATTAAGTTGTGTGACCTATTGTGTATGCAGGAGGTATTCAAAATGGCAACAAATTTATCAATTGATGACAAGTTATTGGAAGAGGCGCTATCAATCAGTGGCTTAAAAACAAAAAAAGATACCGTTAATTATGCTTTAAAAGAGTTCGTAAATCGCCGTAAACAATTGGAATTAATCGATTTATTTGGAAAACTAGATCCGGATTGTGATTATGACTATAAAAAGGCCAGAAAACGTTGAAGGTTATCGTAGATACGCCAATCTGGTCATATGCACTAAGATCAAAAAAAGAGGGATATGAATTACATGTCCGGGAATTTGAAATCCTCATTTCAGACCAAAGAGTCATTATGCTTGGCCCAGTCAAGCAAGAGGTATTATCAGGTTATAGCAACAAGCTTAAATTCGAAAAACTAGATAATAAATTAAAATACTTTGAAAACACTCAGATCATCGATGATGATTATACTCAGGCAGCCATATTTTCAAATACATGTCGTTCAAAAGGTATACAAGGTTCACATATTGATTTTCTGATCTGCGCTGTGGCCTTTCGATTAAAATCAGAAATATTCACAACGGACAATGACTTTTCCCATTATGAAAAGCACATACCAATACAACAATTCAAAATATAAAGGCCGCTGATTGGGCAGCCAAAAACTCTATCTGCGGGAATAGCCACTTTCTCGTGAATCAAACCAATGCCAAAAAATGGCGCGGCTTATTAAAAATGTTATGGTGTAGTAGAGTAATCGCCACATGGGCATCATTGAAAATACAGAAGTCGCGGAAACGTTCAAGTGCTATCCGCAACACATGCGTCAAAACCTTCTGTTCCTCCGGCAGCTAATCCTGGATACAGCGTCAGAAACTGATGGCGTTGGGATAATGGAAGAAACACTAAAATGGGGAGAGCCAAGCTACACTTCAAAAGGCGGAAGTACCATCAGGATAGACTGGAAAGAAAAAAAACCGCATCAGTATGCTATGTACTTTCATTGCAAAACAAAGTTGATTGACACATTCAAAGAGCTTTATAAAGATAAATTCACGTTTGAAGGAAATAGAGCCATTGTGTTTAATGAAAATGACGAGATAGCCATTGAAAAATTAAAACATTGTATCGTATTATCTCTTACTTATCACAGCAGGAAACACTTGCCAATGTTGGGCGTATGAATACAAATATAACGCAAGCATGCCGTCAGATTCTGAATGATGAATCACTTCTTAAGTCTCGCGATTCAAGATATCCACCCTACCCCTTGGTAGTTTGCGACTTCCTCATGCTGGAAAAACAACCCTCGGGTTAAATCAGCTATCCATAGAGCTACCTGATTACCCGCAACTCTCAGCCATTCTAATAAAAATTAATTAAAAGGCATTCAATGGGTTACAAGCAACAATAGGCAGTAACATTTTCACACATGACTATTTAAGCGGAAATCCACTGCAACAAACCATATCGCTCAGGGTGGCATAGCATGTTTACTAAGCCTACAGCCTGTTTTTTGGGGCTATACAATGGTTGAGAGTTGTGAGTAATTAACGCAAAGATCGCAAAGGCGCAGAGGACGCAAAGAAAAATATAAAGCTGCCTGATTATGTCTGAAACACAGCCATCGCCGGGCAGTATTATTTTGTTGCTCATTCCGTCCATTATTTATGGTGTGGACGTCATCATGGCTGTGCTTCATAGGCAATGAGTACACTTTGCGCCCTCTGCGCCTCTGCGCCTCTGCGCCTCTGCGCCTCTGCGCCTTTGCGATCTTTGCGTTCATAACACGTCATTTTCCAGTGCCACAATAACGTATGCCCCACTGTTGTCGCGACGCATTTCCTCTACAAACGTGATACTTGTACCTGCATTAGTGGCGCTTTGTGGATGCTGCTGCTTTACCCATCACGTCACTCCGGCGAAGGCCGGATCCAGGGGAGGCCACCAAAAATAGGCGCTTTTAGGTAATCTATGGATTCCGGCTAAAAACATACCGGAATGACAGTATTCGCAGCAAGGCTGCGGGGAATTAAACCCTGGGTGATTAAATAATGAAAATAAATTATAAAATAATAATCAACTTTCTTGCTTTGATTGGTTTCATCAGTCTTTGTCTTATCACTATAGCCATAACAATCTGGTCATCTCAATCGTCAGATATAAACTCAGCCCTTAACGTCCCGCTTAATAAAAACCTGACAAGTGAGCGTTATTTCAAGGTAATCAATGATCGTCCATTAGTTAAATCAGACATTGTATGGGTTGTAAATGTAAAAATTCTTAAAGAAGGCCCAAAATCTGCGACTCTTCAAATACTTTATGATTCAAAAAATAGCGCACCTCTTGACGATGTCTGGGTTTCAGCTGTTATGCTGCAAGATTCTGGCTGGCCTTTGGTGAGTTATTATATTCCCACAAAGGCGTTAGCAGGGCATGGGAAAACAGCAATTGTTGAACTTGGTTTGTCTGATGAAGAAAAGTCAGAGTTGTTGATTTCAAATGCAGTCATCATAAATTTTTACAAAAACGGCCAAATGCCGTTCCATGAAGAAAAATACGAGTACCAGCGAGTTTGGTGTAGAAGTACTGCTAAAGTTTCTGATTTTTGGAAACGCCCCTATCCGGCAGAGAAAGGAAGCAAGTATTCTATCAATGGGCCCAGAAGTATTTCACGCCTCTGCCTGGAGTAAAGTAGTTGATATCGGGCGTTCGACTGCGGAATCCAGGTTGAACATACAGGTATTTTTTCCTCCTTTCCCTCAGCATCTGAAAAAACTGGCTCTGAGCATAAAACAGGGAACGGAGGAGGAATGTCACTCAACCACAAACATTTTATCCAGATTCGAAATAGTGAGAATTTTTCTGATTTCCGCATTGCAGTTTTTCAAACGGATATTCGCAGATTTTTCACCCGCATGTTCGCGCAACAACAGCATCATGCCCATGGCTGAGCTGTCCATAAACGTTGCTTTGCCAAGATCAATGATAAATCGTGTATTCGCTGGCAGGTCACGATAGGCGCTACGGAAATCCGAATGCAAATTAAAATCAAACCGGCCATCGATGGCGATGGTCAACTCGTGCCCATCATCGGACAAAACTGCATTAAATCCCATTTTTTATCTCCTTGTTACTTCAGGTTGTTGCCTGAAAAACAACCGTCCCTGCCATTAAATACTATCGAGCAGTAGTATAGTTCGGAATCAATAACTTCGCAGCAGGCTGACCGGGGTGTTAACACCACACTGATAAATACTGGCGTCCAGGGGTTTCAATCTCTGGATTTGTGCTTTTATATCTCCGGCGAACATTCACTAGGGTAACGGTGTTAACCAAACCACGGGAAATCGCACCCATTAGAAATTAGCCTTTCGGCCACACTCATGTCCTTACCCGCTGCTGTGCCGTAGCCTAACAGAAAACAAACCGTGCTGAAAAGCATAGCGCCGTGCAATGAATAAACTGTAGGACAATTTTTTAAAAAATGAAAAAAACAAACCAAGCTGTATGTGTGATATTGAATCAATCCGAAAAAATGACCGTATTTATCACCTAAATCCTGCAAGTGATCGTACTTGCAAGATTTGGGGATTACGCATAAGCATCCAGCATCCCTTCGCTCAACCAACGGGAAGACGATGAATGCAAGCTGACGGCATCCACTATTTCATCATCAGTGGGATGCTCATTAAATGGTGTTAACTGCTCATCGTTCATGCTGTTGCGTTGCCCTCCTCCTGTCGGTGATTCATGTGAGATGTTGGCATTAGCAAGATTTAACCCCTGCTGTTCAAACATTTCACGTAATCGGGGCAACGCCGCATCCAGCGCATCGCGCGCGGCAGGGTTCGTGGCAACAAAACTGACGCTTAACTGTTGGTCAGAACCATATACAATTCGTACATCCACAGCCCCTAAACTTCGAGGGTTCAATTGTAGCTGTGCTTCACGTAATTCACTGTTGGCTAACCAGGTAACACGCTGCCCCAATTCACTGGCCCAGCTGGGCTGAGTCACAGGCGTGGAGACGGTCAACATAGGCGAAACTCCATTAACCGTTGCTCCGGGAATGCGCGGCATACTTGTCAGCAGGTTGTTTGTGTCATCTGACAACACCGCGCTTGCAACGGTCAACGAAACAGGTGCTGCTGAGGCTGCTGGCGTTGTCAGCTTGGCGCTGGCGTCTGCCTGTGTTGCTGCTTCCATTGCAGAGGCAAACATGTCCATACGCATTGTATTACCCATCAAGTGATTGGTTCTTGTTAGCGTGCTGGATAAACCGCTGTTGTATTGTGCGTTAACCACAGCCGGGCTGGCGGCAGATGTCATGTCTGCCCGCAAGGAGTCTGCTTTTCCCACATTCAGGCTGGCACGCAGCAGGGCTTGTTGTGCGGCCACAGAAACGGGTTTTCCCAGCATGGCGGGGCCAACCGGCAACATGCTTACCGGTTGCGTTGCCTGGGTTGTATTCGGTAATGCGGGCATATTCTGTGGATGAATTGTTGTGGTTTGCGGGCTCAAGGCCGTTTTCACGACGGTAGAGGCTGTGCTGTTTTCAATCACCGGGCGCTCCATTGCCAGTTGAGATAATGTGGATTTCTGCGCACCTTGATGCCCTGCCTGTGCGAAACCAAGCACTGGAACCACGGTATTGGAAAGCGGCAGGTTCGCAGTGCCTCCATTTACCGCAGACGCACCTTGTGCAATGGCGGATAACAATGAGGCATCCAGCACAGGGTTGCCTGTTTCTGACTTGGGTGCGATGTCTTGCGGTGCCGGATGCGGCAATAATTTGCCGTTCATCGGCTGGGCTTCACCGATTTCAGTCACTGCGACACGGTGAGCTTCGTCCATTGATGTTGATGCTGAGGGTTCTTTCGCTGCAATACTTTCGGACGACATCAAGCGCTTGCTCAATACAGTTGCAAAGCCCCCGGCCACTGCACCACTGCCTGCAATAGACGCAGCTACGCTCCCATTCGGTAGAGCGCTATCTGTGGAATTCACTAACAGTGTTAATTCAGTCATTGATTTTTATTCATGCTTTGCCAGTTTTTTTATTTTCACCCACCAAACTGAATATCAGCACAGACTGTGCCAGATGCATCAAGCCATACGGGTATATTTTTGAGGGGGCATAACATGTTCAGGAGCGCGGCAATGGTCTGGGCATGCGTTGAGTGTACTCGTCCTGTTCTCGTTGTTCTTTCCGATCAACCACACGCTGCTCATCGGTTTGAAGGCGGGACACTACATTACCCAGCATTTTCACTTTACCACGACGGGTAAACCACTGCTGGCGCTGTTGTTCCACCGTCGCGATGGCTTGTTGTACTAATCCGTTCTGTTGTTCTATGGCACGAGAAAGATTGCTTAAAAACAGTCGGTAATCCGCCATTTGTACAGCGCTCATACCCACAGCACCTGTGGCGTGAAAACGCTGAATGTATTCTTCACGATAATTTTTTAATTCATCCAAGCGCTGCTGTGTCTGACTTAATGCTGATTGTGAATCCCCCAATGACCGAGCCGCCTGCTGTTCACGGTTTTCAGCTACTTTGATCACGGGGTCAAGCCGTTGGGAACGTTTCATTATGTTGTCATGCCGTATTACTACATTAATATGATTCAAGCGTTAATCAGTCGCAAAAGGTGCAACGTATAGTGACTAGCATAAGAAATACAGGCAAAATCAATGCCATCTGACTCGCAAAAAATCACACTAGTCGAATAACATTGGATTCCGTTTGAAATAATGGCGCATCACCCAGCAAACGCGGGCCGCCCACATAATAGCCTTGAATATAGTCCACTCCCATGTCCTTCAATACACGCATCGCATCGTGATTATCGACAAATTCAGCAACCGTGTATTTACCCATGGCATGGGCGATATCGTTCATGGATCGCACCATAGCCAGTTGCAGATTGTCCCGATGCACGTCACGCACAAAAGAACCATCGATTTTCACAAAGTCCACCGGCAAATCTTTGAGGTAGGCAAACGAGGAATAACCCACACCAAAATCATCCAGTGCGGTTTGACACCCCAGGTTACGCAGGCGGGTGAGAAATTCCACCGCTGACCCAAGGTTGGCAATGGCAATGGTTTCGGTAATTTCAAAGGTCACCGCAGTCGGTGGCACATTGTTTGCCAGCAAAGCCGCAGTAATGGTTTCCAGTATGGAAAAATCGCCAATGGACTCCGCAGAAAGATTAATGGAAAAATGCAGGCGGGGGTTTTTTTGTAATTGTTTTCCCAGGGACTCAATCGCATGATTCACCACCCAGCTATCAACAGCCCGCATCAAACCAAAACGCTCGGCAGAGGCGATAAACCCGGCAGGCAAAATCAACCCACCAGTTTCATCACGCATGCGCAGTAGCACTTCCTGATGAAACACTGTGCTGCTCTTCAGCTCCATGATGGGCTGACAAGCCAGACAAAACCGGTCTTCTTCAATGGCTTTTTTGATTTTTCCGGCCCAGCCCATGTCCTCAGTCATGGTTGTCATGTTTTCCTGATCGATGGACCGATAAATATGCACACGGTTTCGACCGGAACGTTTAGCCAAATGACAAGCCACATCAGCCTGCACCAAAAGATCTTCTTTATCGACGGGATGGTGTCCAAACAATGTAACACCGATGGAGCAGCCGATTTGCACGACAGCGCCATCATATTTAAAAACATAATCATCCAGTAATTTACGATGCGCCTCGGCAGCCTGCATCACCTGCTCTTTTTTCACGTCATACAATAAAATCGCAAATTCATCACCACCAATACGCGCCAGTAAATCACTTTTACGATTACGCTGATCCAGCATGTGGGTCACCTCCACCAGCACATTGTCACCGGCAAGATGGCCCAGAGTGTCATTCACAAATTTAAAATTGTCGAGATCAATATACAGCAGTGCAAAATCACGTCGGCTGCCACGGCGAATATTTTCCACGACCCGATCCAGCTCGGTCAGGAAGTATTGACGATTATACAAACCGGTTAGCGAGTCATGTTCCGCCATTTCGCGCAAATGAGCCATCATCGCAATGCGATCACCAATATCTTCTACAAGTGCGGTGTACAGCAGACGTCCCTCAACCTCCATTCTGTTGGATTTAACCGCCATGGGAAAACTGGTATCGTCCGCACGCAATGCGGTTACCGTTGTTTCCTGCATAGCGTTTTTCAACATGGGTGACTTCACTAGTTCCAAAAAATCTACATAGGCACTGTCTTTCGGAAAACGCACCAATTCCACAACAGGCTTGCCAATGGCCTGCGCAGCATCACAGGCAAACAGTTTTTGCGCCGCATTGTTAAATGTCTCTACGATGCCATATTCGTCAATCGTGATAATGCCTTCGGCCGTATTATCCAAAACTGACTGTAAGCGAATTTGCCGGGAATTCACCTGTCCCTGCATACGATTAAAGGCCGCTACCAGCAATCGGGTTTCTTCTGTGGGTGAACGCAATAGCGGCAAATAATTTTCACCACGACCTGCTGCGTCCATCGCCCTGGAAACTTCCAGTAGCGGGCGTCGAATACGTATTTCAAACACCAGATAAGCCAAAAATAATAACAAGCCCATAAATCCGGCAAAAAACCAGATAATGTTCGACAAAGTATCTGCCGTACTCACTGCTTTCATCACATTTTGTTGCGCGAAGTCATCCAGTTCCTCTTGCATCAGCTCGATAATACCCCATGCCTGATCAAGAGTAGGCCGTATTTCATCACGCAAAATAGGTAAATCAGCCCGCCAATGTTGAGAGGCATAAACTTCCCCAGCCTCATCAAGCTCACGATCATAGGCTTTTTTGGTGGCCAACAACGCTGGCAGTGCCAGCGATTCCTGCGCACCCAATTTACCGACTTCGTCATATTCTTTCAGCTGCGCCAACAAATTCTCAATCCGTTGTGCATAAACTCCCCGACTGCTTTGCTGCATGAAATGTTCAGCTTGCCCCGGTACCCTTGGACGATTGGCAATAAATATACGCACCGAACTGATGTGCTGAGACCAAGCGTAACGCAACTCTTCCAGCACACGCATAACCTCCCGCATGCGCATTGCCTCCTGCGAACCAGAGGAACCAGGAGACTCATTAACACCGGACATGGCAAGCTCAATTGTTTGAATGAATTTCAAGTTTTCCGAACGAAGTCCATCAAACAAAACCGGGACTGCAGGAAAGCGCAGCTCGACATCTGAGGAGACGTTCAGCAAATGGGTGGTTTCTTTTTCAAGGCGATGGAGCACAAAATCCAGATTTTCCGCAAAATCGCCAAAACGGCTATAACGCTTGACCACGTAATGGTCATTGATATTTTTTGACTGGAACTTGACCTCTGCAACGCGCGCGACCACCTTGCGGTAGGTGCTTTCATCCAATAACAAGGGATATTGGTAGATCGCGCTTTCCGCAATCTGTAAGGCATCTTTGAGTGAATTCAGCACCCAGCCCAAATCCCGATGTTCCTGCACCAATCGGGAGCTGTCCTCCGATGTCTGCCGCACTTGGTTTTGCGTATAAAAGGCAGCAGGCAATGCTATCGCCGCCAGCACCAATGCGCTAACGACAAAACGCCAACGAATACCGGCAGCCTGCCTGCCTTCTTCTGGCGAATCCTGCTGTGAATTTAATATTGTGCCCATACTTGCCCAAGCCCCGCGTTATCCCGTAAATTAGCGTAGTACGCTGTTTTCCTCCTGTCACCCATCCATGCACCCCTGTTTTACACATACCTGACTAAATATAAACCACATGTTGCTATTACTAAACAAGCCCTTTCAGGTTCTTTGCCAGTTTACTGCCAGTGACGACCGTCAGACGCTGGCAGATTTTATGGATATCAAGGCCGTATATCCGGCAGGCAGACTGGATCGAGACAGCGAAGGTCTCCTGTTACTCACGGATAACGGCGCACTACAACACCGCATCAGCCATCCACGCCACAAACTGTACAAAACCTATTGGGTACAAGTCGAAGGCGAACCTGACCCCGTGACACTGCTCCGTCTGCAAAAAGGTATTTGCCTCAAAGACGGCAAAACAGCCCCGGCCAGAGCACGCATCATTCCCGAGCCCCCCATCTGGCCGCGAGACCCGCCTATTCGCCAGCGGGCCGCTATCCCCACAGCCTGGATAGAATTAAGCATCTGTGAAGGCCGTAACCGACAAGTACGGCGAATGACTGCTGCTGTCGGCCATCCCACTTTGCGCCTAATCCGATCACAAGTCGGCCCATGGTCACTGAACGATTTAGCCCCCGGCCAATGGTGTGAGGCGAAAATACCCGCAGATTGGCGTACAATCCGCTAGTCACATTTATCCAATAACCCATTCCCAACATGATTCCAGCCTCCCTCGAAAACACACGCTCTCTGCCCACAACCACGCGAATGCCGCAACGGCGCATCGTGGTAGGGGTTTCTGGTGGCGTAGATTCTTCGGTAACCGCACACCTGTTGCAGCAACAAGGCCACGATGTGCAAGGTCTGTTCATGAAAAACTGGGAAGAAGATGATAATGCTGACTATTGCAGTGCTACGGAGGATCTCAAAGATGCTCAACAAGTCTGCGACACACTGAAAATTCCGTTACTCACGCGCAATTTCGCCACAGAATACTGGGACAACGTCTTTACCCATTTTCTGGATGAATACCGGCGTGGCCGCACCCCTAACCCAGACGTGTTGTGCAACAAAGAAATCAAGTTCAATACCTTTCTTGATCAGGCATTGGACCTGGGGGCAAGCCATATTGCCACCGGGCATTATGCCCGCGTACACCACCGCGATGGCTATTTTCATTTACTCAAGGCCAAAGACAATAATAAAGACCAAAGCTATTTCCTGCATGCGCTAAACCAGCAGCAACTGGGAAAAACCCTGTTCCCTCTGGGAGAACTCAACAAACCGGAAGTCCGCCAGCTAGCGGCACAAGCAGGCTTTGCCAATCATCAAAAAAAAGACAGCACGGGTATTTGTTTTATTGGTGAACGAAAATTCAAAGAATTTCTGAGTCGTTACTTACCAGCCCAGCCCGGTGAAATGCAAACACCCGATGGCACCTGTATCGGCCAACACGACGGATTGATGTATTACACACTGGGGCAACGGCAGGGACTGGGTATCGGCGGTGCAAAAAATACCAGCGGCGACCCTTGGTACGTGGTGGGTAAAAACCTGGAAGACAACATCTTAATCGTCGCCCAGGGGCACGACCACCCCCTGCTGTTTCACAAACAACTCCGTGCCGATCAGTTAAACTGGATCGCGAACACCCCCAAAGACATCCCTTTTCGCTGTACGGCAAAAACCCGTTACCGGCAAACCGACCAGCCTTGTACAATCACACAGTTACACGACAATCAATGCACCGTTGTCTTTGATCAACCACAACGTGCCATCACGCCAGGACAGTCTGTGGTATTTTACCAGGAAGACGAATGCCTGGGCGGCGGCCCTATTTTGTCAATAAACCAGCTACAAACCAACACATAAAATGACATACACCATTACCGATAGAACTATAGCCCTTGCTGGCGTTTTTCAAGCGACACAGCTCGTACAAAACATTGCCAATACAGGCAATGCCGATGAACAAGACATGGAAACCTGCATCCAAAGCATATTCCGTATCGATATTGATAAACCGGTAGACGTTTTTGACGGAACAGGAAAACTACACACCGGCCTGCGCAAGCTGATTGAACAACTCGGTGGCCGTGATGCAAACACACAAGATAACCAGAACAAAGACCTGTACGTCACCAAATATGTTGCCGGTGTGCTGGTGCTGGAAAAACGGCTAAAACGTAACGCCGATATGCTGACGAAGATTACTGATGGCATTGAGCGCGCGCGCATGCAAATAGAACATTTTTCATTATTGCACGACAACGTTATCGCAGGCTTGGCAGACACCTACGCCCAAACCATCAGTCATTTAAAACCACGCATTATGGTGCAAGGTGAACACGTTTACATCTCCAACCCGAACAATGCCAACCGCATCCGCGCCCTGCTGCTCGCGGCCATTCGTGCCATGGTATTGTGGCGACAATGCAACGGCACACGGTGGCAATTACTCTTTCAGCGTCGCACCATTGTGGATGAAGCAAGACGGTTATTGAAAGAGCCCCTGATTATGGAATAAATGCAACCTGAACCCTGCAAGTGCAACAGGAAACCACTGATGATAAACAAACATGAAAAAATCAACTATCTTGAATTTCCTGCCAAAGATATCGACACCACCAAAACCTTTTTCAGCGCAGTATTCAACTGGCGTTTTGAAGACTACGGCCCCGAATACGCTGCTTTTTTTGGCGCAGGCATCGATGGTGGATTTTTCAAATCCGACTTGACCGTATCCACCGATAACGGCAGTGTGCTCATCGTTTTTTACAGCGATAACCTGGAAAAAACCCTGTCCAAAATCACTGCGGCAGGCGGCAGCATCATCAAACCAGTTTTTTCTTTTCCGGGTGGTCGGCGTTTTCATTTTGGTGACCCTAACGAAAACGAGTTTGCCGTATGGTCAGCAACATAAAGGGCACCGCATTCATTAAAAGACCAAAAGTGTACCATTCTCGTTCCCATGCTCCGCGTGGGAATCCATACCGCAATAAAACGTTGGCGCGATAGGCATCCTCACGCGGGAGAGATTGTGAAAGTATTATTCCCACTCACGGCTCTCTAAGTATTTTCCTAATCACTACTATTCCCAAGCTATGATAAACTGTTTCTATAACCAGTGTATTTGTTTGATTTTCAAGGAGTAATCCATGGCCTTAGCAATATTCACCCTGGCCAGATTCCCTGGAAAGAATACACATTCAGCTGAGGACAAACCCATGATAGATATTTCGTTCGAGGTTAATGGCCGTAAGGTATTATCCCCCCAACAATATGGGCAACGCTATTGAGGCCGCGATGCTCAAGCTCCATGGTAACGTTGGGGTTCGCAAGCTCACCACCAACCTGTGTCGTTATTTGTTACACTTAATGGCATTGGTAAACACACATAAAAAAACAGGTTCCCTTATTATCAAGGGAACCTGCTTCAAAGCATACCAGTAACGCCAGCATGGCGTGTGTGTTTGGCTATTCGAGCACGACTGTTGCCAATCCCGCCGTGATCGTGGCACGGTCATCGTTGTAAGGACCGCTTGCCGAAACATGTTTCACCATGGCTCCCTCCCGCAGGCGGGCTTCCAGGTCAGCCGTAAACCTTGCAAATTCGGTGTACACCTTAATAACACGCGATTGCACAATCCTGTACATTCCTTCACCATTTTTGCGGGGCACAATGCGGGGTGCTACATCCACTGTGGTGAGGTCAATCGCGACTCTGCCACGGGCAACATGATGAAATCTACCCACACCTTCCAGATTGAATGTCAGACTGTCCGTAGAGCTGCCTGCAATGGCGGTTAACGAGGCCGGAGCCCAGCCAATAGTCATCACTGCTTTCAGTGCTGTTACATCCACAATGGTGTGTGCAGCGAAATCACTGGGGGCAGCTGTGGTCACTTGTCCGAAGGGTCGCACAAAACCACGCACTTTTACGGGAGTGTCGCTGGTCAACTCACCCACATCCAGTGTTGCCACATCAATTTCGTAAAAGGCAGGATCAGAGTCATTCGCAG
>Ga0256839_1004009_pt1 | contig 14698 bp, 11 predicted proteins | sample 354166metaG_FD_185968 | JGI IMG/M metagenome (GOLD analysis project Ga0256839, IMG submission 185968) | Hydrothermal vent microbial communities from Mid Atlantic Ridge, Atlantic Ocean - 354-166 | ecosystem: Environmental > Aquatic > Marine > Hydrothermal vents | place: Atlantic Ocean: Mid... | reverse complement strand
GGGGAAACACCCCTATTGCCCTCCCCGGGGGGAGGAGGCTCCCGCGCGGGTGCTCATCACCAGGGAGCTGGTCAAGCCCGTCCCCGCCTCCCCCCATACCCTATGCCTCCTGCCCACCGAGCAGGGCAGGAAGCTCATCCGCGAGGTAGCTGAAGCTCTCCGCAACCTGCCACTTCCTCCCCGCAACTAGCGGCCTGCTATAAACCCCACCCATGGGCCTCTTGGACCACTACCGCAGATCCCGCCGGGGCGCAGACCAGCCCGCCCGGAGCCGGGCGGGCGGTTTCGGCCGCCTCCTCTCCCGCACCGGCCAGGCCCTGCGCCAGCTGCTCATGGGAAAAGATCCCCTGAGCGAGGAGTTCTATGACCAGCTCATGGAGAGCCTGGTGGAGGCCGACCTGGGGGTGAAGGTGGCCGAGGCCCTGGTGGTGTGGCTGCGCAGCGAGGCGGCCAAGCAGGGGGTAGGTACCCCTCGGGAGATCCGCCGCCTGCTGGCCGAGCGCATTACCGAGCTACTCTCCGAAGTTCCCCCGCCCGAGCCCCTACCCACCGACCGCCTGAGCGTCATCCTGCTGGTGGGGGTAAACGGCTCGGGAAAGACCACCTTCGCCGCCAAGCTGGCCAGCCTGCTTAGGGAGCTGGGCGCCAAGGTGCTCTTGGTTGCCGCCGACACCTACCGGGCCGCCGCCATTGAACAGCTCAGGACCTGGGGCGAGCGCATCGGGGTGGAGGTTTTTGCCACCCAGTATGGGGCCGACCCGGCGGCGGTCTGCTTTGATGCCCTAAGGCACGCCCAGGCGCGGGGCTTTCAGGTGGTGATCGTTGACACCGCCGGGCGGGTGCAGAGCCGCAAGAACCTCATGGAGGAGCTGGCCAAACTGCGCCGCGCCCTGGACAAGGCGGTGGAGGGGGTAAGGGTGGCAACCCTGATCACGGTGGATGCCACCGCCGGCCAGAACGTCCTTGACCAGGTAAAACTCTTCGGTGAGGCCGCCCCTCTGGAGGGCATGGTGCTAAACAAGCTTGACGGCACCGCCAAGGGGGGGATCGCCTTTACCGCCTCCCGCCTCCACTCGGTGCCCATCCTCTTTGTGGGCACCGGCGAGGGGGTGGAGGACCTGGCCGAGTTTGACCCCCTGGCCTACGCCAGGTCGCTGGTGGGGGAGGGAGAGGCTAGCGGCTGATCCCGGCTCCAATGACGAAGCGGGCAAGCTCACCCAGGTTATCGGGGTTGGAGATCACCACCAGGTAGCGCATTCCATCCCGCTCCAGGGTGAGGGAGGTGAAGTCGCGAAAGGCGGGGTCCTCTGGGTCGGTGGGGTCCTGCTTCCAGATGAAGCGGTCCTCTTCGGTAAGCATGACCAGCACCCCGAAGTGGCTGAAGCGCTCCACCAGGGAGAAGAAGTCCTCCTCCCCCCGGTTGATGAGGTCGGCCAGCCAGGCGGAATCGGAAATATACCCGACGCCGGCAAGCTCCCGCCAGTCCTCAATGTCCCCGTTCTGAGCAAAGAAGGCCCGCCCCAGCCGCCGGTCCCTCACCAGGTGGGGCATGTTGTAGTCGGGGATGAGCTCCTCGTGGGGCTTGAACTTGCGGCGGGCGTGGATCAGGACCGGCCTTCCCTCGGGCAGGCCCTTGACCAGCTCGGCGGTCTCCTCCGGGGTGAGCTTGGGGAACTTCTCCAGGAAAGGTTCGCCCCCCCGCTCGGGAAAGCAGCCCACCCCGAAGCCGCCCCCGCCCCGGTCCCGCTCCAGGTTGGCAAGCACCTGGGCAAGCTCCTCCCGGCTCATCGCCCGGTGGTCAGACAGATAGATGATGCGACACATCCCACATCACCTCCCCGTGCTCCCCGCCCGCAGGCATATCCCCTCCACCGCGGGCTAGGGAGTGTGGACGGTCGGCTCGCCCAGGGTGCGAAGCACCTCCTCCCGCAGGGCCTGGTCAGTGCGGAAGAGACCCCTAAAGGCACTGGTGGTGGTCTTGGCATGCTGCTTCTCCACCCCGCGCATCATCATGCAGAAGTGGAGGGCGGTGGCCACCACCGCCACCCCCTGGGGCTCCACCGCCTCCATCAGCGCGTCAGCCACCTGGGCGGTGAAGCGCTCCTGGAGCTGGAGACGGCGGGCATACATGTCAACGATGCGGGGGATCTTGGAGAGCCCGATCACCTTGCGGTCAGGCAGATATGCCACGTGGACCCGCCCATAGAAGGGGAGCAGGTGGTGCTCGCAGAGGGAGTAGAACTCAATGTCCCTTACTACCACCAGGTCGGCCCCCTCGGCAGAAAAGACTGCCCCGTTTACCACCTGGTGGAGGTCAAGTTCATAGCCCTCGGTGAGCTGAAGCAGGGAGTGGGCCACCCGCTGGGGGGTCTTTACCAGTCCCTCCCGGCTGGGGTCCTCTCCCAGAAGCTCAAGCTGGGCAAGGATCAGCCTGGAAAGCTGCGCCGGAGAGCGAAGCTCCCTTGGCGTCCGCTCGCCGTCACTGAGGCGGGCGAGGGCCTCGGCCAGCTCGCCAGGCTGGTAGATCTCCAGGTCGGGGTCGTTCATCTTGACTACCTCCCGATTCTAGCCCAAGGGGGAGAAAGGGTTAGTCCATCACTCACCAAAATACTCCCCGAAGTTGTTTTCTGTTTCAAAGACCCTCACCCCATATAGGCGGTAGTTGGGTCCCGCAAGACGGGGCCTGAGCCTCTGGTAGAAGGCGATGGCCAGGTTCTCCACGGTGGGGTTTATCCCCTGCAGGAAGTCCACATCGTGGTTTAGGTGTTTGTGGTCCACCTGAGAGATGATCTCCTCACGGATAATGTCGGAGAGAAGCTTGAGGTCAATCACGTAGCCGGTCTCCGGGTCGGGAGTGCCCTTTACCATCACCTCCAGAACATAGTTGTGGCCATGTCCCGACGGGTTGTTACAAAGGCCGAAGACCTTTTGGTTCTGCTCCGCCGACCAGTTGGGGTTGTGCAGACGATGGGCGGCGGAGAAGCGCTCTCTGCGGGTAACGATCACCTCAGCCATGGTTAGCTCCCACCCGAGTAAAGCTAATCATATCCTCACCTCTCCCCACTGCCCGGAGAGAGGGACATCTGGGACCCGACTAGACCTCAACCACCCTGCCGGTGCGGTAGGCAGAGATGGCCGCATTACACACCTTCAGGCAGTGAATGGAATCCTCCGCGGTGACTGCTGGCTCAGTACCATTCAAATAGCACTCCACTGCCGCCTTGAGCTCCAGTCTTAAAGGCTCCTCCCGAGGAACCGGAACCACCTCGGGTTCACTTCCCAACAAAGTCACCTTCTGCTGGATAAGGTCTACCAAGGCGAAGCGGTCCTCACCGGTGACAAATATGTTTCTCACCTTGTAGGGAGAAAGCCAGGAAAGCTCGCAGATGCCGCTACGCTCCCCCGGGAAGCGGAGCAGTATGGAGGCGTGGTCCTCATAGCCCCGCTCGTGGACCGAAGTGGAGGCCACTGCCGACACCGCCTCCACCCGCTCGCCATAAAGAAAGCTTATGAGATCAACGTCGTGGCTGCCCAGGTCAAGGATGATGCCGGTGTCCAGGATACGCTCGTTGTATTGGCCTACCCTGAGGTTGGCAATGGAAAGGACCTCCCCCAATCTTCCCTCTCCGATCAGCTCCTTTAGCACCCTGACTGCAGGGTTGAAACGCTCAATGTGGCCCACAAAGATCTTGATCCCCTTGCGTCGAGCGGCAGCGATCACCTGGGCGGCGTGGTCAAAGTCGTCGCTGATGGGTTTTTCAATCAAGAGCACCGGCACCCCAGCCTCAACCGCCGCCAGGGCCACCTCGTGGTGCTGGCTGGTAGGAACCGCGATGCTCAGCACATGAGGGGCAAGGGAAAGGAGCTGGTCAAGTTCAGTGGTAGCCAGGCAGCCGAAGCGCTGGGCAATCTCCCCCGCCCGGGAGGCATCCCGATCGCAGACCCCGACCAGCTCTACTTCCTCAAGCTCGCTATATACCCGGGCGTGGTTTCGCCCCATGCTTCCCACGCCGACCACCGCCGCCTTTACTGGAGAGACTTCCACCGCAAGCCATTTTAGCCGTGATTCCACTCTAAGAGATAGGGAACCTTTTCCCCGTCCCGAAGTCCTTATATCTGTTGGCAGGTGAAGCTAAGATGAGTGGCGTGATAACCCTGACCGTTGAGCTGGGCGACCAGGTCTACCGCGCGGTGGTTCCCCAGGAGCTGGTGGCCCGTGCCATGGCTGAGGAGCAGGGGGTCTTTCTCACCGAGGAGCTGGTACGCCGCGCCCAGGAGATAACCCCCGAAGAGCTGATTGAGCTCATGTATGAGGACCTCCACCGCGACCGTCGCGAGGAGACCCCGGAGATATTGCGCTACTTCTACTTGCTGATGGACTTTGAGCACGACCTGCCCCGCCTGCTGGCCATGGCCCAGGGAAGCAGGCGTTCCTAGCCTCCCCTTTGCCCGCCGTCTCTTCCTTGGCCAGTCTGAGGTAGATAAGATTTGGTCAGGCTAGATGGAACGCTTCTTCCTTAATCCTTGGGCTTTCCTCTGGGCGGGTCTGGCGGGGATAGTGATCCTCTTCTACCTGCTGAAACTCCGTCGCAACCGGGTTAGGGTGAGCTCGGTTCTCCTCTGGGAGCGGGTGGTAAGGGACATCGCCGCCAACACCCCCTTCCAAAAACTTCGCCGCAACCTGCTCCTCCTGGTTCAGCTTCTGGTCCTCCTTCTGCTGGTAACCGCCCTAGCCCGACCCTACCTAAAAAGTCAGATCCGGGTAGGGGAGCGGGTGGCGGTGGTGGTGGACACCAGTTATTCAATGCTTGCCGGCAGAGGTGGAGAGAGCAGGCTGAGGGAGGCCCGACGGGAGCTTTACCGTCTGATTGATGGCCTTGCGGGTGGGCAGGAGATGCTGGTAATGGCAGTAAGCGACCGGCCCCACCTACTGACCGGCTTCACCAGCCGGGTGCGCGACCTTAGGCGGGCGGCAAGCCAGCTATCAGACAGTCTAGGCGGAACTCCCGACCTCAAGCCAGCACTGGAGCTGATTGACTCCCTCTCCCAGAAAGTTCCCACCAGCGTGGTGCTGATTACCGATGGGGGGATGCCCGATGTGGAGGGGCAGTTTCCCCACCTCAGCCAGGTCTCCCAGATCACCGTGGGGAAGGAGGAAGAAAACCTGGGCATCGTGAGCGCCTCGGTCATCTACGACCCGGTGGCCCAGAGCTATGCCACCCTGGCCCGGGTGGGCAACTTCTCCCCCCGCCAGCAGGAGGTAGGGGTGGAGCTGAGGATAAACGGTGAGCTCATTGAGAGCCAGTATGTGGAGCTTGCCCCAGGCGAGATCGGTGAGGTGGTGTTTGACCAGCTCACCTACCAGCCCGAAGGTATCACCCTAGACCTGCTGGATGCCGGTGACCGGTTTCCCCTTGACGACCAGGTTAGCCTGGTTATGGCCCCACCCTACCGGCCCAAGGTACTGGCCGCCACCGACAACCCGCTGATGCTCGCCGCTCTGCGGGCCAACCCCGCCCTCAAGGTAGAGAGCTGGGGTGAACCAGCTCCCCCCGCAAACCTTCCCAGCTACGACCTGGTGGTCACCGACCGAGAACTGGGACCCGAGTGGGGGGAAACAAACTACCTCTTCTTCGGCGGGGCCAGCCACCCGATGCTGCCCGGTAGCCGGGGGAAAGCGGTGGGTCCGGTGGGAATCGTAGATGAAGACCGCACCCATCCCCTGCTGCGCTTCCTTACCTTCTCCAACCTGCGTCTGGCTAGTGCCTACCAGGTGAGGCCCCGACCGGGGACCAGCGTGGTGGTGGAGGCCACCAGTGGACCCCTGGTGCTGGCCGACCAGGTGAGGGGATACCGGGTGCTCTACCTTGCCTTTCCCCTGGAGGCAAGCGACTTTCCCCTCCGTGCCACCTTCCCCGTCTTTGTGGCCAACGCGGTGCGTTGGATCTCGGGCCACAATCGCTCAAGCAGGCTCAACCTATCGGTGGGAGAGCGTTTTGACTATCCCCTGCCAGGGCTGGAAGGGGAGGTGGAGGTGGTCTATCCTTCCGGACGCAAGCGGGAGGCCCAGGTTAGGGAAGGCCTGCTCAGCTTCCCTGACACCCGTGAGCTGGGGGTCTATCGGGTGCTGAGGGAGGGGAATAAACTGGTCAGCTTTGCCGTCAACCTGACCAATCAGCGGGAATCTGAACTCAGTCTCAGGGCCCAGGTGAGGATAACCGGCCAAGCCACCGGTGAGGCACGCACGGTGGTGGGTAACCGGGAGCTTTTCCGCTGGCTGGTCCTTGCTGCCCTGCTTCTGGTCATCGGCGAGTGGTGGCTCTTTCACCGGAGGGTGTGGACATGATCCTGCCCCTAAGCTTTAGCGACCCACTGCTTCTCCTTCTCCTTGTCCCCGCCCTGTGGCTGAGCTGGATCATTGCCCGGCGGAGCTTTGCCGCTCTGGGGCCAGCTCGCCGGCTGATCAGCAATCTGCTGCGCGGGCTGATCCTCCTTCTTCTGGTCTTTGCCCTGGGGGGGGTTGAGCTGGTCAGGGTGAGCGACCGGCTGGCGGTGATCTTTGTGGTTGACGTAAGCGACTCGGTAAACCCGGAGACCTTGGCTGGGATCCGCCAGCAGATCATCAGGGCCGCCCAGGGAAAGCGGAGAGAAGACCTGATCGGCATCGTCACCTTCGGGCGGGACGCCCAGGTGGAGAAGTTCCCCAGCCAGACCTTTGAGGAGGCGGAGCTGGAGAAATACGAGAGCAAGCCCCAAACCAACTTCACCGACATCAGTCAGGCCCTGCGGCTGGCGGCGGCTGCCCTGCCCGAGAACGCCCAGCGTCGGGTAGTGCTCATTACCGATGGCAATCAGAACCTGGGCGATGCGGTGGGAGCGGCTCGCAGTCTGGTGGAGCAGGGGGTGGAACTCTACCTCAAGCCCCTGCCCACCCGCAAGACCCCTGAGGTCCTGGTGAGGGAGGTGCGCCTGCCTCCTGTTGCCAGCCAAGGGGAGACGGTGAGACTGGGGATGGTCTTTCAGTCCAACCTGAAGACCAAGGCTAAGCTTGCCGTGAGCCTGGACGGGAGGCTGATGGGGGTAAGCACCGTTGAACTTGAGGAAGGGAAGAATCCCTTTTCCCTCCCCATCCAGGTTGACCAGCCCGGCTTCCACACGGTGAGCGTGCGCATTGAGCCGGAGGAGGACACCCAGCAGGAGAACAACCTGGGCTTCGGCTTCATCCAGGTGGAGGGACCGCCGCGGGTGCTCTACGTCTCGGGTGATCCTCGGGAAGACGACCTTTTTGCCCGCCTCATCTCTAGCCAGCAGATTCAGGTTGACTTCATCCGCCCCCAAAACCTCCCCTTTACCCTGGAGGGGCTGGCCAGCTACGACGTGATCATCTTCTCTGACGTGCTGGCAAGCGAGGTGAGCCTGAGCCAGATGGAGCTCATCAAGCGGCTGGTAAGCGACTTCGGGCGCACCTTCATGATGTTTGGCGGCGACCGCTCCTTCGGTCCGGGCGGCTACTTTCGCACCCCCATTGAGGAGATTCTGCCGGTGAGGATGGACATCCAGCGGGACGTCTTTGCCCCCTCCACTGCGGTTGCTCTGCTGATTGACAAGTCGGGCTCCATGGCGATGACGGTAAACGGGGTGGAGAAACTGGCCATGGCGCGGGAGGCGGCAAAGCTTACCGTTGAGGTGTTGGCCAGAAACGACTACATCGGTGTTCAGGCCTTTGACAGCCTGCCCCAGTGGATCGTCCCCGTCCAGCAGAACGCCAACAAGGAAGAGATCAAGCAGATGATTGAGCGCCTCCAACCGGGGGGAGGAACCGACCTCTTCCCCGGTCTGGTGGAGGCGGGCAAGCAGCTAAACGCCACCAACGCCCGCGCCAAGCACATCATCGTGCTTACTGATGGAATCGTGGCCCCGGCCGACTTTGGCCGGCTGCTCAAGAAGTTTGCCGAGGACAAGATCACCATCTCATCGGTGGCGGTGGGGACCGACGCCGATGTCGGCTTTCTGCGCTGGCTGGCCGAGCAGGGCGGGGGCAACTTCTATCAGGCCACCGACCCCTCCACCCTGCCGCGTATATTCACCCGGGAGACCTTCCTGGCCTCCAAGAACGCCATCATTGAGGAGCCCTTCCGGCCGGTGGAGCGGGCGGTGACCGAGCTTTCTGAAAGCCTGCCTATGGCCACTACCCCTCCCCTGCTGGGCTATGTGGCCACCACCCCAAAGCCCACCGCCCAGCTTCCCCTGGTCACCCACAAGAACGACCCCCTGCTCGCCCACTGGCACTTTGGCCTGGGCAAGACCCTGGCCTGGACCAGCGACGCAAAGAACCGCTGGGCTGCCCAGTGGATCGGCTGGCCCGGCTACAAGGAGTTCTTCTCCGCCATGCTGAGATGGGGGATGCGCGAGGTGGGCGACACCACCTACATCACCACCGTGGAGCAGGACCAGGCTAGGGGACACCTGGTGGTGGAAGCCCTGAGCAAAGCGGGGACTTACCTCACCGCCGAGGAACTCAGCGCCAAGGTCTTTCCTCCCCAGGGGGAACCCCTCACGGTGAAGCTTGAGCAGACCGAGCCGGGCCGCTATGAGGCTTGGTTCCCCCTGCGGGGAAACGGCAGCTACCTGGTCTCGGTGGTAAGGAGCAAAGACGAGGTGGACCAGGCGGTAGCCACCGCCGGCCTGGCGGTTAGCTACTCGCCCGAGTATCGCGACCTAGACCCCAACCAGACACTGTTTGCCCGGTTGATGGAGATCAGCCCCTCCCCTCCACCTAGCGACTTTGACCTGAGCAAGGTGTTTGAGCTTGACCGCAAACCGGCCACCCGCCGCGAGCCGGCCTGGCAGCTGGCTCTTACCCTGGCGCTCATCCTCTGGATAGTGGACATCGGCGTTCGCCGCCTGCTCTTTACCGCCGAAGACCTTATGGCGGTGCGGGAATTCATTCTCGCCAAGCTGGGCCTGCTGGCACTGGTCCACCAGCTGGGCACCACCGAGGAGACTCTGGCCAAACTCAAGGGAGTTAAGCAGCGCACCCCCCGGTCTATTCCTGCCAGGCAAGCAAGGGAGAAAGCTAGGGCGGGAAGAAGGCCCTCCCCTTCCGGTCAACCGGCCGCCGGTTCAGGCCCCAGGCCCTCCCAGAAAGGGGAGGGGAGAGATGCTACAGAGGGGGAGGTCTTCATCCGAGAGGATGTGCTTAGGAGGCTGGGGATGAGAGAGGCTGGCCCAGCAGTGAGGAAGGTGTCAGCTAGCCCGACAAGGTCGGCCGGAGGTCCCGGCTCCCCTGCCAAGCCTAAGAGTGAAGAGGAATTCACCGAGCGGCTGAAAAGGATCAAGCGGCGGTACCGAAAGTGAGCACCATCTCCCTCAGGGCCTCGGCTTGGCTGATCAGCCTTCTCGCTCTGCTCCTGATCCTATCCCAGGTGGCCCGCTTCATTCCGGGAAGGCAGTTGGCCGCTCCCGGGGGAACGCAAGAGCTCCCTCCCGCCACGTCCCTGCCCGCCATCCGCCCCCCCCTGGCGGGAGGGGTCTACTGGTTAGGGGAGGGAAGAGACCAGCTCCGCTCAAGCTATCAGCCCCTCAAGCGGCGGGTGAGGGGGCTGTCAACCTTTCCCCGCTGGCGGACCCGGCTATCGGACAGACCCATTCCCCTGGAGCTGATCAACTTTGTCTCCCCCATCGTCTACGACGGCAGGCGAGCCTACCTAGCCGACCCCTTCGGAAAGCTCTATGCCGCGGATGTTGCCAGCGGGCAGGTGGTCTGGGAGACCCAGCTCATGGTTGAGTCCGGCAACCCCTTCCAGGGCACCCTGGGAGCGTTGGCCATCGGGGGAGACTACCTTACGGTGGGGGCAAACACCACCTACAACCGCTTCCTCTTCCTGGTGGACCGCCGCACGGGCCGCCAGCTGGGCAGGTTTACCGCCCCTACCGGTTTCTACGGCTCTCCCCTGGCCAGCCCTGAGGTGATCTGGGCGCCGGGGCTAAACGGCGCCCTCTACATCCTGCGGCCCGACGACCTTTCCTCCCCCCTCACCACGCTGGTGATGGGGAGCAAGCCCTATTCTGCCCCCGCCCACTCCCAGGGGATGGTGGTGGCGGGAAGCGACAACGGACGGCTGACCGCATACCGGGCAGCGGACGGCAGGGTTGTATGGGTGGCGGGACTGAGTGGGCGCGGGCTGGCAGTCACCCCTTCCATCTACCGTCAATGGGTGATCTCCTGTGATGCGGGCGGCAGGTTCTCCCTTCACCGTCTCAAGGACGGGGTTTTGGAGTGGGCGACAAGACTGGGGGAGAGCTGCAATGCATCTCTGGTGGTGGACGAAGAGGAGGGGATGGCAGTGGCAGCCATCTTCCCCTATGGGGAAAACCCACCCCCCAAGCTGGTGGGAATTGACCTGGACGGAAGGAAAGTAGTGTGGGAACTTGAGCTTAGGGGGCTCTCCCCCTTCCAGATCGCCGGCGCCGGAGGGGCTGTCTTTGGCCTAGTAAGAAACACCTTTCGCCTGGAAGCAGAGACCGAATCCAGGCTGGTGGTGGTGGACATCAAGCGTGGTGAGAAGTTGCACGAGGTGGTCCTGCCGGTGCCCGACGCCGGTTTCCTGGCCCCAACCGAGGGGGGGCTACTGGTCAGGCTACTGGATGGGAGCCTGGCCCTCTACTCCTACCGATTCTGAACCAAACCGAAGTGGTGAGGGTTCTATATACTCCCAGAGGAGGTCTGAGTTGCTCAGCGCGATCCTAGCCATCATCAAGAAGGAGTTCCGCCAGCGCTCCCGGGTGTGGAGCACCCTAGGAACCATCTTTATCTACACCTCCATCATGGGCTTCGCCCTCTACCTCACCCTGGTGGCCACCCTGCCGGTGGTGGAAAGGACCCTGGACATCTCCCGTATTGGACAGGTGATGCTGGGGGTGCTGTTTAGCGTCCAGCTTCTCATCACCCTGATGATCTCGGTGGGATACTCCAGCACCACCTTTACCAGTGAGAAGGAGCAAGCCACCTTTGAACTGGTCAATCTGACCCTGCTCTCCAACCAGGAGATCGTGCTGGGCAAATTCCTCTTTGCCGTGCTCATGAACCTTATGCTCATCCTCACTGCGCTGCCCTTCTACTCCATCGCCTTCATCTTTGGGGGGATAGAGCCGCGCTCAGTGGTCTACCTTTCCCTCACCATGCTGGGGGTCACCCTCTCCATCACCGCCCTGGGCATCCTGCTCAGCCTTACCGCCCAGGAGAACCGCACCTCGGTTACCCGCACCATGGTGGCGGTGGTTGCCCTGCTGGTAGCCACCTTTCCCCCCGGGTCGGCAATGTACGAATATGTCTTTGCCAATGTGGGACAGACCCCCCATCCGATAAGCTACCTGCTGGGCTTCTTCAGCCTGCTCATCAACCCCTATTTCAGCATGCGGGCGGTTCTTTCCGGCAACCTTAGCCCCACCCTGTCCCTTCCCACCTACGACATCTATAACCTGATCACCAACCTGGTTCCCCTGCCGGTGAGCTCCTTCCTTTTCCACCTGCTCATAGCCTGGGTCTTGGTGGGGATAGCGGCCAACCTCTACCCCCGCTATCGCTCTCCCCAGATGGTGTTTACGGGAGCATGAGGACACTCACCACCACACCGGCTCCACTCCTTTGCCTGGTGCTGGGTCTGAGCATGATGCTTCTCCCCCTTCCTCAGTCTGCCCTAGCCCAGAAAGCTCCCCAGCTTGAGATTGGGGCCGAGGTGGGCTTTGGCGAGGTGGCCAAGCTGGACAGCATGACTCCCCTTTGGGTCAGGCTCACCAACCGGGGAGAAGCACCCTTCCAAGGGGTGGCCGAGGTGGCGGTCAAGACCGACCCCCAATCGGTCACCCGCTATAGGGTGGCGGTTGAGCTTGCCCCAGGCACCAGCAAGGAATACGAGCTGAGCTTCCTCAACCTCCCCCGAATGGGCAAGCGCTTCTTCCTGGTGGTGAAAAACCGGCAGGGCAGGGAGGTGGTGAAGCTTCCCCTCTCCATTAAGGAGAGTGCTCCTGCCCAGAGCTTCCTCCTGGTCTCCCTAAATCCCCAGCCGGGAGCGCTGGGCTTCATGAGCGACTTCCGCTTCGCCCGCCGCACCGTTGACCCCTACAGCCCGGAGGACCCCGACCTGAGCTTCTCCCAGTACACCAACAGTCAGGTGGCGGTGGGAGATCTTCCCCTTACCCGCATTCCGGAAAACGGCGCCGCTCTCTCTGGGGTTGACATGCTGGTGGTGCTGGAGGGAGACTTCAACCGCCTGAGCGACGCCCAGGTCCAGGCGCTGGAGGGGTTTGTGGCACGGGGGGGGATCCTCCTGGTGGCCACCGGTCCCAATGGGTCCCGGATCGCCGCCTCCCCCCTGGCCCGGCTGCTGCCCCGTCAGCTCACCGGAACCACCCAGGCTGAGGGGCTCATCTCTCCCCTGGCCAGCTGGGCGGGCCTGCCCAGCCCGTGGCCGGGTGATCAGGTGGGCAGCCTCATCTCCCGGGGAAAGCTTCGCCCCGGCGCCCGGGTGTTAGCTGGGCTAGACACCGGGGGAAGAGGCATCCCCATGCTGGTGGAGAGGCGGCTGGGCAGCGGGGCGGTGCTGGAACTTAACCTTGACCTTGTGGGAGAACCCTTCCAGAGCTGGGCGGGCAAGAAGGAGTTTCTGGGCTATCTCATCGCCCGCTACGGTTCCAACCCAACCCTGTTTGCCGCCCTCTCCCACCCTTCAACCCTGATCTCCGCCATGGGCAGCCTGATCCTCAGGCTTCCCGCCCTGCGCACCACCATCTTCTTCTTTGTGCTCCTCTATCTAATTCTGGTAGGTCCAGCCAACTTCCTCATCCTCTCCTACCTGCGGCTACACCAGCTCCTCTGGCTCACTCTGACTTCGCTGGTCGCGCTCTTCACCCTGGCCGGCTTCGTGCTGGGCTTTCGCATTCAGGGCAACCACAACCGGATTTTGCAGATTGACCAGGTGGTGGTGGGGCCGGAGGGAGGTGCTGCCTATCGCACCGCAACCGGCATCTTCAACTCCTCCCCTACCCGACTTGTCACCTCCCTTACTACGCCGGGGGTGGCCTATCCCAAGGTGCCGCCGGGGGGAGACCAGGGAATCATTGGCCTGAGGTTCAGCCTCAACGATCGGGCCAGCGCCGAGGTGGAACTATCCGGCCAGACGGTCAGGCTAATCCGTAAGCGACCCCGCTGGTCCTACGACTTTGACTACCTGGAGGGGCTGATCCCCGATGACGACCGCTTCAGCGGTATCCGGGTAAGCGGGTTCAGCTTCTCCCCAGGTGGCAACCTGACCGGCGAAGTGGTCAACCAGAGCAACCTAACCCTCTACGATGCCACCCTGGTTACTCCCCTGGGCAGCTACCGCCTAGGACGGCTGAAAGGGGGGGAGAGCAAGGCCATAGACAACTACCAGATCCAGTACGAGCTTCCCATCAAGCTTGGGAGCGAGCGCCTCTCAGCAGGCTACATCAAGCTTTTCAGTGATCTGACTGGACGACTGAGCAAGCTTGCCACCAGCCAGCGTCTCTTCCTGGTCGCCGGTCTGCCAGAAAATCTGGTGGAGATAAGACAGAGCACCGACTTTCGCAAGCAGGGTTACTCCCTGGTTGTGATTGAGCTTTCTGGAAGCCGCCTGGCCTACGGCGGGCCTACCCCACCCGGGATAAGGCAGCTCTTTCTGCTCAGCCTATCCAGTTCGGGACTGGTGGGGGGTCCACTGGTGGGAGGGGGACCCATGGCGACAGAAAACCTCAACCGGCTGGTGCTCAGCGAGGGAGACGAGGCAGTCTGGGTGGTGGAGCTTAGCCCTGAGCGGGCCGAGGAGGCGCTGGCGGCCCTCAACTTCAGCTTCTCCACCGACCTGAGCCCAATGTTTACCCCCCTGCCGCCCATGCAGAGGAAACTCGCCCAGGGGTCAGGCAGGCGACAGGAGGCCATTGTGGAGATTCTGCTCTACAACTGGCAAAGTCGCAGCTATCAGCCCCATCTTCAGGTGCGGCAGTGGGGAAGTGCGCTGGTGAGCTTCTTCCCCGACTGGGCCCTCTCTCCCACCGGCCAGGTCCGCATCAAGCTTAGAGCCGAGGAGGATCTGGTGATCTATGACGTGGAGGCGAGGCTTTCCCCTGCCCGGCTCAGCCGTCTTTCGCCCACGGGTGGGTCTGCTGGTAGACCTCCCGCAGGTGGCGCTGGCTGAGGTGGGTGTAGATCTCAACCGTGTTCAGGCTTGAGTGGCCGAGAAGCTCCTTTACCGCCACCAGGTCGGCCCCGTTCTCCACCATGTGGGTGGCGCAGGAGTGGCGCAGGGTGTGGGGGCCCACCGGCATGCGGTCAATCCCCGCCAGCCGTGCGGCGCGGGAGACGATGCGGTAGAGGTGAACCCGGCTAAGGGGTCCTTTTCTTCCCAGAAAGAGGCGGTCGCTCTTGAGAGCATAGCCCATCTTGGGGCGAAGTTTATCCCGGTAGTCCTTGATGGCCTGGGCTGCCCGGCTGCCCAGGGGGACCACCCGGTCCTTACGGTTCTTGCCTCCTCTGACGACGACCAGCCCCTCCTCCAAGACCACATCGGTGATGCGAAGGGAGATAAGCTCGCTTGCCCGAAGGCCGGAGGAGTAGAGGAGCTCAAGCATCGCCTTGTCGCGAAGGCCGAACTTGCCCCCCACCTTTCCCGCCAGCTCAATC
>Ga0256839_1004008_pt1 | contig 14698 bp, 10 predicted proteins | sample 354166metaG_FD_185968 | JGI IMG/M metagenome (GOLD analysis project Ga0256839, IMG submission 185968) | Hydrothermal vent microbial communities from Mid Atlantic Ridge, Atlantic Ocean - 354-166 | ecosystem: Environmental > Aquatic > Marine > Hydrothermal vents | place: Atlantic Ocean: Mid... | reverse complement strand
CTGGAAGAAGGCCGAGCTGCCCGATCTGGCCACGCGCCTCAAATGGGCCGCGGGGGTCTCCGTGGTCTCCGCAGTGTTGGTGCCGGTGCTGGCGGGACGGTGGTCGTTCATGATCGCCCTCGGGGTGGGGTTGTCGGTGTGGGTGGTGGCCACCATCATCGAGAGTCTGGTTCGGCGGGTGCGCCAGCGCCAGAAGGCCGGTGTCACCGGCCTCCCCGGGGGGTCGCGCAGCTATTACGGCATGCAGCTGGCCCATTTCGGGGTGGCGGTGTTCATCTTCGGAGTCACCATGGTGAGCGCCTATGAGGAGGAACGCGACGTGCGCATGGATATCGGTGACACCGTGGAGGTGGGCGGCTATCAGTTCACCTTCGAAGGGGTGGTCAGCGGCCAAGGTCCCAATTACGACTATCAACGGGGCACTCTCCGCGTCAGCCGGGACGGTCACCCCGTCACCGTGCTCCATCCGGAGAAGCGCGTCTATTGGGCCCAGCCGGGGATGCCGATGACCGAGGCATCGATCGATTCGGGTTTCGTCCGCGACATTTATGCCTCCTTGGGTGAACCCATTGGCGGCGGGGCCTGGAGTGTCCGGGTCTATTACAAGCCCTTCGTCAATTGGATCTGGGGGGGCTGTTTCATCATGGCGCTGGGTGGCATCCTGGCGGTGAGTGACCGGCGCTACCGCATCGCGGTGAAAGAGAAACGCGCGGCACAGGCCCGGGCGGCCACGGCCGGGGAGGGAGCGACGGCGTCATGATGCGCTATTTGCTTCCTCTGGGTGTCTTCATGGCCCTGGTGGCGTTGTTCTGGAAAGGCCTGGGACTCAATCCCACGGAACTGCCCTCGCCGCTCATCGGCAAACCGGCGCCGAGCTTCGAGGTGCCCACCTTGGCCGATCCCTCGAAGACCATCTCCACCGAGGATATGAAGGGCCAGGTGTGGATGCTCAATGTCTGGGCCTCCTGGTGTGCTTCATGCCGCTATGAACACCCGTTGTTCGTGGATCTGGCCCGGGCGGGCGTGGTGCCCATCGTCGGTCTCAATTACAAGGACCAGCGCGCAGAGGCCCTGGCGTGGTTGCGCCAGCTCGGCAACCCCTATGCCGTAGTCGCGGTGGATGCCGACGGTAAGGTGGGTATCGATTATGGTGTCTATGGGGTGCCGGAGACCTACATCATCGATCGAGACGGGATCATCCGCTACAAACACGTGGGCCCGGTGAACCGGGAGGCGTTGCAGGAGAAGATCCTACCGTTGATCAAGGAGCTGCAGGGATGAGATGGCCTGGGTTGTCCATGATGTTGTTGCTTGCTTGGATGGCGTTCGCGCCTGCGGCGGTGGCGGTGGAGTCGCAGTTTTCACTCGATCCCGCTCAGGAGGAGCGTTTCCGCGAACTCGCCAAGGAGTTGCGTTGCCCCAAATGCCAGAATCAGTCGTTGTTCGACTCCGGGGCCGGTGTGGCCGACGATCTGCGCTGGGCGATCATTCGCCAGATCAAGGAGGGCAAGAGCGATGAGGAGATCATCGATTACATGGTGACGCGCTATGGCGATTTCGTGCGCTACCGGCCGGTGTTCGACAACCGCACCTTGATTCTCTGGATCGGGCCGTTCGTGTTGTTGCTCGTGGGGGTGGCCGTGTTGGTTTATCAGATCCGTAAGCGCCGTCGTTTGGTGGAGGAGGCGAAGTTGGATGAGGCTCATCGGGCCCGGGTCGAGGCCCTGTTGCGTGACGGCGGGGAGGAGAGATCGTGACACTTTTCTGGATCGTGGCCGCTGTATTGTTGGCCTTGGCGCTGGCCATCCTGCTGGTGCCCATGTGGCGCTCTCAAAATGCCCGCCCCAAGGGGCCCGAGCGTCGTGACATGAACATCGCCGTCTACCGGAGTCAGCTCAAGGAATTGGAGCGTGACCTGGAAAACGGCATCATCGACGCCGATCAGTTCGAACAGGCCAAGGAAGACCTGGAACGGAGCATGGCCGAGGATGTGTTGCTCGCCGAGGAGGTGCCGGAGACGGGGCGACGTGGCGGTCGCAGTGCGGTGGTGGCGGCCACGGTGGTAGTGGCGCTGTTCATTCCTGCGGTTTCGGTGGGGCTGTATCAGGAAATCGGCGGGGGCCTGGCGGCCATCGATCCCGAGAAGGCGCCGCCGCCGGTGGCCGCAGATGAACATCAGGAGGTGGATATCGAGGCCATGGTGGCTCAGTTGGCCGCGCGCATGGAAGCGAATCCCAATGACATCGAAGGCTGGTTCATGCTCGGCCGCTCTTATCAGTTCCTCAAGCGTTATGAGGATGCCAAGGCGGCCTATGACAACGTCCTGGCGCTGGGCGGGGACAGCAACCCCGATTTTCTCGCCACCTATGCCGATGTGTTGGCGATGCTCAACGATCGCCAGATCGGTGAGGATGCCATGCGTTACATCCACAAGGCCCTGGAGATCGACCCCGATCACGTCAAGGCCTTGTGGCTGGCGGGTACCGCGGGCTTCCAGCAGGGGGACTATGAGCTGACCCTGCGTTACTGGGAGCGGCTGGCCCGGGTGCTGCCGCCGGGCTCGGAAGACGCCAACATCATCCAAAGCAATGTTAATGCCTTGCGTGCTCAGCTGGGCATGGAGCCTCTGCAGTTCGCTGGAGCGGCCGGAGGTGGTGAGGCCCGGGTGAGTGGGGTGGTGGACCTCGATCCCCAGTTGAAGGATCGGGTCTCGCCGGACGACACGGTGTTCATCTTTGCCAGGGCGGTGGATGGGCCGGCGATGCCCTTGGCCATCCTGCGGGTGAAGGTGAGTGACCTGCCGATGCATTTCACCCTTGACGACAGCTTGGCCATGAGCCCCATGGCGCGACTGTCGGCCTTTCCCAAGGTGGTGGTGGGGGCCCGTGTCTCCAAGAGCGGTAACGCCATGCCCAGCAGTGGTGATCTGGAGGGCATGAGTGCCGAGATCCAGGTGGCCGATGCCGCGGAGGTGCGAGTGGTCATCGATCGGGTGATCCCATGAGGTGAATCAGGGGGGCGTGGGCCATGGAGCGGGCGCCTGTGGGCGCCCGTTTTGTCTTGTGTTCGCCGCCGTTGACGGAGAGGACGATAACGTTTAACTTCGTTTTACGTTAAACAATGTCGTCCGCTGTCCGTAAATAGAGAGGAAGCCATCATGTCCAAGCCTATGAAACCGAACGACCCTGCCCGCCGTGCCCGTGCCGCCCGTGATCGGGCCGTGCGCATCGCCATGCGCCGCAAGGAGGAATACATCGGTACCCGGGTACCGCGCGAGCTCAAGGAACGGGTCATCGAACAGGCTGCCCGTGAAGGGGTGCCGGTGTCGTTGCTGGTGCGACGGGTGTTGGAGGAGGCCTTCGGGGTGCCGATGTCCACTGAGGCCCCGTTCCCTCGCCGTGAGGCCGCCTCGATGGGGAATCTGTCGGCGGTGTTGGCTTGGCAATCGGTGGAACTGGCTCAGGCGGCCCAATGTGTTCGTTGTGGTCGTGCGCTGCGGGAAGGGGAGGCGGCATGGCTGGCGCTGGGGGTGGAGCCGGCCCCTTCTCTGGTGTGTGATTCATGCAGACAGGCCATTCGTCCGCCCGCCGGCTGAGTATTCTGGCTGGCGCCTGTCTGGCCATCTCGGTGGCTTGGGCGCAGCCGCCCGCTCCCGCCGAGCCCTCGGACATGCCCGGGGGATTCCCCAGTGAAATCCCTTCCGAGCTGCCCGATGACATGTCCATCGAGCTGCCGACGGAGGTTCCCGGCGACATCCCCATCGAGATCCCGGGTGCGTTGGAATCGTTACCCGGAGGCGTGGAGGGCATGGGTGGCGGGGAGATCGTCGTCCCCGACGTATCCCTCGGGGGGGGGCGGCGTTGGTTGGAGTTCAGCGGTTATTTGAAGAACGAAACCGCCTATCGCTTCGACGAGCCGCGCATTTTCACCAAGATTCGTAATGTCCTCTATCTCGAAGGGTCCCTCAATCTGGGGCGCCGCCTCCGGCTGCATGCCGCGGGATGGGGCTATCGCGATGTCGCCTATGACCTGTTCGACTACGACACCATCGCCGCGCGCGATCGTCGCGACGAGAAGGAACCCCTGGTGTTCATCGAGGACCTCCCCCAGGAGAAGGACTCCGATGTGGTGGATGTGCGGGAGCTCTATCTGGATCTCTATCTGCCGGGGATGGATGTCCGCCTGGGAAGACAGTATGTCATCTGGGGGGTGCTGGAGGGGATCCGGGTGGTGGATGAGATCAATCCAATGGATTTTCGTGAACTGATCCTCCCGGAGCTGTTGGATTATCGCATCCCGTTGTGGAGCGCCAAGGTGGATCTCTATCGCGGTGACAACACCGTGGAGTTGTTGTGGATCCCCGATCTGCGTTTCCACAAGTCGGCACCGCGGGGTTCGGAGTGGGAGTTGTTCCAGATCTTGCCGGCCACCACCCGTCCCAAGTCCTTCGATCCGCGTTTCTCCGAGTGGGGTATCCGTTGGACACGGCCGATGTTTGGGGCCGAGGTGAGCTGGTCCTATTTCTATACCTGGGATGATTTCCCCACCGCCTTCCGTGTCATTTCCGTAGATGACGTCAGTTCCAGCGAACCGGTCAACGACCTGCCCATCTGGCCCACCTACACCCGCATCCACATGTACGGTCTCACCTTCACCCGTGAGATCCGGGGCAACATCCTCAAGGGGGAGCTGGCTTACGTCACCGACAAATATTTCGCCATGATGAACGTGGATGAGGATGGTGACGGTTACATAGATAATGACGGAGTCTTGCAGCGCAACCACATCCGCTGGGGCATCGGTTACGATTTCAGTTGGGGAGGGGCGGATTTTTCCCCCGCCTTCACCCAATGGATCATCCTCGACTACGATCCCTTGATCCTGCAGGACCAGTACGACAGCGCGTTCAATCTGTTCATCCGTAAACCCTTGCGTAAGCGCGCGGCGGTATTCTCCCTGCTCCTCATCCAGCTCATCAATTTCGAGGAGACGCTCATCAAACCCAAGATGACTTTCGATCTGGGCAGCCGATTCCAGGTCAGTGCCGGGGCGGATATCTTCTATGGTCAGAAGACCCAATTCGGGCGTGCCTTCGATCCCAACGCCCCCGGCAATCTCATCGATATCCAACAACGCGCCCGCTTTCTCGGTAACTTCCGTGACAACCGGCGGGTGTTCGTGGAGTTCAAATACTCCTTTTGATCCACAAAAACCAAAAAAGGGATGCGGCGATGTTGAAACGGCTATATGGACTTGGCGTGAATCATCCTTGGCTCACCCTGGTAGGGGTGGCCTTGTTGACGGCGGTGTTCGCCCTCGGCCTGTCGCGGCTGCAGTGGGAGACCGATGCGCGGGTGTATTTCCCCAAGCACCACCCGGCCATCGAATACGACGAGAAGGTGGACGAGTGGTTCGGTATCAAGGATGCCATCGTCATCGCCGTGGTGAATGAGAAAGACACCATTTTCAATGCCGAGACCCTGGCGCGCATCAAACGCATCACCGACAAGATCGCGGCGCTCCCCATGGTGGAGTCCAACCGACCCATCGATGTGGCCTCGCTGTCCACGGCCACCTATTTCTTTGGCACCGAGAGCGAGATCGGCTCCAAACCGTTGATGCCGGAGGTACCCACCACCCCGGAGGCCATCGAGGCCTTGAAAAAACGGGTCTACGACAATGCCGATCTGTTCGTGGGCAATCTGGTGTCTGAGGATGGCACGGCGGCGATGATCCGCGCCAAGATCAAGGAGGGCATCGCCAACCGCTACCAGGCCTACTTCGCCATCAAGGGGATCATCGCCGCCGAGACCGGCGAAGGCGGCGGTTGGTGGCCGGGTGGCCAGGGCGATTGGGAAAAATGGTCGCGCAAGGCGGGGGCCGGGCCGGAGCAGGCCGCCTCAGAGGAGCCGGGTCCGGCGGAGGGGGCGCAGCAATGGCCCGAGAACATGGACGGTGCCTGGCCCGAGAAGGCAGGGGACTGGCCCAGCGACTCGACTGATGGCGCCGACCAGCCCCAGGGGGGGGAGGCGTGGCGTAAGTGGCAGTCCGCCGCTGACCAGGCATCCCCCTCCGATTCCCCTTCGGCACAGAGCGATCAGGCTGATGGGAACGGGGCGGCCCAGTGGGGACGATGGCCAGCAGGGGAGGATGCCCCGGCGGCCTCGGGGGCCGTCGAGGATCGCTTTTATCTCGCCGGCCGACCGGTGGTGGAGGTGCAGTCCGGTCTGCTGGCCCTGGCCGATCTCAACAAAATGGTTCCCGCGGTCCTGATGGCCATGGTGTTGGTCCTCGCCTTGGTGTTCCGCAGTTGGCGCGGGGTGTTGTTGCCCCTGGGGGTGATGAGCGCCGCCATCGTCTGGACCATGGGGCTGATGGGCTGGCTGGGCGTGCCCATGTACACCATCTCCACCATGTTGCCGGTGATTCTGGTGGCGGTGGGTATCGCCGATGCGGTGCATCTGCTCAGCCACTACGGCGATGCCGTGGTACGCGACAAAGACCGCCCGGCCCGCGAGGTGGTTGCGGAGACGGTGTCTCGCCTGGGGGCACCCTTGGTGACCACCTCGGTCACCACCGCCATCGGTTTCGCTGCCCTGCTGTTGGCCGAGATGCCGCCGTTCAAGGTCTTCGGCCTCTTCGCCATGGTGGGCATCCTGTTTTCCTGGTTGATCTCGGTGACGCTGGTTCCGGCGGTGCTCACCCTGTTGCGGCCCCAGGTGTCCGGTTACTACGAGAAGCGCCGTGCCCTGCGGGTGCATGGTGTCACCTCGGGTCCGGCGCGTCACTTGGTGGCTTTGGGGCGTTGGTTGGGCGAGAAGCCCGCCCTGGGGTGGGGGCTCGTCGGAGTGCTTCTGCTCTTCAGCGCCGTCGGCGCCACCCAACTGCGGGTGGATTCCAGTTGGATGGAGGACTTCCCCAAAGACAGCGAGGTCTACCGCTCCAACGCGGTGCTCAACGCCAAGTTCGACGGCACCACCTTCCTCAACGTGGTCATCGAAGGTCGCCAGGCCGGCATCTTCAAGGATCCCGAGCTGCTGCAGCGCATGGAGGCCCTCCAGGCATCGGTGGAACGACTCCCTCAAGTGGGCGGCAGTCTCTCCTTGGTGGACTACTTGAAAAACATGAACAAGAACCTCCACGCCGGCGATCCCGCCTACGACCGCCTCCCCGAGAGCCGGGATCTGGTGGCCGAGTATCTGTTCTTGTTCTCCGTCTCCGGGCGCCCCCAGCTGTTGGATGAGGTGGTGGACTACGACTACCAAAAGGGAGTGATCCGCATCGCCGTCAAGAGCGATCACACTCAGACACTCAAAGAGGTGTTGCAACACGTCCAAGACTTCGTCGCCGAGGAATTCGGCCCGCTGGCGGTCACGGTGAATTATGCCGGCTCGGCCAACAATGCCATTGTCTGGGCGCAGCTGCTCATCGACAGCCAAACCACCGCCATCGTCTTTTCCAAAGTGGCCATCCTGCTCATCGCCTTGGTGCTGTTCCGTCGTCTGCGGGACGGGGTGGCGGTGGTGGCTCCGGTGATCGCTGCCACCCTGGTGGTCTCCGGAGCGGCCGGACTGGCCGGCATCCCCCTGGATGTCTCCACTGCCCTCGCCGCCGGCATTGCCATTGGTGTGGGGGTGGATTACGCGGTCCATTTCATCTACCGCTACCGTCAGGCACGCGCTCAGGGTCTGGATGGAGACGCGGCGGTGGCCGATACCCTATCCAGCGTGGGCCGGGCCATCACCCAGAATGCCCTCATCGTTGCCGTCGGTTTTCTGGTGCTGGCCCTGTCGCAATTCCCGCCCCATCAAAAACTGGGGTATTTCGTCGCCGCCTACATGGCCTTGAGCTGCCTGGCGGCACTGGTGCTGTTGCCACTGGTCTACCACCAGGAGGCGAAGAAAAAGGCATGAACGGCAAGCTCGGCAGCGGTTTCCTCCTGCTCGCCCTGCTCCTTGCAGCCGGTGCGGGGCAGGCGGAGCCGCGTCCGGGCTCCTGGACCTTCTCGCCGGTGTTCGGTATCAGCCAGCCGGCGCTCACCATTCTGCGCCAAGGGGTCTTCCAGGCTCCGTTCCGAGGTCGGGCCCAGATCACCACTACCTTGCCCGAGGACGTTCAAGGCGAGGCCACCTATCCCGAGGTGGACTTCGTGTTCTACAACCCGCTGCCCGATGTGGATCTGGGACCGGAGGCCGGGCTGGAATTCCGCCGTTACGTCAACCCGCGCCACGACTTCGTGCTCGGTATGGCCTCCTGGGAGATCACCACCAAGTCGGCGATCCAAGTGGTCTTTCCCATTCAGGGCAACCTCGACAACCTGGCCGATTACGAGCGCCGCGGCAGCTTCTCCTACACCCAGTACTACCTCGGCTGGCGCAGCTACCTGCGGCCGCGTCCCAAACGCGCCAACCTCTACCTCGACCTCACCCTCCATGAGATCTTCGACGTCGACTACAAAGAAGAAAACGTCTTCTCCTTCCTCAGCGGTCCACCGGCGGGGTTTCGCCGCATTGCCGTCTATCGGGCGCAGACCACCGGCATCCTTGTCATTCAGGCCGGTATCGGCCTGGAGCTGGCGCTCGCCGGCCGCATCGCCCTGGGCATGGAGGCGGCCTATTCCAAGGGATTTCGTCAATCACCCATGAAGGGACTGAGCAAGCGGGACGACTTCAACGACGGTGACCGCATCACCGCCGGCCTCGACCCCCTCGGCACCGACCGTGCCACCGGCAACACCTACTACCTGGACTCCGACGGCGAGACCCAGCAGCCTTTCCTGCTGGACTTCGACGGCTGGAAGGCGCTGATCAAGGTGAGTATCGAGTTTTGAACATGCGCCGTCTGCTCAGCATCCTGATCCTCGCCGCCGCCCTCGTCCCCGCCGTCTGGGCCCAGAGCTCGGTGAGCGATCTGCTGTCCCAAGCCATCGTCGATCTGCGCAAAGGCAAGCTGGACGAGGCGGAGAAGGGATTGCGCTCGGTGCTGGTGATCGATCCCGACAACGCCGAGGCCTATTACCGTCTCGGCCTGCTCCACATCGAACGCCGCCAATGGGACGAGGCCGAAAAACAGCTCAAGAAAAGCACCCGCCTGGCCCCGGACAACATCCGCATCGGTCTCAAACTGGCCGAACTCTACGAGACCCGCGGCAAGCTGGATCTGGCCCAAAAGGAGTACAAACGCCTGCTGGCGGTGGGCAAGAAGGACAAGCGGCTGAAAAAGGTCGAAAAACGCTTGGCCATCTCCACCGGCCGGGAACTGGCCAAAAAGAAGGAATACAATGCTGCCCTGCTGGTGTTCAACGGTCTGCTTTCCGAACACGGTGACGACCCGGAAGTGCTGTTCAACCTCGCCGCCACTTACGTGATGCTCAATCGGGTGGAGGAGGCCAAGCGCACCTTCGAGCGCCTGTTGCAACACCAACCGAAGAACCTTCTCGCCCACTTCAACCTCTCCAACATCTACGAGCGCCGGGGGGATTTGAGCCGCGCCATCGAACACCTGGAAATCATCGATCGCCTGGATGTGAAGGGCCCGGTCACCCAGGTGGCCCGGGAGCGGCTGGGGATCCTGCGCGGGCGGCAGGCGATGCAAAACGGCCAGTGGCGTGTCGCTCTGGAACATTTCCGCACCGTGGTGGAGATGAACCCCAAGAACCAAGAGGCGTGGTTCAACCTGGCGGCCACCCATCTACGCCTGGGGGACCGGGAGAAAGGGGAAGCGGCCTTTCTCAAGGTATTGGAGCTCAATCCCGACAACCATTCCGCCCGCCTCAACCTGGCCGCCTTCTACCTGTCCGTCGGCCAGATCGATCGCGCCATCGAACAACTGCGTTACGTCATCGAGCACGACCAGCGTGGCCGCTATCGTAAAGAGGCCGTGGCCCGCCTCAACACCGTCCACACCACGTTGGCGGAACAAAAACTGCGCGCCGGCCAGATCGAGGAAAGCCTCAAAGAATACGAGAAGGCCCTGGCGGTGGATCCGGGCAACATCCGCGCCTTGTTCAATAAAGGGGTCATTCTGGCGCAGCAAAAACGTCTCGACGAGGCCCTGGAGACTTTCGGGAAAGTAGTGCAACTGGACCCGAAAAATCTCCGTGCCTACCTCAATCTGGCCTATCTCTACGAGCAAAAAAATCAGCTCACCGACGCCTCCCGTCAGTACGAAAAGATCCTCGAAATCGGTGGGCAGGCCAGGGAAGTAGAGATCGCCCGGCAGAAATGGCACATCACCAAGATCAAAGGGCTGTGGCTGGATCGGCGCCTCAATGCCGCCCGCCGTGAGCTGATCGCCTTCCTCGAGAACAACCCCGATGACGTGGAAGCCAACTTCTACTTCGGACTGGTGAACACCAACCTCGGTCATCTGCGCGAGGCCGCTGCCGCCTACCAGACGGTCCTCCAGACCCGGCCGGACAACCATCGGGTACGCCTGTTACTGGGGCAGGTCTACGAGCAGCTCGGCTTGGAAGAACTGGCCGCCGGTGAATACCGTACGGTGATCTTCAGCAGCAAGGACAAGGCCGTCAGCGACGAGGCCGAGCAGCGCCTGGCGGAGGTGGAAAAGCGCCTCAACGGCTTCTCCAACAACCTCGGCTACACCCTGGCCTTCGACAGCAACATCAACTTCAATGATGAAGACCCGCGCCAGGAGCTGCGTTCCGATTTGAGCTTCAGTTTCCTCTACCGCCACAAGATCAACGACAAATGGCGCTTCAACCTGGACATCAGTCCGCGCTATTCCACCTATCACCTGGGGCAGTTCGACTACTTCAATTCCAGCTACAAGGTGGATCTCGACTACGGTCACAGCGGTTCGCAGTGGAGCCTGGGGGTGGATCGTACCACCTTGTCCAACCTGCTCACCGAAGTGGACGTCAGCCACACCGAATCGCTGCGTCTCGAACGCAGCGTACGCCGTTATCTCCCGGCGCTGTTCGGTCTCAGTCCCAGCCCGGAGAAAGATGCCAAAGTGGCCACCGCCCTCTCGGCGCAGTTATCGGTGAGTTATCTTTCCTCGTTCGGACCGGCGGCGTTGGACATCGTCACCCCCACCGTCACCGGCAACTTCTCACAGGGGCTGCGTGGTGGGGTCACCCTCAGCCTTGGTGCGGGTTTTTCCGCCCGGCGTAACCTGGTCCAGCGGCAGAACTTCCAGACCATCCGCATCACTGACCCGCTTTCCGGCCAGGAAGACACTGTAGAGCTGCTCACCTTCGACTCGCGGGACTATGAATACAACAGCATCTTCCTCACCACCTCCGCCACCAAGGTCCTCTCCCCGGGGTTGACGCTGACCCTGGGGGGGCAGGGAAATTACCTGGCCTACATCAACGTCGATTCGGGCTCATGGCTGAATGGTGGACAAGAGCGGCGCAACAACCTCAACCTCAGTCTCTTCGGCCGCCTCTCTTATCAGTTCTACAAGGACCTGCAGTTCTACCTCTCGGCCAACGCGCAGAAAAACTTCTCCTCGCTGCCGGTAAGCAAGGCCACCCAACAGACGGTGGAAGACTCGGTACGCAACTTCCAGAGCACCGCCCTGGGCAACTACACCCGTTTCACCCTCACCTCGGGGATGCAGATGCGGTTCTGAGTCAATCGTTCAAATGATTGAAGGCCGACACCGCCCACAGGGTGGTGGCCACGGCGAAGGCCCCTACCACGGCGAAGGCCAGTCCCAGCGAGACCTCGCCACCGGCCACCAGCAAGGCGCGGATCCCCGAGACGGCGTATTCGATGGGATTGATGGCGCTCAGCCAGCGGATCCAGTCGGGCATCATCGCTGTGGGTACCAGGGCCGAAGAAAAGAACATCAGCGGCAGAGTCATCATGTTACCCATCACCACCAGGGGTTCCTCGCGTTGCAGCAACATCGCCAGGCCGTTGGAGAGACTGGCGAAACCCACTGCCAGTAACAAAATGAGCGCAAACGCGCCAAAGAATCCCACTAAAGAGCCGTCAAGGTGGGCTCCATAGGCCCAGCCCGCCACCAACACTAACAGGCACTGAACCACCACCTGGGCCGCCGAATGCAGTACCCGGCTCAAGACGATGGCGGTGCGCGACACCGGTGAGACCAGCATCTTGTCCACCACGCCCGCATCGATCTCGCGCAGCAGGCTCACTCCCGACCAGGACGAGCCGAACAGCACCGTCATCACCAGCACCCCTGGCAGCAGGAAGTCGATGTAACTGGGGGTGGGAAAGCCGGGCAACTGAGCGAAGGAAGAGAACAAGGCGCCGAAGATGAACAGCCACAACAGCGGTTGGATCAGGCCGAACAGCGACCACAATGGCATGCGCAGATTGATGCGCAGGTATTTCTGAAACAGAAACCAAGTATCCGCCAACAACGCACTCACGCTTCGTCCTCCCCCTTTTTCTGCCACTTGCCACGCCATGGGTGATTTTCACCCGAGGCAGGCCAATCCTTGGCCTCTTTCGGCCACTCACCGCTCTCTTCCGGCCACTTCCGCGACCCTTCCGCCGGCGCATTCTCTGCCGTGGGGGAGGTCTGACGCCCCCAGGCGCGGCCACCGTCTTGGCCATCCACTTCCTCCGCGGGGGGCTCACGGCCGGAGCCGGTCGGTGTCGCTCCTTGTCCAGCCCGCCAGCCACTCCCACCGTCCCCCGCGGCCTCCTCTCCGCTGCCCGTCTGCCAGCGGTGCCAGTCCGCTTCGTCGCCCGCTTCCTCGTCTTCCCGTTGTTGCCACTGCTTGCCCCAGGCACCGCCGCCCCCCTTGCCGGCCCACTTTTTCCACCACGGCTCGGCTGCCTCCTCGACGCCGCCCTGGAGCGAGGCTCCGGTGTAATGGAGAAAGACATCGTCCAATGTGGGCCGGGACAGGGAAATGCCCCTCACCTCGAGCCCCTGGGCCCGGGCACTCTCCATGATCAACGGAATGGCGTGGCTGGCATCCGGAAGATAGAGATGGAGCTTGTCGCCCTCCCAGATCTGCCGTTGGATCCGTAACCGGGGCGCCAATGTCTCCAGCCAGTCCTGGGCCGAGATGCCCGGAGGGAACTCGATGGTCAACGAATCGCCACCCAATTGCGCCTTGAGACGCTCGGGTTCATCCACTACCTTCACCTCCCCTTGGTGCATGATGGCCACCCGGTGGGCCAGGTCATCGGCCTCCTCCAGGTAATGGGTGGTGAGCAGGATGGTCAGTGCCTCTTCCCGGTTGAGACGGTGGATGAGCCTCCACAGGGCACGGCGGCTGGCGGTGTCCAGCCCCAGGGTCGGTTCGTCCAGGAACAGCACCTGAGGGCGGTGGATCAGGGCGGTGGCGATATCCAATTTGCGCTGCATGCCCCCCGAGTAAGTGCTCACCGGCCGATCCAGGGCGTCCGCGAGATCGAATTGCCGCGCCAGTTCCTCCACCCGGGCGGTGATCTCCCGGCCCGGGAGATGGTACAGCCGACCCTGGAGGACCAGGTTTTCCCGTCCGGTGAGAAAGAAATCCACCCCGGTGGACTGGGCCACGTAACCGATGGAACGGCGTACCGTCCCCGGTTCACGGTCCACGTCGTGACCAGCCACCCGGATGGTGCCGTCGTCGAAGCCGGAGAGGGTGGTGCAGGCGCGGATGGTGGTGGTCTTGCCGGCCCCGTTGGGGCCCAGTAGGGCGAGCAGTTCCCCGGCCTCGACCTTGAGGTCCACCCCGCGCACCGCCTGGGTCCCGCCAGGAAATGTCTTCTTCAATCCCTTTATCTCAATCATCATCTCTCCTCGGGTGGCGCCACGAATGGCGCGCTATTTTACACAGCCCATGCCGCGACGGCTGCCATGGCCGAGGCTGCAATCGCCCGCGTTGACACCCTTTCCCCCGCTGCCGTAGATTTGCACCCATCGCGACGTTTCGCTGCAAAAGAACGACGAGGGGGGAGAATCTTGGCGAGGATGTGGCCGCGAGCCATCGGAGGGGCCGCCGTGCTGCTGGCGGCGCTGGCCTATGCCGATGGTTGGGATCCCCGCAGTCAGGCACCCAACGTCTTCACCGACACCCCCGATGCCCTCGGTGTCGGCGGCATCGCCAACACCCGCCACAACCTCACCATGGCCTACAACAGCCAGCGCGGCTTCATGGACGACTACCGCAACAATTACGTAGAGATCTGCGTCTACTGTCACACCCCCCACGGCGCCAACAGCACCACCAGCGCCCCGTTGTGGAACCGTACCGTGGTGCAGCGGGAGTATCAGCTCTACCAGTCCACATGGTGGGATCGCGGCCTGACCCAGTCCCAGCCCGGCCCCAACTCGCTCACCTGTCTCTCTTGTCACGATGGTTTCACCGCCATCGACTCGGTGATCAACATGCCCACCCGTTCCACCGGGGCCTACGCCGGCTACAAGGCCAGCCAGGAGACCGGCATCGACCCCACGTGGCTCGATTCCTGGAGTGGTGCCGGGGCGGGGCATGTCGGCCTCAGCACCGGCTCGGGTGGCGGCGCCAGCCCCTGTGTGGCCTGCCACAACGCCCCCACACCCACGCTCACCGCCCAGGATTTCGGTGTCTTCGTCATCGGGGCCGATTTCGACCCCGGCGCCCAGTTCCAGCCGGGGGCCGACTACCTTGCCGACGATCATCCCGTCGGCGTGGCCTATCCCTCGGGTGAGTTGTTGGCCACCGCCGATTACAACGAACCGACGGTGAAACAGGCGCGGATCGCCTTTTTCGATCGCGACG
>Ga0256839_1004007_pt1 | contig 14705 bp, 19 predicted proteins | sample 354166metaG_FD_185968 | JGI IMG/M metagenome (GOLD analysis project Ga0256839, IMG submission 185968) | Hydrothermal vent microbial communities from Mid Atlantic Ridge, Atlantic Ocean - 354-166 | ecosystem: Environmental > Aquatic > Marine > Hydrothermal vents | place: Atlantic Ocean: Mid... | reverse complement strand
ACTGACATAGGGGCTCTTTGTGGCTTCGGAGTTGAGAAGGGTTATCTGTGCTTTCCCGTAGAGGTAGAAATTGCTTACTACATGATACCATAGATCCATACCGGCTGTCAGATCCACGCCTGCACCTAGTTTTTGTCTAGGTTGTTCCGTGACATCCGTCAGTCCATAATAGCGGGTATTGAAGCCGCCGCTTTTATAAGTGGCAGTACCATAAGGGGTAATGTCGAAGTCTCTCCATGTATAGGTGTAGTAGTAGCTTAGATTTCCATAGAAGTTGCTACGCATGTCGGTCATCACTTCAAAGTCGGCATGACTGCTCCCATTAAGTTTGTAGCGCAGTTGTAGACCGGGATCGTAGCCGTCCATCTGATAACGGTTTTGCAGATCTTCCGGAAAATCGGCAAATCTCAATCTGGCAAAAGCCGCAAGACTCAAATTGTCAGTGACCTTGGCACGGTAACCCATCTCCGTACCATCCATATAGAAGTGCTCTCCCTGATAGTAGAGCAACTGTACAAAACTGGAGGCGGTTTCTCCATCCTGTTGTGCAAACGGTCTGCCGTAAGGGGAATTGGTTGTTCTGTAGGCAACTCCCATGCCCCAGGGTACTTCATTGTAGGTAGCAGGGAATAGGGTGGTGGTGTTATTCTCTACAGCATATAGACTGCTGCCGAGCAGGAGAAGAGTGAGAAGTCGTTTCATCGGGTACCCTTGTCGATGATGATTTGTGATATTATAGTGTAAAAAATTGAAAGCGAAACAAAGAGGCTTACTCTCTTAGCATACTCAAAACGCTTTCAAAAGTTTCGGGAATATGGGTGATTTTTTCTCTCTCCATGTAGACCAAAACAATATCCATTTCAAAGAGTTTTTCTTCCTTTTTGAAGACTTCCTGTCGCAGCACAGCTGATGCATGCCTGATCTTAAGAAGCTTGCTTTTGATATTGAGTATATCTCCTAACACAGCACTCCCAATAAAGTTAGCATCTATTTTTTTAACAACAAACCCTCTTTTCTCACCGTTGATGGGGAGCATATCATTGCTGAAAAAGAGTTCACTTCGGGCTCTCTCACAATATTTGATGTAGTTGGTATGGTAGACAATACCACCTGTATCTGTATCTTCATAGTAGACCCTTATTTTCACGCTCAAACCCCCATAAATAGGGCATCTTAAAGGCTCTCATCCGTGAGTGTGCCCATAAGTGTGCCCATTTTTTCTATTTTCTTAAAGCGTATTTCGTCGCTCTCTTCGATAAATTTGGTATAGATCTTGAGCGTAATGGAAACATCTTTATGCCCCAGCATCTTGCTCACCCAAACGATATCCGCACCCTTACTAATAAGCTGCGATGCGAATGTATGTCTGATATTATACAGGGGTCTGGCTTTGATGCCTGTTTTTCTTAGAATCCTTTGAAAGTTCACGCCAATGACATCGTGCGAATAAAACGGTTTCCCAGAGGAGTTAACAAAGATATGCTCGTTATCTTTCGTAAACCCGTATTGTCCCTTAAGGGCATTTTCCGCTATAGGAAGCAGATCGATATAACGGGTTGACGCGTCGGTTTTGGTGCGTCCGTCCTCGTTTCTGAGCCGTGTTTTGGAGACGTTGATCGTTTTACGTTCAAAATCGATATCGCTCCAGCGCAAAGCTACGATCTCTCCCGGTCGCATCCCGCAACCGTACATAAAGAGGATAAAGTTCTTCATATAGCCGTTGGCATTTTCGATGATGGTTTTAAGTTCGTCCTCACTGAACGGATCGGCGTTTTCCTCATCGTTGCGAAGATGGAGCATAACCTTGGGTGCCGTTACCTTTTCGAGCGGGTTTTTGGTGATGATGTCGTTATCGACGGCTTTATCCAGTATGGAGTAGAGAATGGAACGGAACTTTTGCACTGTGGCGGGTTTGTATTTTTGGAGTAGATCGTTTTGCCACCTCTCCAGCTCAATGGGTTTGAGCGTATCGATCAGCCTCGATCCAAAATAGGGAAATACGTGATTTCGGTAGTGCGCTTTGTTGCGCTCTAAGGTGTGTTTGCGTATTTTGGATGCTTGAAGGATGAAATACTCCTGCGCCAACTCGTCAAGGATCCACTCTTTATCTTCATAGGGCGGCACGATATGATCCAGTAACGATGCGGCAATATCCGGAATGAGCACTCGCTTGACTTCCACAATTCCTTCTTTGGAGGCTAAAATATCGGTCGATCTTCTAATGCGTTTGCCCTCAAAATAAAAATCTACATAGAGTTTTCCAGACTCCGGGCGTGTTTTAATGGTAAACTTAATGCCGCTATAGTTGTATTTGACCGGTTTGAGTTTAGCCATTGCTATCCTTTTTAATGCCGGCTACTATCCGCTTGGCGGTAGGATTTATATTTTCTATTTTTGTATCTTTGGGTTTTTCTTTTTGGCGTGTTCGTTCTTTAGGACGCTTTTTGAACTCGATGATCGCATCGGGTATAAACACCAAACGTTTACCGTTGCGGTAGTAGTGCTCGCCGTCTTGGAAAATGCCTTTTTTTACCCATAGCTCGATGGTGCGCTGCGATACGCCGAGAAATGCCGCCACCTGCCTGCTGGTGGTAAGAGAACTTAGAACGACTTGCAAAAGCTCTTTTTGATCTTTGACCTCTTCGAGAATCTGTTTTAGTGTATTTTCAAGTTCGTCAAACATAATTATCGCCCCATTCCTTTCTTAGATTTTTGATTCACAGTTTTGTAGTCATATGCCCACAGTTTTGTAGTCATATCTTTTTGTGTGCCTTCTTTTTGATGTTTGGCAGCATTTTTAATCTCCTGCATCGTCTTATCCTTGAAATTGATCTTGAGATCGTATTTCTCGGTGACGGCAAGCACCTTTTGCTTAAAGGCAAGATCCCCGGATATGTCAAGATTATTGCCATACTTGGCGATACTCATCTCCAACATCTCTTTGATAGCAAGCTCGTTGTTATCAATGGTGATGCGTAGCCGGTCGCCTTTATCGATGATCTTTCCGTGATCACCGATGCGATACACCACTAAGCCCTGCTTGGTGATGTGCGGATCCTTGGTAATGAAGATCTTATGATCGGTTTTGCCCAGGATCGCTTTTTCGTCCGGCTGGAGTTTTACTTTGGACTTACGCAGTGCTGCCAAAGCTTTACTATCTCCCTCCAGTGTCTTTTGGATCAAAAACTCTTTGTAAGAGATCTGATTGGTGCGTTTGTGGATCTCGTCACGCTTGGCTTTGTATGCCTTGGATAGTTCCCAGTACTCCTTTTTGCGATTGGCAAAAAGAGACCGGTAAATGTTTCGCTTCGCCTTTGGCGTTAAAAAGAGATCCCGTTTGGTTTCAGCTATGAGGCGTTCATACTTGGCTTTGATCGCCTCTTTTGCCTGAGTGTTTTCATACTTCGCCTCGGCTAAGAGCTGCTTCTTAGCTTCTCTTAGCTCATCGCTTCGTTTCTTGTGCTGCTCCCATAGATCGTGCTTGGGCATACCAAATTGGCGTTTAGGCTCAACATCGATGCTCTTAAAGTCTAAAGGCTTTCCAAAACGCTTCTCAAGCTGTGCTTTGGATAGACTTCGGTGGATGCTGCTTGACTTCACAAAGAGCTTGCGGCTCTTGTGGGTGATAACCACACCGTTACCTCTTGGTTTGAGTTCAAGGTTTGCCTCGGCAAGCACCCGTTGCAGATCCTCAAAGGTCGATTTCTCATCCTTGATGACCTTTTGCAGATCCTCAAGCACCTCTTCTTTGATCCAGGTGGAGAGGTTTTTTATGCCGCTGTGGATCTCTGCATCCTTGTTCTTGCCTCTGCCGGCGATTTGGCGGCGGGTTTTGTCGATGTGGTTGTCGTACTTTAGGGCGTACTTCTCTTCCAACTCCTCGGCTTTTTTCTGGAGTTTAATGATGCTTCTAACCGGATCGATGCGGTTATGGGTTTTGGGGCATATTCTGCTTACAGCGATATGGATATGGAAATTGTTGGTATTGTCGTGCGCTACGCTCAAGCGGTAGTGCTCCTCCATCCCTATCGATCTAAGCAGTTCCTCTTCAATCTCTCGCAACACCTCTTTGGATGGTATCGTCTCATCTTCCTGGAACGAAACGATCAGGTGCATATTCTTATCCGCTTTGGTTCGCTGATTGAGCTTGTTGTGCTGCTCGACAAAGCGGATATTTTGCTCGATGCTCTCAAAGGGGCAGTTGGTCGTGTGCATATAGTTGTCCGCCACTTTCTCTCCTTCGTGTTCTTTGTCACGGATGTAGTCGGCTAATCCGCTAAAACTACCGGTGCCTTTTGACGGCACCATCTTGACGATCATAAAAGACGCTCCGCGATGGCAAGCAGCTTGGCTTGCTGCGCTTCGATTTCATCTACCAAGGCTTCGATACTCTCAAAGCTACGGTTGCCGAGACTGAGCCGCTCATCCTGGTTTTTAGTAAGCCACAGTTTGAAAAGACCGCCAAGCCGTCCCAGGTCGGCACGCGCTTTGATCAGCTCATCCAAAGCGTGTTGATCGACAACGGAGGTGAGGGGATACGCCAAAGCAAGATCTCTAAGGAAACTTGCCACGCTTACCCCGCTACTCTTCGCACGATTTCGCAAAAGAGCCTTTTCAGCTTCGTCCACACGGACTTTGATCTGGAGGTTTCTCTTGCGCTTTTCCGATCTGCTCATAAGGAGACTTCCTTCTTGGCACTCTCTTCAATCACCTCAAACGCCGGTGATAGAATCTTCTCGACATACGCCTCACTCTCATCATAGATTTGCAGCAGCGTGCTAAACTGTCCTATGCGTTGGTTATCATCCGCATCAAACGCCTCGTCAAGGGCAGCTTCCAATAGTTTCTTAGCCTCAGTATCAAACGCGATCTCGTAGATGCTCTTGGCATTTTGTCGGGAGAGATCCACCACGTCGCTTTCACTTAGGATTAGATATTTTTCGTTTGGAAATGCCCGGAAAAAATCTCCATACTGAAATTGCAGCCTTTTGGGGTTTCGCACACGGGATAAGGCGAAGATCACCGGCACGCCGAAACCCTTGATCAGTTCATAGGTCTTTTCGGCGTTTTTCAAGTCTTGATAACCGCCGGACATTGGGATGATAAAAAGATCGATCTTCCGGTAAAGCCGTGTCTTTTTCAGCCCCTCGATGATGATTGTGGTGGTTTTGTTGCCTCCGACATCGATGACAAGGTTTTTATCGTTCGGTACCAGTAGGGTATCCTTGAGGACTTCATCCACATCGGTACCGTCTCCGATCTCCACCTGTGTCGATCTGATTTTAGAGTTAGAGAATGTTTCGCTATCTTTGTTCTCATCGTCAAACTCGATTAGCTGCACCTCTTGCTTTTTTGCCAAAAACGAAGCTGCTGCCACCTGGAACGCTACGGTGCTTTTGCTTGCACCTCCTTTTGTGTTTACTACTGCGATAGTCATTGTTTTATCTCCTTTGCTTTTTTAATTGCTTCTTCTAGTGTGTTAAAAAATCCTCGGAGTGTAGCTCTATCCCACGCCCCACCATCAAGGCATCTGACTACATATCCTTTTCCCCGGTTCTCTACAAATGGCACATCCCACCACTCTTCTAGCTCGGCTCTGCCTCTCTCTTTGTGCGGAGTACAGTCGAAATCTTCCGGTAGATTCGGGTTTACCTTGATGCCATCTATTACTTTCTTCATCAATGCTGCGCTCCTTTAATTTCACCGGTGCTGCCACCGTCGCTTTTTAGCAGGCTTGTGTCAAAGCCGGTGCGATCTTTGGTCGATGCCTTACCGGTGCTACCGGTCGAACCTGTTCCGCCGGTTGCCATTTTTACTGCTCCTTTAGCGGTGTTGGTCGCTGCTTTGATGGTTCCGCCAACCGCTTTTGCCGCCATTGCTCCGCTTCCTTGCCCAGTACCTTGATTAGCTGTACCAAACGCTCCCTTGATTGCTCCGGTTGCCGCACCCCCAACGGCACCGACTAATCCGCCGCCTGTTGCTTTCATCGCCGCCTTAATACCACCACTACTATTACTTCCGCTACCGCCGGCAGCCGCAGCCTCTTTGATCGCCGAATATCCACCGGCGGCACCTCCTGATAGTCCTTTGGTAGCACCTACCGCAGCACCTTGGACTGTTGCGGCTGAACGCTGCATATAGCCGGTCATTACCGATGAGCTTGAACCGCCGTGACCGTTAAAGACTCCATCCACATACCCCTCGATACCCTCGGCAATCTCTTTGCTTACAATAACGGCAAAGAGGATAAAAACAAGGTCTTTGATTTTCATATCGTCATTGACGTTGAAGTAGTCGGATAGGATACTAATAAGCAAACCGATGACAAGCAAGAAAAACATATACTTGGCTCCGTATCGAAAGATGCTAACCAGCGAATTGATGCCGTACTGGCGTGTATGTGAAAAAACGGATACGCCAAACCAAATGGAACTGGCATACACACTAATCAGAGCGAACACATAGTTTTTAACTGCCTGCCCTACCAAGACGAAAAAGACACCGGCAGTCACCAAGATAATGGCGGTAATCATAATCGCTTCGCCTGGTCTCAAGATGCTTAATTTGTCCCAGATCTTGCCAATGATATTAAAAATTTTAACGATGAAATTATCCAGGTTAATACCGCTGCCTATTTGATTGCTGATCCACGAATATCCGCGTAAAATATCCATCAAATAGTAGGTGGATTCAATCAAAAATGCAAAAAAACCAAACACAAGGGTCAGCCGTATCAAGTCCGCCATCACCGATCCAAGCTCAAAATCACCACGTAACAGCTTGAACCCAAAGACCAACACAACCTCGATGACCGCCAAAATCGTCCAAAGGGAGTATGCAACATCCTTCATCCCGTCGTACCAGTCCTCTATCTCAAACTTAAACGACTCCATCAGCCATTTAGCAGAGGGGGTATCCGGTGCTGCAAACAAAGTAGCAGACAATAAAACAAATAATAAAACGTATTTTCTCATCATTGCTCCTAAAAAGTCGGCATATTGCCGCCCTTACCCTCTTCGGGGATAGGTTCCCAACTGCCTAAGCCACTCTTTTGTTGTTTCTCAACTTTTTTGGTTTGTGGTTTTTCTTTTTTGTCACCGCATCCATTCAATCCGATACCTAAAGCCAAAATAAATGACATATAAATTATCTTTCTCATCTCATATCTCCTAAAATCCAGGTAGTTCTTCGCCGTTCTCATCAATCGGATCGGAGTGCATTGCCTGAGCCTGTGCGTGCTTCATTGCCGCCTCTGCGTTTTGTTTCGCAATATATTCTGCCTGCAAATTCGCCTGGGTCATAATTGTTTTTTGGAGTTTTTTGAACTGGGTAGTTTGATGTAGTGCGATTTGGTTTGCCGCCTGAACCGCTGAAAGCTGTCCGACCGCACTTTGGGATTGTTGCTGGAGTGCCGCCATTACCACTTCATCGCTTTGAAGATCTTGCTCTTGTAGTTTGAGCGACTTTAAAGCACCCTGAACCGTGTCTTTGGTGGATTGGTATATATTTTTGTACTCTTGGGTAAAATCCAAGTTTCCACCTTGGGCGGCTTGGAGGTACTGATCAAATCCCTTGAACGTGTTACGGAACTTCTGATCAAAGTTGGCAGCTGTGTAACTGATGCTTTGTCCGAACTCTACGGCTCTTTTGAGTTGGAGAACTTGATTTTGGAATTGTCTCCATTGGGTTTCGGGGAGCTGTCCGATGTTTTGCAGCATCATTTGGTATGATCGGAACTGGTTGACATACTGCTGGATCTGTTGCTGGTACTGCATTACTTGAGTAGCGTACTGTTGCAGCTGCTGTGTATAGCTCGCTGCGCGATCGCCGACATCCGCCGCCCATTGCAAATCTTGAGTTATTTCTAAAGCACCACCGAATCCGCCAACGCTACCGGCATTTGCCGTAGTGGTAATAAGCAGCGTTGCACATACTGCCGAAAGTCCAAGTTTTTTGATTGTAGTTTTCATCTGTTTTATTCTCCTTTTGATTTGATGAATTAAAGCTCCAGTGCCGGGGCTAAACTCTCTGCCGTCAGTCGGATAGCCTGAAGCTTCATCTCTGCACGCTCCAGTGCGAGCAAAAGTGCATCTGCACTGTTGATCGGCTTAGGTTGGGTTTGCATTAGGTGATGTGCCAGACGGTTGCGAAATGGATCCAACTCCAAATCATTGTCAATCATCTCTTGAGCCTGCGCCTCCGTTAGCTGAAAAATGGATCGGAAAGCGTCTACCTCTCCGTGCAGCCACTCCAATACCTCATTTGCTTTGATAGGTTTCATTTGATTTGTTCTCCTTGAGTTGTTGATTAAGTATGGGGAGCTTGCCCCTGAGCGCAAGCTCGTAAAGACTTGCCCATATCTCCATTGCTCTGGTGCCGTTAAAAGTCTCTCCGCTGATCTGGTCATAAAGAAGACCTTTATCGGTGATGCTGAGCTTGAGCTGTTTTTTGGTGTATTTGTCTTGAGTGAGTGCAATAGCTTGATTGCGGTAAGTGCCTCGGATAAAATTAACGAAAGCTTCTTGAGATGCTAAAAAATCATCTCTCCTAGAGAGAGAATCTTTGATAGTAGAATATTTTAATATATTAATATGTCGGATTTTTTTCCGAGCAGATTCGGATTTTTTTCCGGATTTTTCCGGATTTTTTTCCGACATAGCAACAGGTACTAAATTCGGATTTTTTTCCGACATAGACTTCGTGACGTATTTTTTTCCGAGTCGAGTAATCCTGATGCAGTCTTTTTTCCCATCTTTCTTGTATTCGATTAGTCCCTTGTCGCAGAGTTTCTTTAAGTATCGATATACCGTGTCCGGCTTGAGGTCAAGCAGAGGGTGGGCTTCACATATCTTATTGCGTGCCACCCAATAATAGACCTTCCCATCAAGGATAATGTCATCTGCCCAGGTCGGTGCGATGATTAGATAATCGAACAAAATGGCTTCTGTGGTATTTTCCATCCCGAGATCGAGAGCAACCGGTTGATTAATGTATAGGCTATATCTCATTTACTTAGCCTTTGGCTCTCTGATACTATTATTAAGGTAGTCCATTATCCAATCATATAAATAGACAACTCTTTTGCCATTTTTAGTGTATTTGATCTTCTTTTTGCTCCGTATGTATGCTTGAGCAGATTCTTCTTTAGGCGGTAAACCATACTTGCCTTCTGCCCAATCTTTAGTGGTAACCCAAACCATATATCATCTCCTTCATTTTGAAATAGTTAGAATAATGCTACTATTTACATTCTTTTGAAAAGCTTAAGATAATGGGTGTTTTTTGTAGTTTTTGGTATAATCTGAATTATTTACAAGGAAAATTTATGCTAAATAAAGAATTAATTGCAAAAGTGTTGGGCGTTTCGGTAAAGAGTGTGTATAACTATATTAAGGAAAATAGACCTATCATATCTCTATTGGATAAATACTGTTCGGATTCAGATCTTAAAGAGTTTTTAGAAAACGGCTCAATTTCACGACTCGAAAAACTAGATAATCTTGATTCAGAGCTTTTAGAGCGGCATATTGCCTATGAGCTCAAACATAAGCTATATCTCGATACGCAAAGCTCATTTTTCAAATGGTTCGAGCATATTGCCGGCACCGGCGTTATGGATCAAGTCATTCAAGAAATCCGAAAAGAGAGCTATACTAGGAGAGATACCAAGCAAAAGATCCTTGATCGTATCAAGACTATGGAGATGACCGGCTTTTTCAATAAACTCATTGGGAAAGGGCGTAAAAACGTAGCTAGCGGCTACATTGAGAACAACCTTTCAGAGCTGGAGTGCTATGTGTGGGTGAAACATTATGATATTGTAAAATCTTATGGGAAGTATTTTTAAGATAATTACCTTATTATATTCAATCAGTTCTTAAATTTTTTATCTTGTCAAGCAGCTTCATTACTTCATCGATATTTTTTAATGAGATGCCTTTTGATTCTTTTTTGTTAGATCCAAATGCTTTATCAGTTGGTACTGAAAATATAGATTCAATTGACGATATTAAAAAGTCTCTATATTTATTATCAACATCATCGCTTTCAATCTTTTGAACTAAGTCTGAATATGGTTTTAACGCCAAAGATATAGTTGATTTGAATGCATACTCTTCAACAAGTCTTCTTTCTTTGGAATACCTTGAGGTTGCAAAAGAAATTAAATATATCAAGGGTAAAAGGAGCGTAAGTTTAAGCACTACCCACATCCAATCAGCATCAAGCTTTTCTACAGGCTTTGATAGTAAACTGGTATTCTTGTCCGTACTTAAGCCAACTTTTGATACTTGCTCATACTGATGAACGTTATTCATAAAATCGTTTATTATGCTATATGAAAGATATACTGTTGTTGCTACGCTAATAATAATTAACAATAACCATAAACTTGTCGACCAAGACAATTGTTTCTTTCTTGCTTCAAAGGTTGAAAACAGGCTAACACCGACGGCTTTTTCTAATTGCTTATCTATTTCCCTGGTTTGCTCTTTGTTCTTTTTGATAATTTCTTCTGTTTTATTGGAGTATGCAATAACTTCTTCTTGGGTTTTTGAAATAATATCACTGAGTTCATTTTTGGATTTTTCTATATTATTATGATATTCAGTAATGTCATCCTCTATCTCATTGATAGTTCGATATGAACTATTGGCATCTTCTAAAATTCTTAATATATTTTCCTTATTCTTCTTTATTGTCTCAAGTAGAGCATTGATTTGATTCAAAGTTTCTTGAGATGCATCAAAATATTGCGAAATAGAAGATTTTTTTTCATTGGCTTCCTCAAGAATAGTATTTATACTATTAATAGTTTGTTCTGCATTTTCTTTTAAATGTGTTAAATATTCATCTTCCTTTTTAATATCATCGACTATAAGTTTTGCTTCATTTAAAGTTCTTATAAGATCTCTATATTCAGATATTTTTTCTCTATATCTCGGTATTCTTTTTGCTTCAAAATCTAAGCGATTTACACGAACAGCTCCTATTAGGTTTTGGGTATTATCTATTAGAGTTGAAAACTGCTGGCTGTTATTGTATATATTTGATAATGATGTATCAATACCACGAACTGCTTGTAAAATGGAGTTCCTTGGATTATATGGCAAACTATCAAAGTTTCCATCTTCGATGTTTTGCTTTAAAATGTCAATGACATCTGGCAGTTCAATCAATAGCTCTTCATAGCTAAATTCATTTCTTTCGGGTATTGTCCAATTATTTGTATTTACTCTTTCCTCCAGTTTATCAACTACATTATTGAATTTTTCATTTGTAATGATGTTATAGATTTGCTGAGTGATATTCTTCATTTTTCTTTACCTAAATTCTATATTGAGCACCCACCGGATGCGAATACTCTTCAGGACGTTAATAGCCCGACTGTCGCTTGCGGCGGTGGACTATTTACCCATCCTGCCTTTTAACTGTAGTCCATTTTAGTCAATTATACTACATTTTTTTGAAACACCGCTTCATAGTGGAGGTATTATATGGAATATATAGGAATATTAATTGCATATTTATGATATATAATAGAATTAAAAAGTAAAACTATGGTATAGTTATGGTATGGATATAGCAAAACTTGACAAATATGTGAAACCACGGAAACAATCGGTACTGACCCCGTATCTTGATGAGATTCGCTATCTGGTGGAGCGTGGAGCTACGCAAAAATCCATCTTGGCATACCTCAAAAACGAAGAGGGGATAGAGGTCACACAATCGTACCTCTCTCGTTTCATCAAACGCTATATCACTGCCGGCGATACGACGCCAAAAAGAGCGGGTGTTCCACAGCCGGTTGCTGAAGTTTACATCGATATGCCGGCGAAAGAGATGCCGGATGAGAATACCTCGCCGGAGGATAAGCCGGCTGAAAATGAGGGAGCCAAGGATCCGCAAGGTGAGGGGGACGAGATCTCAAAAGAGGATCGGGAGAAGATGATTGAGGATTTGATCAAGCGCAACCAAAACGCTCTTGGAAAATGGGGATAGGATTCACAGTTTTGTAGTCATATCCACCTTATACTACTTCAATTCAAGCGTTTTAAGTAGATGGTTTCGCCGGTTTTTAAATCGACATTGATATGGTATATTCTTCCGTCGGGAAACTCTTTTACCATAAGACCATTCTCATTCATATAGCAAGCGGCTTGCCCTCTGTCCAAGACCTCTTGGACATTGCTTCGGGGGTCATTGTCATTTTCGATCGCTTCGGCGATTGCTTCAAAAAAATCAATCTCTTGGTTGTCTGTTGGTTGTGTTGCCATCGGTTGGCTCCTTTCATAGATTGCTTATTGTAGTCCAAGGTTTTGCTGCATCTTTCATCTTTTGAGCAGCTGCTTGGTAGTCTATATCTTTGAGATCCTTCCGTTTGACCTCATTGAGCCATACTTGGACAAAGTTATTTTCAGCCTCTTTGAATTGTGCCGGATCGATACCGGATTTCATCTCCAGCCGGGTTAGTGCTGCCATTGCAGAGCTGTAAATCTCTCTTAGAGTGTCGTATTCCATTGGTGTTGTCATCACTGCTCCTTGTGTTGAAATTAAGCTATTTCGCTTTTTACCTATCCAAATATATGATGCTTTCTATTTCTTTTGTTCATATATGAGTCATTGGTTGTTTTTTTGATTTGATGCTTAATATCTTGCAGCAACGCTTGCTATATGTCCTGCAAAGCCAACAATAAAAGTCTTAAGACTCGTCATTTCTGAAAGCTCTGTGTAATTACCTGTGGAGATTGCGGATTTAGGTGAGGCTATTATTGATGCAGTAGTATATAATTGTTCCTGGACAAGTTTTTTACAAAGGAGATCATACCTTTTTTGGTAAGAAGCATCTTGAAAATCAATGAATATTGGATAATGGGGAGATGTGTCCTTGACCGGATTTCTTGATTTTATATGATCTTCAATCAACATAAGCCAGCCAACAAAAGGGCGGGGTTGATCCCCGAATGCATTTTCTCTATAAGCCGTCCAAAGATCTAATGCAGTTCCAATAGCCTCTTCTGTTCTATTATTAAAGTTATTTCCAAAAGATGGACCGACTTGGCTCTTAAGTTCAATTGCTGCAACCAACTCTCCATGATAAAGAACTAAGAAATCCCACATTTTAGTAGGTCTAAAGAATCCAGGTAAAGTTAGATTGGATTTTCCTGACCTGTAAATAGTTGCATCTTTTAAACCATTTGATTGAACTATAACTTCTAATAAATCTAAAAAACCATCCATGTTTTTTCCAGCAGTAACGCTAGATCGTTCACCTTGGTCTTTTTTTCCAGAAGCTTTTTGCCTTATTTTTGCATTTTCTCTTGACTGCCAAAAGTATTTAATAGCATTCTTTGCTTTCTCTTCGTAATTACTTAAGTTTAGCATTATGCAACTCCATTGTTTCAATTATCTTTATTTCTTCCTTATTTAGCCCATAGACCTGATAGGTTAGAGAGTTGATAGTTTCCATATCTTTTATGTCTGATGCTAAAATCAAATCTTTTTGTAGTTGTTTATCAATATATTCCCATTTTGGTATACAAATTCTTCTTATATATTGTGCTTGAAATCTTAAATATCCGCCACGCATTTTTGTAGAATAGTGACTAATAAAAAGATGGGTTACCTTTGATAGCAGTATTGTTTTTAAAGCTTTCAAGTTCCAAGTATTTGATGTGATGTAGTATAAATTGTGATGAGGATAATATTTTCCTTCATCATAGGCGATATTGAATTCTCTAGATATATCAGGGACTAAAAGTTTTTTTTGTTTTAAAAGGCTGGTATGGATCTTGTCAATTGTACGATACCATCTTTTTTGATTCTTTTTTGCGCAATGCCTGGATGATAGTACTTCGGAGTGTTTGTTAAAATACTTATGTAATAGCGGGAAATTACTTAAGTCCACAAGATTGCCGTTTTCGTCAAATGGATTGGCAATACAGTGTCCACTCCAAAAAATATTACCTTTATTAATGTCTTTAGATAGTATGATTGGAAGTTTTCTACTTTGTTCAATTTTCAAGTCTGAACACTTCTTGATGTAAACCTTGTCTGCTCCAGTTGCAACACCTATACCAACTTTGCATCCACTTTTTTCTATTGTTTGATATGTTTCTTCAAGCTTTCTTAGAAGTTTAAGTTGTTGAAAATTATCTAAAAGCCAAGGATCCTCACTTGTGTCCATATAGACTTCGTTAATAGTTTCTTCAAAACCTAATCTGTTTTTACTGGTTGAATCTTTTGTATGAGAAAGTTTTATGACTTTTGTTGGTGTTTTAAGGGAACGCTTGATTATTGTAATTGCTGGATAAGCAGATACATCAGATTCAAATGCATCAATACCATTCATATCTATATAGTATTCCAAATTAAAATGGCTTGTTATAAATAATCGGAGTTTTTTTCCATATTTATTTTTTACCCATCTATCTGAGCATATATACCCAAGAGTACCTTTTCCCCTTAACTGCTTGAGAGAGTGCTCGATAAAAGGAACATATAAATCTGCACGATCATAAATTGTTAGAAAATGCTTTTTGTATTCATTCCAAAGAACTTTAGAAATTTCCTCTTGTCGTACATATGGAGGATTTCCTACAATATAATCAAACTTTTTTTTGAATCTTGTTAATAAATAATCATCATTGATTAGCCAGGAATCTAATAGAGTATTGGTTTCAACTTCAGAAAAACCAAAACCT
>Ga0256839_1004006_pt1 | contig 14705 bp, 13 predicted proteins | sample 354166metaG_FD_185968 | JGI IMG/M metagenome (GOLD analysis project Ga0256839, IMG submission 185968) | Hydrothermal vent microbial communities from Mid Atlantic Ridge, Atlantic Ocean - 354-166 | ecosystem: Environmental > Aquatic > Marine > Hydrothermal vents | place: Atlantic Ocean: Mid... | reverse complement strand
TAAAGCTGCCTGATTATGTCTGAAACTCAGCCATCGCCGGGCAGTATTATTTTGTTACTCATTTCAGCCCATTATTTATGTCGTGGGCGTCATCATGGTTGTGTTTCATAGGCAATGAGTACACTTTTCGCCCTCTGCGCCTTTGCGATCTTTGCGTTCATAACACGTCATTTTCCAGTGCCACGATACCGTATGCCTCACTGTTGTCGCGGCGCACTTCCTCTACAAACGTGATACTTGTCCCTGCATTAGTGGCGCTTTGTGGATGCTGCGGATTACCTATGATTCTCAGCCATTGGGTAGCCTCGTAACCGACGGCTGTCCCTGTAAACATGAGTATCCACATGAAATAGTGTCACCCGATGAGGTCAGTTTTCTTCACTACGTCAATATCCTGGTAGGGTGAGCTTAATTCTTGCGTGTCACAAATTGAATATATGGGGGTTTAATTTGTCCAACGTGGCTGTGAATTGTGGGTAATCAGGTAAGTTATTGTGTTCCATTCCTAAGCTTAATCAAAACCCATTGACGCCCACAGGTTTGGTTGCCATTTGCTACAGCATGTTTTTTTATTCATAACGCAACGCATCAACCGGTTTCAAACTGGCCGCCCGATATGCCGGATAATAACCGGACAACATACCCACAACGATAGACACCAGCACGGCCAAAAATGCGGTTGACCATGAAATGCCCAGGTCATACCCGCTCAGATAACTGATTCCGAAACCTGCAATAATTCCCAACAGCATACCCAATACACCACCAATAACACTGATTACCGCTGCCTCCAGCATAAACTGAAGTAAAATATCCCGGCGATATGCTCCCAACGCTTTACGAATACCAATTTCGCGCGTGCGCTCAACCACTGAAGTGCTCATGATATTCATAATACCAATACCACCCACCAGCAATGAAATCAAAGCTGCCAGCAAACCAATAAACGAAATTTTTTGCAATAAATCCTCTGCCGTAGCAATCCAGATATCCATGCTTTCCGTAACGTATTCATAATGATAATTATGCCGACGTTTGAGTAACGCCGTTAATTCACTCAATGCTTTACTTGTCACTTCCACACTCACAGCTTCTGCTTGCAGAGTATGAATATCTTTGGAGCCCAGCTGTTGCTGATAGAGGGTATATGGAATCAATACACGCTGATTGACATCATAATCACTTTTACCCAGTTGCGATAAAATATCCCGATCTTTAATATTCAGGACACCAATAACCGTTAAGCGGATATCACCCCAGCGGATTATTTTTTCTATAGGGTTGGTGTGCGCACCAAACAGTTTATCCCGTATTTTACTGCCTATTATCGCAACAGGATTACGACGTTGCATGTCACCCTGACGAAAATTACGTCCGAGACTAAGCGCATCATTGTTGATATCAACATAGGCGATTCCCACACCCTCAAGATTAGCATTGGTAAAGTTACCCTTTGAATGCAGCGGCACCCTGTTTCTGTAACTGTACACTACGGGTGTTACTTGTTTTACTGAAGCACAACACGACGGCATAAATTCCAGATCATCATTATTAATACCACTGCCTTGCCGCACGACTTGGAAAGGGTTGTCATCTTTCCACTTCCGATAAATCCATAATGTCTCCAAACCGTAAGTTTCCAGCTCCTGATAAATGTATTTTTTCATACCCTGACTGACAGTGCCCACCACCATAACCGCGCAAATACCAATCGTGATGCCGATAACACTGAGCATGGTACGTAATTTATTTTCTTTAAGTGATGATATGGCTTGCAACAGAACATCGTGAAAAATATTGACATGAAGTGTATTCACTTTTTCACATTTTTGTCTTGATCATTGTGGATATCGCTATCAACCTCACCATCATTCACACGAATAATACGTTGTGCAAATGTTGCAATTTCATCTTCATGAGTTACCATAATAATCGTTTTTCCACTAACCTGTAATTGTTGGAAAAGATGCATGATTTCATGGCTGGCCTGCGAATCCAGTGCGCCTGTCGGTTCATCTGCAATGATAATTTCGGGATCATTAACAATCGCACGCGCAATGGCCACCCGCTGTTGTTGCCCACCCGATAAATGTGCAGGAATATGTTTATCACGGTTTGCAAGGCCCACAATTTTTAATGCGGCGAGTGCGCGCTGTCGTCTTACAGCAGGCAATACACCCGCATAGACCATGGGCAGTTCGACGTTATGCCTCGCATCAATGCGAGGAATCAGGTTAAATGATTGAAAAACAAATCCCAGCCAATGATTACGAATCGCAGCCAAGCTATCTTCACTGGCTCCTTGAATCACTTCATTGTTCAATAGGTAACTACCGCTATCGGCTGTGTCGAGACAACCCAGAATATTCAACAGGGTAGATTTTCCAGAGCCGGATGGCCCCATAATAGCGACAAACTCACCTTTTTTGATACTGACAGAAACATTCCTCAACACCTGTACTGATAAACATCCGCGTTGGTAAGCTTTGTAAACGTTATGCAGCTGAATCATTTGACATCAACGTAAAACCTGCAATGAAATGTTATGAACAACACCAGTAGCGATACTTTGGTAAGACGAAAAACTCAAATCAACGTGGTATTAACGATGTGCGAGGGTACACTTTATCGCCATCTTTCAACGTCGTCCCCCGAAGCAAAATCACTGTTTCACCAGCACTCAAACCTTGTTTGACTTCTGCCATGGAAAAATTTTCAATACCGGTTTCAATAACTTTCATACGCGCACGATCACCTTCCAATATCGCCACCACGGTTTTCCCATCATGATAGGTCATTGCCTCAAAGGGTATTTTGAGCGTATTAAGATTCCATGCTGTACGAATATCAGCATTTACCTGTTGTCCGTAGTGAAGCACAGGTGAATCACTACCAAGACTGATGTACACCTTTATAGAATTGGCATTCTGTTGATTGCTGCCCGCCTCCGCCCCCAAACGCGCCACTGACTCCTGCCACTCCAGCCCAGGAAAAGCATCACTGGACACCATAACCAGTTGCCCAACATTAACAGCAACACTGTCTGCGGCATCAACATGTGCCTCAATTTCACGTTGTGAGTCATCCACCAACGTAAACAATGTTTCTGCCGGCTCCACCCACTGACCAATTTCAGCACTGCGAACAGTTACTGTGCCACTAAATGCCGCTGTAATTTTTTGACTGTCTAGATCCAGTATTGCACTACGCAGTTCTTCAGCAGCAATGCCTGCCTTACTATGTGTGGTAAGCAAATCAGCCTCAGCATCCTCAACCAAGTGTTGTGCTATCGCACCTTTCACATGCGCTTTGCGCAATCGATCCAGTATGCGCTGAGCCATTACGCTGTTTTCTTGCGCCGACGACAAACTGATTTTGGCACGATTCAAACGACTGGTTAATTCACGGTCATCAATTTTGGCTAACACTTGTCCCTGTGTCACCTTGTCACCTTCTTTTACCTGTATTTCCACCACGCGCCCGGCCCTTGCCGGACTTACATTGACGCGCTGTTTACTCACCACACGCCCCGAAACAGTAATCGATTGAAATATTTCACCCGATTCTACAAATGCGGTATCAACTGGCTGAGCTGGAATAAAATAAATACGCCAAGCCGCCAGCAATGCAACCACCACAATAACGATCCCCAACATACGCAATATCAAACCACGTATGCCTACCAGTTCAACAAAAGAATGCACCATACTCGACGTACTGGAACGACCCCCAAAACCCGTGCGCTGATTTTCCTGCAAAGGATATTGTTCAATTTCACTGAGAATATTATCAGCACCTGCCTGCCTGACATCGCAAGCATTTCGATCTTCATGTATATCCAGTTCGATCACTGGCATTGCGTCAGTTTTATCCGGTTCACCAACAGCGACAGAATCAAATTGACTCACATCAGTTGTTTTATTGTCTGCTGTTACCGCATTCGAGGGGGGAGTCCTCGCTCGTAAAATCGATGATTCTTTGATGGTATCCACAGCAGGAAGCACAGACTCGACAGATTCAACAGCAAACGATGCTCTGTTTAACACCGGAATACCTGTTTCTTCGGAACCGGGTTTGAGAACGGGAGGGTGTTGCGGTGTTATCGACGATTCCGGTTTGCGCGAGGAATGCTGTACCGCGTGTAACGTCACTATTTTACCGGTATCCGGGCCACGATCCATTTTTTCCGGTTTAGCTTTTGGAAGCACTACTCCAGCTCGCCTGACATCAAATAACAAACGCCGGATATGGCCATCCAACTCATCGGCATCCACCGGCTTTTTCATTACCTGATTGGCACCCGCTTCGTACACGTCCACCAGTATCTCGGCATCCGTGCTGCCAGTGATGACGATAATTGGCAGAGTGCTGATTCTCGGATGACCACTCTGCCGCAAAGTACGAATCAGGTCATCACCATCCATGCCGGTGGGGGATACTTTCAAGTCAGTGAGCAACAGGTCATAGTCTTCCTGTATCAATGCCACAAAGGCGGGCTCCGCCGAGGAAAAATGGTCAACCTGATAACCAAAGGGCTGCAACAAACGTCGCACCACGTATGCTGATGTGCGACTGTCATCCACATAACACAGACGCGCAGCCATCGGCACATTTCTGGAGCCTGGTACCCTGGTACTCACCTCATCCCTGGAATCCTTCTTACCCATTATACTGCATACCCCGAAACGTTTACCTGAACTGCAAAAATAAACCAGCCTTGGAGGCTGTCGGGCTTAGGAAATAGTCGCGAGGTAAAGCCATTTTGAATCCATTTTTTTGATCGTTTGCAATGAATATTGAGCATATTCAACAAAAAGAATCGGAAAAAATGGGCCGAAATGGTTTTTCCGCTGTAGATTCACCCCAAATCCGACAGGCACCCTAAATACCTTCAAAACATCGACTCATGTGATCGGGTAAATTGCCTGTTTTTTATGATAACGTGATCCCTGGCTGGGAATGCTTTTTTACTGATAAGACTATATGTCTCAAGGGTGGCCTTGTAAACTCAGACTTTCATCGCATCCCAGCGAATCTGAAAAACTAATCGTTATCAACCTTAACAACACAGCATATTTTATTGCACCCATTAAATGACTGAAGCCTCTCCCCAACGCACCCTTCCCGCCTTAGGGCTTTTATCTATTTTTGGCCTTATAGTGCTCATTATCCTGAGCAAACAGAGCAATAGCCCTCAGCAAGGCTGGGTCGAAGGCTGGCAAAAACTCACCCCTTTTTCATACCCACGGCGCGCGCTGGCAGCGACTGCCACGAAGGATTATTTATATGTACTGGGTGGTGTCGATGCACAAAACCAGTATGTTCGTCCGGTGGAATACGCACGCATCCTGCCCGATGGCCGATTAGGCCCCTGGAAGAAAACCAGCGCTTTATTAGAGGGACGGTTTTATTTGGCCGCAGCCAACCATGATGGATATCTGTATGCCCTGGGCGGCGGTGGCGGAAAACTCGGTGATGACAACGTACCATTGGCCTCCGTGGAACGGGCAAAAATCAATGCCGATGGCAGCCTGCAAGTCTGGCAACACCACAGCTACCTCAACACACCACGCCGCGGCCTTACCGCAGCCATCATCAATAAACGTCTCTACGCTATCGGTGGTTATAACGGGCAATTTCTCAAATCCACAGAATTCATCGCCCTTGATGCTAGCCAACAACCTGCCCAATGGCAGCTGGCTACACAGCAGGCACAAGTGGATCGCTACATCCATGCCAGCACCACCCAGGGAGACCGACTGTATTTACTGGGTGGGCATGTGCAAAAAGGGGAAATCACGAGTTATGGTGATGTTGAATTCAGCACAGTCAAAGCCAATGGTCAGTTGGAAGCATGGCGTATTGCACCTATACATCTGCTCACTGCCCGCTTCATTGCATCAGCTTTTGCTTTCGACGACTACCTGTATATCGTAGGCGGGCATGATGGTGCCCGACGCCTCTCCTCTGTAGAAATGGCCCATACAGGCCCTGACGGCAAAATCACTGCGTGGACACCACAATCAAACCTGAATCACCAGCGTAGCGCCACCGCTATTGCCATCAGCGGAAGTTACGCTTACATTACGGGCGGCATAGATGATCAGGGAGTACTACGCTCGGTTGAAATGGCGCAAGTTGGCCCCCTCGGTAAATTGGGGCATATTGCACCATTTGATTCAGCACTTGCCGGAAAATAAATCTTCGGGCACCATAAGGCTATCGGGTCAGCAACAAAAAGGCTGATTGAAATAAAAAGGCAAAAAAGGGGAAACAATAATGATGGACTTTTTGACTTACATGGTCGCTGGCGTTGGCGCAGTGGCTGCCGTGCTGCTGGTATATCTCGTTATACAGATTTACAGCACCAACAGTCCTTACCGGTAAACCTTCGTCTCGAGCGCCCTGTACCGATACGAGCAAAAAATTTCGCGATATTGCTGAAAAAAAACATCCAGAACGGTGACAGCCCCCGATGCTTCACAAAGCGTAATGGGGTGTCACTGTTTTTCTGTATCGGCAAAATGCATCGGTAGCCAAATATTCACCACCGCCCCCCCTGATTCGCTCCCTGCGATTTCCAACGTACCTCCGTATACCTGCACAATATCGCGCACAATAGACAAACCAATGCCATGACCTGCAATATCACTGTCTGCACGACGACCACGCTGCATCACATATTGCACCATCTTCGGTGCCACACCCGCACCATCATCCTCAACACGCAATAAGATATCCCACTGATCTTCTTTTGGGCCGGGCCGACTCTGAGCCTCCACCCGCACCTGACGATCACACCATTTGTATGCGTTATCCATCAGGTTACCCACAATCTCCAACAAATCACCCTCATCACCATGAAACTCAACGGAGGCATCCACATCGAATATCGCATTCACCTTTTTATCGGCATACACCTTGTTAAGACCTGACATCACTTTGCACACAATCTCTCTGACGTTCACCGGCGCAGTCAATGCCGTCCAGCCGACTGCGGCTGCACGCTGTAGCTGATAACCGGTGATCTGGTTCATGCGTTCCACCTGTTCTTGCACAACGTGCGGTAACAACGATTGCTCTCCTTTGTTTTCTGCCGCACTCTGCAATACTGCCAGAGGTGTTTTCAAGCTATGCGCCAAATCACCCAATGTCCGCCGGTAACGCTCAAGATGCTCTTGTTGTTGAGACAACAGAGTATTGATATTTCCCGTCAAACCCTGAAGCTCAGGCGGATACTCCCCCTGTAGCCTTACCTGCTGACCCGCTTCAATAGCCGCAAGCTCATCCGTCGCTTTTTTCAACGGCGACAAGCCCCAGCGTAAAATAGCGCCCTGCACCGCCAACAACAGCAATGCCACACCGCCCAGTAAACCCCACAAACTACGGCGAAACCCGGCGACCCCGGCATTCAAGCCTGACATGTCCTGTGCAATACTGAACGTATAAGCAAGCTGTGGATCGGCAACATCACCCCACACTACACCGTAACTCAGTAAATATAATTCCTGCCCGGAAGGTAAAATAACTTTTTTACCTGAACGCTTCGTCCGTGGCAAACCACGATCAAAAGGAAGATCAACATCCTTCATCGATTCAGATCGCCACAGCCAGTTTTGATTATTACTGGTCACCTGGGCATACAAACCAGAATTCGAACTGGAAAATCGCCGATCCGGCACCGCCAAAGGCATCGTCAAACGGCCATGATCATTCAGCCCAGCAACAGCAATTAACGCATACACAGAACCCAGCAGCTGGTCTTCCAGCGCCTGTTCCACTCTGCTGCGATAATTCTGATCCAGAGTAACGCCGGCCAGACCAAAAAAGCTGGAGAGAACCGCACTGGCAGCAATTAATACACGGAAGTTAAGAGATAACATAACTGAAGTTTGTCAAACCCGGAAGGCTGGCCACAACAAAGAATGACCATTTCGGCCCAATCTGTTTCACATTCACTCCATATCAGTTATGCCGAAACAGGGCGGGTTCCAGCTGATGACGGTGCAACAGCTTGTAAAAATCGGTACGGTTACGCTGCGCTAAACGGGCAGCCTGGCAAACGTTACCCTGAGTCATTTGCATAATTTGTACGAGATAATCACGCTCGAACTGACTTTGCGCTTCCCCCAGTGGCAAAACTTCTTTGGTTTTGCCACGCAGAGCTTTTTTCACCAAGCTGGCGGAAATAAGCGGCGAGGTTGTCAATACCGCAACCTGTTCAACAACATTAAGCAATTGACGAATATTCCCAGGCCAAGGAGCAGCCATAAGCAACTCCATTGCCTCACGGGAAAAGGATCGGGCAATGCAACTGGAAGAGCGCCGTTGCAATTGAGAGAGAAAATGGTTGGCGAGCAGCGGGATATCTTCGCAGCGACTAGCCAGCACGGGAAGTTCCAACATAACAACATTAAGGCGGTAATAAAGATCTTCACGGAAAGTCCGTGCTTCAATGGCGGCTTCCAAATCGGTATGTGTCGCAGAGATAACTCTGACGTCCACCGGAGTCGGCTGCGTCATCCCCACAGGCCGCACCTCCCCTTCCTGTAATACCCGCAATAGCTTGGCCTGAAACTCTAATGGCATATCACCGATTTCATCCAAAAACAATGTGCCACCGTCGGCTGTTTCAAACAGCCCCGTGTGATTTCGATCTGCACCGGTAAAGGCACCCTTGCGATGACCAAACAGTTCTGATTCCAACAAGGCCTCAGGAATGGCGGCGCAATTGATCGCCACAAAAGGCTTTTCGGCACGCGGGCCAGCAGCATGAATAGCTTGTGCCAATAACTCCTTACCCGTGCCGCTTTCGCTCTGGATCAAAATACTGACATCTGCCTGTGCCACCCGCCAGGCTTGTTTGAGCAACTCGTCCATGACCGGACTGGCGGTAATAATTTCGCGTCGCCACGTTTGATCCTCGCTAATAACATCGTCATTCTGCAACTGGCTACTGTGTCGCTGGGCGGCACCGATGTTATCCAGTAATTGCTTGCTATCGAAGGGTTTGGTCAAATAACTGAACACACCCTTACGGGTAGCCGCAACAGCATCGGGAATAGTACCGTGGGCCGTCAGAATGATCACCGGTAATGAGGGATAACGAGCATGCACCTCGTCAAACAGAGCCATACCGTCCATGCCTTCCATACGTAAATCCGTGATGATCAAATGCGGTTGGCAAACTGGCATTTTACCCAACGCCTGACGACCGCTGCTGGCTGTTTCGACCATGTAACCAGCAGCAGTAAGACGTATCGACAGCAGCCTTAAAAGACTCGCATCATCATCAATCAGCAGTATTTTGGTTGGATTCATCGGCTTCCCCGCTTACCGTTGGGTGCAGCGGCTGACTGTTCTTTTTCATTGATATCCTGCTCGATAGACTTTAACTGCTCAAGCTGTAATTTCAGCGCCTTCGCTGCGGCATGCTCTCGCCTGAGTTTCTCTGCCAGTTTTTGCGAGACCGCCTGTTCCAGCGCGAGGTTTTTTTCCTGGCCAAGTAATTTCTCCTGTAGTTGCTGACGCCCTTTGATGTTATCCGCCATTAACAACGCCAACCCCCGGTCAGGATGTTGTGCATGATCAGGGTCATGTAGAAAATTCTGTAATAAACGAGCGGCTTCGGTATCGTCATGAAAAACCGTACCTAGCTTGCCAAGCAACATCACTAAACGCAACTGATCGCATGGGTTATCACCCTGTGTCTGGTTTGTGCGTAATGCCTGAAGCATTTCTTTACCTGCCTCTGGCGATAATAGCGATGCGGCCATGTAGAAATTCGTAATCTCCTCGCAGGCATCGTTATGCTCGCTCTGCGGGGCTATTTGCCAGTGAGCACAAGCCGTTAACGTCAGCACGGCAATTATTCCCATCCCTTGATACATCATTGAGTACAAAGTTCTCCTGTGTATTCTTTATCCTGAACGTTGTCGTTGAACACACTCTATACAGACCTCTCAACGGCAACATTCAGGTTTATTTTGTGCTGCCCAATGGCAAAGTGACATGCAAATGCGCCCCGGCCTGGCTATTTTTCACTTCTATGTTGCCACGGTGAAGACGAGCATAGCGTTGAGCAATGGCCAATCCCAACCCCGTTCCTTTGACATGCCCTTTCGCACATTGCCGCCCTTGAAAAAAAGGCTCGAAAACCTGTCCTCGTTCGTCATTACTGATACCCGGCCCCGAGTCTATGACATCAATACAGACTTCATCGTTCTCCACCCAGGCATTTACCTGAATCATGCCGCCATCTGGCGAATACTTGATGGCATTGGACAACAGATTATCCAACAACGTGTGAATTTGATTATGCTCACCACACAGGCTAACCGCTTGCACGTCAGTCTGCACGGTAATTTTTCGGGCACGCATGGCAAGACGGTGCTTATCAATAACTTCCGGCAGCAGAATATCAAGAACAATGGTTTCCTGCTGCTGTGGTTTTTCCTGCGCCAGGGCAGCATTAAAATTCAACAGCGCCTCAACCTGTGCCTGTAGTTGAAGACTGCTCTCTCGCAAAATATTCGCAACTTCGGTTTGTTCCGGGTTCAGTGTACCCACCACCTCATCGCGTAACAATTCTGCACCCTCCCGAATAGCCGTCAGCGGTGTTTTCAGCTCGTGCGAAACATGGTGTAAAAATGTCTGTTTTTGTTCATCCAGCTCGGACAGTCTTTTTCGCAACCAATCAAGGTGCTCACTGAGTTCACGCACATCCTGTAATCCACTTACCTTTACCGGAGTCGAAAACTCACCCGCACCAAGACGATGGATGACAACCCCGAGACGCCGCAACGGGCGACTGATCAGCACACTGAAAACGACAGCCAAAATCAATGCCAGTGGAATCAGGCCCAATGCCTGCAACAGCAATAAGCCCTGCATCTTCTCCATCTGCCGGGTAATCACATTGCTCCGCTGGGTGATCATCTGCGTCACTTCAAAAGGGATCGGACGTACCAACTGAGTCAGGTTATCTTGTTCCACCAACTTCGGTGCCTCATCCTGCGGTTGAGGAATACCCACCACCTCACGAAGTTTGTCATACAAAACCTGTTCTTGTTCACGCAATTGCCCAAGCCTGTCTGCCAGACTCTTATCCACGGGAAAACTCTCCAGCAGAACAATCGCCTTCCCAAGCTGGCCACGCTGATCTTCGTAACGGTGCAACACGGCAGGGTCACGCAAAACGAGATACTGTCCCGTACTACGCTCCATGTTCAATATCTGGGCCATGATAGTACGGCTGGCTTCAACCGCCTGGGCAGAATCACTCACCGCAATCTGCATCTGCGCCGAAAGGCGGTCGATCTGCACAAAGGTATTCACCAGCGCCATCGAAAGTGGCAGGGTAGCCAGCAAGAAACCGATCAACGCCAGCTGGAAAATCGAGGTTGGTAAGGTCAGACGCACAACTCAACAGCTCCGGAATAAAAGGCACTCAAAATAAAAAAGCATCTGCGCGTGCCGGAAACGGGAAACTGATAGTACATCGCGGGACTGCATTAAGGCACAGGGAAGAGGATAATTATTGCGTTGCTTACTCAAGCATACATCATAAACCGAAGTAAAAATCACGCCAAAAAAGATACGGGGTATGTCGAGGCATTACCTCAGTCTGAAAATAAGGGTAGCTCCAAGAACTCCGTCCATGGAGCTCTTGGAGCTGAAAGCACAGTTTTACAGGATGTGCCTCCTGAGCCGCCGATTGTATGTGCGTACAACCGACCTTGCACGGCGCTTCCTGCACCGTAATTGAGAACCTCTGTTTACAAGAAACCTTGAATAAATCACTGATTCGTATTCCGGGTTTTAAATCCGTTGATTTTCCGTCGCTGATCGTCGCAGTGGTCGAATACTACCCGCAATCAACGCCTCAAATCGGTGGAACTTGACATCCTGTCAATCGCATCCGTGATCATCCAATGTCCCTTGATAGAGGGGAGGAGGATAGAGGTTCTCAGTATGCTTATGTTCTTATTCCTTAGGTACAGCAACCTCAAAACGAGCAAATTCAGCTTCGTCCAGCTTGCCATCTGTATTGCTGTCATAGGTATCCCACAGGTCACTCAACGCAGGTACTGCGGCTGCTTCAGCTTGACTGATAGCGCCATCTTTATTGGTATCCACTTCATTAAATGTTTCGCCAGCATAGGCGGCACTGGAAACGATAACGGCGAACGTAGCAAACAATAATTCCTTACGCATAATATAGTCCTCTGTAATTGAATAGCTGGGTATGTCTGTCGCGATCTAGACATCGACACCAGGGTAATAGCAAGCAGCGTGCCAGATTTATTATTCTGTTATAATTCAACAAGTTAAAGGAAAATCGTCGAGTCTGCCCCGAGCGCCCACAAAAATAAATGTCTCCCTGGAGAGACAGACAAACAGAGTAGAAAGGGGAAAGCCTGCAATACAGCCAATCAGGCCTGTCGCAAAACAGCGACAACTTATATATTCGGGCGCGCAACCTGGAATATACGCTGCACAAAAGACAGGTAGCGCAGACTCAACCACCCCATTCCGGCACCCAACCCCGTACCGATAAGCGTGCCCACCAGTATCTGACTCGGGTAATGCACGCCCAGATAAACACGCGACAGTGCAACCAATACCGCCAGCACACTAAAACTGATCATCCAGCCCCGCCAGCGCAGCACGTAACTGCTAAAAGTCGCAAACAGGAAAAAATTCAGTGCATGATTAGACGGCATACCATTAAGATTACGGCTACAGTTAATGGAAAATAAAATATCGACCTGCCGCACCACATCGCCCAACTCGGCACAGGGGCGTGGCTGCCCGATAAGATATTTTAACAATACGCCCAACTGGTCACCCAACGAAATACATACGATCGTCAACAACCAGAATTTAAAACCGTCTTTGCCAAAACGCCAACACAAAAAAACCATGACCGACAACAACAACGGCGTGGAAAAAAACAGGGTTTGTGAAATCCAGGCAAAAAAGAAATCGAAACCAGCATTAGACAGCGTCTGGTTTAACAATAACAACAAATATTCGTCCAAAATATCTTGTCCCTGGAAATATGCATATCGAATGTGGTGAGGGTTGGCATTCTCCCACAGTCGGAGAGTGACGAGAAGAATGACAAAAAATGATTTGAACAGCTACCTGTAAAATCCAAGCCCAGCTGAATTCAGGAGCTACGCTGAGCTTCCAGCGCCTGCTGAGTCGCCGGATGCTGAAACAAACTGGCTTTGATATCGAGAATATCCACCAGCCCCAGAGGCTCCACCCTGCCATCCTTGTAAATACCCTGAAGCTTCATCACCAGACGATTATCGGTTTTGCGATACATCACACCGTCCAACATATATGCCTTGCCATTGCCATCCGTACCCACATTAAAACGTAATGTGAGGCGACGAAATTCTGTCAACGCCATAATGTCTGCGGACACTTCTGCAAACTGCACACGCACAGAGCCTTCAGAAAGATCCAGTAAAGTACATTGATGTGTTTCACCATCCCGAATACTCAAGCTCGCAGGCAACTCTGTTTGCAAACGATAGTGCTGACGTTGATCCGTCATTTTCAACGAACCAGGCAGCACATTCAGCACCACCACCTCATGCCCAGCGTAAATACCGTCAGAAAGGGGCAGCACTTTGTCTACTTCGGTATCCAGATGACTCAGCGTACCGCCGGTAGAGCAAGCCAACAAGGTAATAGTATTGTGCCGCCGAAAAGGACCGAGTGGGCCCAGTTCAGCACGTCGCCCATAATCCCGCTTGTTTTCATCTTCCTGATTAAAAGGAATTAACAGACTGAAGCGTTCAACTTCTGGTATCAGGCTTTCCTGACCATCAACCACAAGCCGTAATACATCACGCTCACCATCCTGCTCGCAGCCGATATCGACAGGTGAAAAAACAAACTGGCCATTAACGCTGTAACCCAGGACAAGGGTTTCCAGCGCACCTTCTTTTTGGAACTCAGGGTAATACCGTATTTTTTCACCCAGCGGGAAATAACGAAACAACTCGGTCAATTTTGCGATGGACAAAGGCTCTGTCACCGCCCTGGCATTACCATGCGATTTCGTTTTGGTACCACTGCCTGATGCGCCGCCAAAAACCTTTTTTAGAAAACTCATAATGCGTTATTTGCCTTTCCTTTACGCTTTCAGAAAAACAGCTTGAGCCTGTATAGCCAGAGACAACCGTAGGGTGGGCACTGCCCACCGTTTCGCCTCGTTTGGATTGTGCTGGTGGGCAGTGCCCACCCTACATCCGCACATTCAACCCCTGCCCATCAAACGCAATAACGGCAAGGTATCCGCATTCTTTACTCGGTGTCCCCTTCATTACCCCACAGCCACCCGCGCATTACGGAACATACGCAGCCACGGCCCCTCTTCGCCCCACTCTTCCGGTGACCAAGAGTATTGCACCGCACGGAATACCCGTTCCGGGTGCGGCATCATAATGGTGAAACGACCATCCATCGTGGTCAACCCGGTGATACCCTGCGGTGAACCGTTAGGATTGGCCGGATAATGCTCCGTCGGCTGACCGTGATTATCCACATAACGTAAAGTAGCCAGACTGGCATCCAGCACGGACTGTACTCCATTGACACCCTTGGCAAACACAGCACGGCCTTCACCATGCGCCACCGCAATGGGCATACGTGAACCGGTCATATCGGCCATAAACAGCGATGGC
>Ga0256839_1004005_pt1 | contig 14707 bp, 12 predicted proteins | sample 354166metaG_FD_185968 | JGI IMG/M metagenome (GOLD analysis project Ga0256839, IMG submission 185968) | Hydrothermal vent microbial communities from Mid Atlantic Ridge, Atlantic Ocean - 354-166 | ecosystem: Environmental > Aquatic > Marine > Hydrothermal vents | place: Atlantic Ocean: Mid... | reverse complement strand
GCAGCGCCATGCCCGCAAGGTGATCGGCGCCGCCATCATCGACGGGCGGCGGGAGGCGCGACCAGTCCACCTCTTCCAGCGACATCTCAGAGCCAGGTGTGAAAGCTGCGCCCGGCCATCGGCTCGACCGCGCCCGCCTCGTGGTGCGGAGCGTAGATCTCGGCCACGCGCGTCACCGCGTCCTCGGCGCTCATCTCTTCGCTTTCGCCGGTGCGGCGGCTGGTCAGCTCGACCACGCCGTTCTTCAGCCCCCGCGGGCCGACGGTAATGCGCCACGGCAGGCCGATCAGGTCCATGCTGGCGAACTTGGCGCCGGCGCGTTCCTCGCGGTCGTCATAGAGCGGCTCCAGCCCGGCCCCGCAGAGCGCGGTATAAATCTCCTCGCAGGCCGCATCGCAGCCGGCATCCCCCTGACGCAAGTTGACGATGCCGACATGGAACGGGGTCACCCCTTCCGGCCAGATGATGCCCTTGTCGTCATGGCTCGCCTCGATGATCGCCCCCACAAGACGCGACACGCCGATGCCGTAGCTGCCCATATGCACCGGCACCTGCTGGCCGTTTTCATCGGCAACGGTTGCCCCGAGCGCTTCGGAATACTTGGTGCCGAAATAGAAGATCTGCCCCACCTCGATACCGCGGGCGCTGCGGCGGCGCTCTTCGGGCACCGTGGCAAATTCGGCCTCGTCGTGGGTCTCGTCGGTGCGCGCATAGAGCGAGGTGAATTCTTCCAGAACCCCCTGGCACTGCGCCTTGTCGTCATAGTCGATGTCGCGCGCGCCCAGGCGGATGTCGGTCACGCGGCTGTCGTAGAACACCTCGCTTTCGCCGGTCTCGGCCAGCACCAGGAACTCATGCGTATCGTCGCCCCCGATCGGCCCCGAGTCGGCGCGCATCGGGATCGCCTGCAGCCCCATGCGCTCGTAGGTGCGCAGGTAGCTGACAAGATGCCGGTTGTAGGCATGCATGGCATCGTCCCTGGTCAGATCGAAGCTGTAGCCGTCCTTCATGTAGAACTCGCGCCCGCGCATGATACCGAACCGCGGCCTGATTTCATCGCGGAATTTCCACTGAACCTGATAGAGCGTCAGCGGAACGTCCTTGTAGCTCTTCACATAAGAGCGAAACACGTCGGTGAACATTTCCTCGGCCGTCGGCGTGTAAAGCATGTCGCGCCCCTGCCGGTCGCTGATGCGCAGCATTTCGTCGCCATAGGCATCATAACGCCCGCTTTCGCGCCACAGATCGGCCGATTGCAGCGTCGGCATCAGCATCGGGATATGGCCGGCGCGCTTCTGCTCTTCATGCACGATCCGCTCGATGCGCTTGAGCACCTTGAACCCCAGCGGCAACCACACGTAGATCCCGGCGGCTGACTGCTTGATCATGCCCGCGCGCAGCATGTAGCGATGCGACACGATCTGGGCCTCGGAAGGCGTTTCCTTGAGAACCGGCAGGAAATAGCGGGAAAGACGCATGCGGACGGGCCTCATTCTGGTTGTTGGTCTGTCGACCGGTTCTATTTCAAAGCCCGCCCGCTGGCAAACCGTTTCCGGGCCCGGCCACCAGGGCTTCATCTTGCCCGAAATACTCCCGCCGGAGGCACCGCGACGCGGCGCAGCCGCGGCGCAAACCCAGGGCGTGACGCCGCAGGCGTCTCCACGATGAACGCGCCATGGCCTTGATCCGGCGCCGGAAAGCGGCAATACCGGATGCAGAAAGGATCTGCATGGGACTTCCGGTCAGGGAACAGGTGAAATACTGGGGCATCGCCGCGGCGATGCTCTTTGCAATCCTGTGGTTTCTCGGCGATGTCCTGCTGCCCTTCATCCTGGGCGGCGCCATTGCCTATTGCCTCGACCCGATCGCCGACCGGCTCGAACGCCTTGGCCTGAGCCGTGTCCTGGCGACCGTGGCGATCACGATTTTTGCCGCCTTGCTGTTCGTTCTGGTCGCGCTGCTGATCGTCCCCACCCTGGTTGAGCAGATGGTCGGTCTGGTCAATGCCGCACCCGATATCGTCGGCAACCTGAAAACCTTTCTCAGCGAGCGCTTTCCTTCGGTTCTGGATGCAAACAGCCAGCTCAGCAAATCGCTGGCCGCTTTTGCCGAGATGATCAGTTCGAGAGGGGGCGCGCTGATCGAAAGCATCCTGTCCTCGGCGGCCGGGCTGATCAACGTCATCGTCCTCGTCGTCCTGGTCCCCGTCATCACCTTTTACTGGTTGCTCGACTGGGACCGGATGGTGGCGTCGCTCGACAACCTGTTGCCCCGCGACCATGCCCCGATGATCCGCCAACTGGCGCGCGACATCGACGACACCCTGTCGGCCTTCATTCGCGGACAGGGCACGGTGATGTTGATCCTCGGCACGTTTTACGCCCTTGGCCTGATGCTGGTCGGGCTTCAGTTCGGCCTGGCAATCGGCTTTGTGGCCGGGCTGATTTCCTTCATCCCCTATGTCGGGGCGATTGTCGGCGGCGGGCTGGCGCTTGGCGTGGCGCTTTTCCAGTTCTGGGGAGAATGGCAGTGGGTGGCCGCCGTGATCGCGGTGTTTTTCGCCGGGCAGTTTCTGGAAGGAAACATCCTGACCCCGAAACTCGTGGGCAACAGCGTCGGCCTGCATCCGGTCTGGCTGATCTTTGCCCTGTCCGCCTTCGGCTCGCTCTTCGGCTTCGTCGGCATGCTGGTGGCGGTGCCGCTGGCCGCCGCAATCGGCGTGATCGTCCGGTTTGCGATCGCGCGATACCGGCAAAGCCGGTTGTATCAGGGCCTCTCGGGCGAGGCTGAAGAATAGCCATGCCCGAACAGCTGACATTCGACCTGCCGGCCCGCCCGGCCCTCGGACGCGACGACTTTTTCGTGTCTCCCGCCAATGCGGCCGCAATCGCCAGTGTCGAGAACTGGCGCAACTGGCCAGGTCGCAAACTGCTGATCTGCGGCGGAAAAGGCGCGGGAAAAACCCATCTGGCGCATGTCTGGGCCGCCGATAGCGGGGCGCGGGTGCTGCGCGCGCGCGACCTGGCGACGCTTGATGTCGCGCGCACGGTTGCCGAAACCCCCGAACTCGCCGTCGAGGATATCGACACGATCTCCGGCAACCCGGACGCCGAAAGGGCGCTGTTCCATCTCCACAACCTGACGCTGGCCGAAGGCGGAAGCCTGCTGCTCAGCGCAGCCCGACCCCCGCCCCGGTTTGACCTGAAAGACCTGCAAAGCCGCGTCGACGGCACCCTTCGGGCCCGGATATTGCCGCCCGACGATGCCTTGCTGGCGGCGGTGCTGGTCAAGCTGCTCGCCGACCGCCAGATCGGCATCACCGCCCCGGCGGTCAGCTATATCGCCCGCCGGATGGAGCGCAGCCTGGCCAGCGCCGGCGACCTTGTGGCCGCGCTCGATGCCGCCTCGCTGTCGCAAAACCGCCCGATCACCCGCGAACTTGCGCGCGCGGTTCTGGACAAGAAGCCGGCGGGGCCATCATGATGCGCCACGAAAACGCCATACCACCGCGAGACAATACCGTCATGCCACAGGCCGATTTCCTCAATGCGCCTTTCCCCGATCCGGCCGAGATCGACGCCGACCTTGCCGGGCCACAACGGTTTTTCAACCGCGAGCTCAGCTGGCTTGCGTTCAACTGGCGCGTTCTGGAAGAAGCCGACAACGCGCGCGTGCCGCTTCTGGAACGGCTGCGCTTCCTGTCGATCTCGGCCACCAACCTGGATGAGTTTTTCACGGTGCGCGTGGCGGGCCTGCGCGAACTTGCCCTGGCCGGCAACACCACGCCTTCGGTCGACGGGCTGACGCCTGCCGAACAGTTGGTGCTGATCAATGCCCAGGCCCGCCGCCTGATGCAGGCGCAACAGGCGATCTGGAACCGCCTGCGCGATGAAATGCAGGCCGAAGGGATCGTCATCTGCGCGCGCGACGGGCTGGATGACGCCGACATGGCCCATCTGAAAGACACGTTTCTGAACCAGATCTTTCCGGTCCTTTCCCCGCTGGCCATCGACCCCGCGCATCCGTTTCCGTTCATTCCGAACGCGGGCTTTGCCCTGGCGCTGCAGCTTGAACGCAAGTCCGACAAGAAGGCGTTGCAGGCGCTGTTGCCGATCCCGCAGCAGATCGACCGCTTCGTGCGCCTGCCGGCCGCGGACGGCAAGGATCGTTTCCTTCCGATGGAAGAGCTTTTGCTGGTCTTTCTTGACGCGCTGTTTCCGGGATACCGGGCCAAGGGCCACTGTGCCTTCCGCGTCCTGCGAGACAGCGACCTGGAAGTGGAAGACGAAGCCGAAGACCTCGTGCGCGAGTTCGAAGTCGCGCTGAAACGCCGGCGGCGCGGCGAAGTGGTGCGGCTGAAGATCTCGGCGGACGCCCCCAAGGGGTTGCGCCAGACCATCATGCGCGAGCTTCAGGCCAGCGAGGATGCCGTCGTCGAGGTTCAGGGGCTGCAGGGAATGACAGACCTGAAAGAGCTGGTCCTGCCGCACCGCCACGACCTGCTCTGGCCCCCGTTCAACCCGCGCGTGCCCGAGCGCGTGCAGGACCATGACGGCGACATGTTTGCCGCGATCCGGCAAAAGGACATGCTGCTGCATCATCCCTACGAGACGTTCGACATGGTCGTCCGGTTTCTGCAGCAGGCCGCGCGCGACCCGGATGTTCTGGCCATCAAGCAGACCTTCTACCGCACATCGCGCGACAGCCCGATCGTCGCCGCGCTTTGTGAAGCCGCGGAAAACGGCAAGTCGGTCACCGCCCTGGTCGAGCTGAAAGCGCGTTTCGACGAGGCCGCCAATATCCGCGTGTCGCGCCGGCTGGAGCGCGCCGGCGCCCATGTCGTCTACGGGTTCATCAACTACAAGACCCATGCCAAGATCAGCACGGTTGTCCGGCGCGAGGCGGGCAAGCTGGTCACCTACACCCACTATGGCACCGGCAACTACCACCCGATCACCGCGCGCATCTATACCGACCTTTCGCTGTTCACCTGCGACGGCGCGCTGGGGCGTGACGCAACCAAGGTGTTCAATTACCTGTCGGGCTACGCCCAGCCCGTCGGGCTGGAAAACCTTGCGATCTCTCCGATCAATCTGAAATCGACCCTGATCGACCTGATCGAGCGCGAAGCGGCTTTTGCAGCCGAGGGCAAGCCCGCCGAGATCTGGGCCAAGATGAACTCGATCGTCGAGCCGGACGTGATCGACGCGCTCTACCGCGCCTCGCAGGCCGGGGTGAAGATCAACCTTGTGATCCGCGGCATCTGCGGCTTGCGGCCGGGGGTGAAGGGGCTGTCGGAAAACATCCGGGTCAAGTCGATTGTCGGCCGTTTTCTGGAACATTCGCGCATCGTGTGTTTTGGCAATGGTCACGGGCTGCCGGCCAAGAAGGCCAGGGTGTTCATCTCGTCCGCCGACTGGATGGGCCGCAATCTCAACCGCCGGGTCGAGACGCTGGTGCAGATCCGCAACGCGACCGTGAAGGCGCAGATCGTCAGTCAGATCATGGCTGCGAACCTGGCCGATGTGGCCCAGAGCTGGGTTCTTCAACCGGACGGAACATATGCCCGCGCCGAAACCGACGGGCTGGACAACCCGTTCAGTTGCCACCGTTTTTTCATGGAAAACCCGTCGCTTTCAGGCCGGGGGTCGGCAGGCGCCTCTGACGTGCCTGAACTTGCGCATTCGAAAGACTGACCGATGACAAGACTGCCAAATGCCCAGGACGACATGATCCCCTTCGGGCGCCCGCTGTTCGAAGACCCGGCGGCGCGCGCGCTGTCGCGGGTCGGGGTTGTCGACGTCGGCTCGAACTCTGTCCGGCTGGTGGTGTTCGATGGCGCCGCGCGCAGCCCGGCCTATTTCTACAACGAAAAGATCATGTGCGGGCTGGGCGCCGGGCTGGGCGAAACCGGCAAGCTCAACCCCGAGGGGCGCGAACGCGCGCTGGCCGCGCTGCGCAGGTTCCAGCTGCTTGCCAGGGGCATGGACCTTGCGCCGCTCACCTCGGTGGCAACGGCCGCGGTGCGCGAGGCCGAAGACGGGCCGGCGTTCTGCGCCCGGGTCGAGCGCGAAACCGGGCTGAAGCTCTGGGTGATCGATGGTGAGCAGGAGGCCAGGTTTTCGGCCCAGGGCGTTCTGCTGGGCTGGCCCGAGGCAAAGGGTCTGGTCTGCGATATCGGCGGCTCGTCCATGGAGCTTGCCGTTGTCGGAAAAGGACAAGTCGGCAGCCGGGCGACCTCACCGCTTGGCCCGTTGAAGTTGCAGGACATCAAGGGCGGCAAGAAGGGGCTTCGCCGCCATATCCGCGCCATCATGGACGATCTGGCCAGGAGGATCGGCACCGATCACAAGCGCCTTTTCCTGGTCGGGGGCAGCTGGCGGGCCATTGCGCGAATTGACATGGAGCGGCGCGCCTACCCGCTGCATGTTCTGCATGAATACCGGATGACGCCGAAATCGGTGCGCGCGACGCTGGACTGGATTGCGGAAAACGATCTGGCGGAACTGGGCGCGCGCACCGGCACGTCGCAGGCGCGCATGTCTCTGGTGCCGATCGCCGCCGAGGTCCTGCGCCAGCTGATCAAGACCTTTCGCCCGAAAGAGATCGCCATTTCCAGCTACGGCATCCGCGAAGGGCTGCTGTATGAGCAGATGCCCCAACGCGCCCGCGCGCGTGACCCGTTGATCGAGGCCTGCCGCTTCGCCGAAAGCCGCGATGCCCGCCGGCCCGGCTTCGGGCGGGCGCTCTACAGTTTCATCCGGCCGATCTTTCGCAACGAAAAGCCGGACACCCGCCGCCTGATCAAGGCCGCCTGCCTGCTGCATGACGTGACCTGGCGCGCCCACCCGGACTATCGCGCAGAGGTGTGCTTTGACAACGCGACGCGGGCAAATCTGGGCGGGCTGAACCACGAAGAACGCATCTGGCTGGGCCTGGCGCTGCTGCATCGTTACAAGAAAAACCGCGACGACACGCGGTTCAGTCACCTGTTCTGCCTGATCAGCGACGCCCGGATCGCCCAGGCCGAAAGCGTGGGCAAGGCCATGCGGTTCGGGGCAATGTTTTCGGTCGACGACCCGGAAAAGGTCGCCCGGCTGGACTGGAAACCGAAAAAGCGGGTGCTGACGCTCAGTCTGAACGAAACCGGCCGCGATCTGTTTGGCGAGGTCGCCCAGGCCCGTTTCAAGGCGCTGGCGCGGGCATTGTCGGCCGAAACCGTCGTGCGGCAACCGAAACGCGCCTGACATTCACCTTGCGCCCGATCCGGCCCGCCAGGCGCCGGCCCGGCCAACCGTCACAGTTCGATTTCTTCGCCCTCGGGCACGGTCTTTTCCGGCTCTGCCGGCTCAAGCGGAATTTTCCGGCGGATGATGATATCGCCGTTCGGCAGAATTTCAGGCGGGTAATAGGCGCTGAGATCAACGATCTTTCCCTGCAATTCCAGGATGACGGGGCCAAGCTCTTCGATCAGCCCTTCCAACAGAAGTTGCATGCCCTTTTCGAGCAGTTCGGCGCCCTGGCGCAGTTCGTCCTTGCCATCCTGGGCCTGAACCGGCAGAGCGGCAAGGGACAGCGCGAACGTGATGGCTGTTGCTGTTCTCATGCCCGGTAATATAGGGGCTTGCGGCCAGATATTAAGCCCTGTCCGGCAAATCAATCGACACCGGGAAATGATCGGACGCCTGCAGCAGGGCCTCGCGCAGTTCGGGCGTCTTGAAGCACGCGGGGTCGTCGAAAGGGTGCCAGATACGCCATTTCGGGTTTTCGGCGGCAATGTCGGGCGAGACCATGATGTAATCAAGCAGGACTTCGAGGTAACGCTCCTGATCGGCGAGATAAAAGCGCGAGGTCGTCGGGGCCGGGCCGATCTTGCGCGACAAGGCCAGCCTGGCATGCGGATCATGCAGGCGCGCGCCGGTGCGATCCCCCAGCACGATTTCAACGCTGGAGCGGCCGAACAGTTTCTCGAACTCGTCCAGGCCGGGGCCGTCGTTGAAATCGCCCATCACGATCAGGCTGTCGCCGGCGGCCAGATGTTCTTCGACGCGCTTGCGCAGCCAGATGCATTGCGCCAACTGCTTGCGCCGGTTGGCAATGGACAGGCGCAGGATTTCTTCGCGCCCGCGCGCCCCGTGCGGGGCCTTCGACTTGATGTGAACGCCGATGACGCGCAGCTTGCGGCCGTCAACGAATTGCAGTTCCGCTTCCAGCGGGGGCTTGGAAAACCTGACCACTTCCGGCGTGCTGTCCACATCGAGATCCCAGCGAAATACGCCGTCAAAGCGCGGCGACGGCCAGGCGTCGTCATGTTTGCCGGTGGTGGCGCCCTTGGGATCATGGCGCACGCGCATCTTGTCCGGGTCGTAGATCAGCGCGATTTCCTGTTGCGTGTCGTTGCGAAACCCCACCAGCGCCCGGCGCGCGCGCAGACCGTATCGCCGCGAAAAGTTTTCGAGCGCCTGCACCGAAGACCGTTTGCGGTTCCCGTCGGGGGCTTCGATGATCAGAACCGCGTCAGCGTCGAGCGCCGTGAAAACGATGCCGAGCGCACCCAGCTGTTCGCCCCGGCGCACGTCCTGGCGCCCCGACCACTGGTCATCTTCAAGCAAGCGGCCCTGGTTGTCGAACAGCGAATTGAACCATTCCACGTTGTAGGTCGCCAGCCGCATCACGCCGCCTGTTGCTGAATTTCCTCGAACGCCCGGTTGGCGGCCATCAGCCGCCGTTCGGCGACTTTCACCATTTCCTCGGGCACGCCGCGCGCCCGCAACCGGTCGGGATGGCAGTTGCGCACCATCTGTCGCCAGGCGGCCTTGGCCTCGTCCGGGCCGGCGTCGGGCTCAAGCCCGAGAACCTCGTAGGGGTCCGGTTCCGCCCCCGGCACGAAACGCGTGCGCAGCCCGCGAAACTGGGCATCGCTCAGCCCGAATATCCCGGCCACACGCTCCAGAAAGGCGTCTTCGTTGGGGTGGTATTCACCATCGGCCATGGCGATGTGGAACAGCCCCTCCATCAGGTCGCAAAGGGTGCCTTTCTGGTCGGCGAACATCCGGGCGATCTTGCGGGCATATTCTTCGAACCCGGCCACGTCCTGGCGGGCCAAGTTGAACACCCGGGCCGCGTTCTTTTCTTCTTCGGGCGGGATATCGAAAATCTCCCGGAAGGCCGCCACCTCGTCGCGCGTGACCAACCCGTCGGCCTTGGCCATCTTGGCCGAAAGCGCGATCACGGCAATCGTGAAAGCCGTTGTGCGCTCGGGGGGCGTGCGCAACCGGTCGAACACCGCCGAAAGCGGCTCTCCCTTGGCAAGCGCGCCAAGTGCCTCTGATATGCGACTCCAAAGCGACATGGCTCTCTTCTAACGTGTTTGCCGGCAGATGTCAGTCCGATCGCGATGCCAATTCCGCGATCAGGCCAGCAACACCGCCCCGCCCGGCGTTGCAATGTCGCCGACAAGCCCGGCCTTGGCCCCCTCGACAACCCTGACCGTTTCGAAGTCACGCAGAAAAGGGCGCAATTTCAAGGCTTTGACATGGGTCAGCGTCAACCGGTTCAGCCGCAACCCGACGTCAGGCAACAGCGACGCCGGATGCGCCCCCTGCCACTGGATCAGGCCCGGGTAGCAGCCGTCAAACGGCAGGCGCCCGTTTTCGACAACCAGCATGCGCCACCGAAGCGCGCCGCGCGAAAGCTCCGAGATGGCGCCCTGCACAGGCGGGGCAGCGGCCAGCGCCGCCTCGAGGTTGTCGCATCGGGCCACCCAGTTGGTCAGCCTCGGCGGCCCCTTGAACGCATCGAGCGCGAACCAGCGCGCATGGCCTGGCGCCGGTGCGTCCGGGTCCACGGCGATCACCTCGAGATAGGCCTCCGGCCCCAGCGAAAGCAGCATGTTATGCGTGCCCATGAAGGCATGCTTGCCCCCAGCCACCGGGCGCACGCCCAGCGTTTCCTCAACGGCCGCAGCCCCCTCTTCGAGGGTCTCGCAAGATATCACCAGGTGATCCAGCCGCATGTGCCCGGCCCTTCTTCTTTTGCAAATATCCTCGGGGGTGCGGGGGCAGACAGCCCCCGCGCTACGTCCGCGCCGCGCGCACCAGCTGCAATATGTTCCTTGCGGCTTCCGGGATATTCGTTCCGGGGCCGAAAATGGCCTTGACGCCGGCCTTCTTCAGAAAATCGTAGTCCTGCTGCGGGATGACCCCGCCGCAAATCACGATGATGTCACCGGCATCCAGCGCTTCCAGCGCCTCGATCAGCCTGGGCGCCAGTGTCTTGTGGCCCGCCGCCTGGCTGGAAATGCCGATGATATGCACGTCATTGTCCACCGCATCCTGCGCGGCTTCTTCGGGGGTCTGGAACAGCGGGCCGACATCGACATCAAAGCCGATATCGGCAAAGGCCGTCGCAATAACCTTGGCCCCGCGGTCATGCCCGTCCTGGCCCATCTTGACGACAAGCATGCGCGGGCGACGCCCTTCTTCTTCCGCGAATTTCTCGACATCCTTCTGGATCGCCGCGAAATCCTCGTCGCCCTCGTATGCGGCGCCGTAGACCCCGGCCAAAGTCCTGACCTCGGCGCGGTGGCGCCCGAATTCCTTTTCCATGGCCATCGAAATCTCTCCTACGGTTGCGCGCGCGCGGGCGGCTTCCACCGCCAGTTCCAGCAAGTTTCCGTCGCCCGAGCCCGCGGCTCTGGTCAGGGCATCAAGCGCGGCCGCCACCGCCTTGGGGTCACGCCCTGCCCGGATTTCGGCCAGCCGGGCAATCTGTGCATCACGCACGGCCGAATTGTCAATTTCGCGGATGTCGATCGGGTCTTCTTCATCAAGCCGGAACCTGTTGACCCCGACAATCACCTCTTCGCCCCGGTCCACGGCCGCCTGCCGACGCGCGGCGGCCTCTTCGATACGCAGCTTGGGCATGCCCGAGGCCACGGCCCGGGTCATGCCCCCCATCGCCTCGACCTCCTCGATCAGCGCCCAGGCCTCATCGATCAGGTCAGCGGTCAGCTTTTCCACATAATACGACCCGGCCAACGGGTCGACGACCTTCGTCACGCCGGTCTCGTTCTGCAGGATGAGCTGCGTGTTTCTGGCGATGCGTGCGGAAAATTCCGTCGGCAGAGCAATGGCTTCGTCGAAAGAGTTCGTGTGCAGCGACTGGGTGCCGCCAAGCACGGCCGAAAGCGCCTCATAGGCGGTGCGCACGATGTTGTTGTAGGGGTCCTGCTCTTGCAGGCTGACGCCGGACGTCTGGCAATGGGTGCGCAACATCAGCGATTTTTCCTGTTTCGGATTGAATTCGCTCATGATGCGGTGCCACAGAAAGCGCGCCGCGCGCAGCTTGGCGGCTTCCATGAAAAAGTTCATCCCGATCGCGAAGAAAAACGACAGCCGGCCGGCGAAAGCATCGACATCCATGCCCCGCTCCAGCGCCGCGCGCACATATTCGCGCCCGTCGGCAAGCGTGAACGCCAGTTCCTGCACCAGCGTCGCCCCGGCCTCCTGCATGTGGTAGCCCGAGATCGAAACCGAGTTGAAGCGGGGCATTTCTTTTGCCGTGAATTCAATGATATCCGCGACGATCCTCATGCTGGGTTCCGGCGGGTAGATATAGGTGTTGCGGACCATGAATTCTTTCAGGATATCGTTCTGAATGGTGCCCGAAAGGTCCTTGCGATCGACGCCCTGTTCCTCGCCGGCCACGATGAACGACGCCAGCACCGGAATGACCGCGCCGTTCATTGTCATGGAAACGCTGACTTTTTCCAGCGGGATGCCATCGAACAGGACTTTCATGTCCTCAACCGAATCAATCGCGACCCCGGCCTTGCCCACATCGCCAACCACCCGCGGATGGTCGCTGTCATAGCCGCGGTGCGTCGCCAGATCAAAGGCGACCGAAACCCCCTGCTGGCCCGCCGCAAGCCCCTTGCGGTAAAACGCGTTGCTTTCTTCGGCCGTCGAAAAGCCGGCATATTGCCGGATCGTCCAGGGTCTGCCGGCATACATGGTGGCGCGCGGGCCGCGGGTGAACGGGGCAAAACCCGGCATCGAGCCGGTGTGCGGCAGGTCTTTCGCGTCTTCTTCGGTATGGACCGGCGCGATGTCGATGCCCTCGGGCGTGTGCCACGTTAGGTCGTCCAGCGACCTGTCGCGCAGTTCCTTTTGTGCCCTTTGCGCCCATTTTTCCTTGTCGCTCATCTGTGCACCCCTGGTTCTGAAATGGTCGACGGCCGAAAATGCCGCGTGATGGCAGGGCTTTCGCCCTTCGGTTCAAGCGCCCGACACCCTATATCGGAAGGGAATGGAGGCCTGATGAAACTATTTCCGATGCTGATCGCATGCGCAATTCTGGGCGGAAGCGCCCTTGCACAGGATGGCGAGACACCGCCGCCCCCAGCGCTCGACATTCGCCCGGCAAGCGAGATCACGCTTGAAGACTTCCTGTGGAAAAACCGCCTGATCGTGGTGTTTGCCGACACCGGGATCGATCCGCGGTTCCAGGAGCAGATGGAGCTTCTGGCCGAAAACCCGCAAGACCTGCTGGAGCGCGACGTCATTGTCGTCGTCGATACCGACCCGGCAGCCATGACCGATGCCCGCCGGAAACTGCGCCCGCGCGGGTTCAGCTTCGTGTTTGTCGACAAGGATGGCGTCGTGAAACTGCGCAAGCCCGTGCCCTGGGACGTGCGCGAGATCACCCGGTCGATCGACAAGACCGACCTGCGCAAGGAGGAACTGCGGCTGGAGCGCGAAAAACGCGCGCTCGAGCGCGAGGCGGCCCGGCAAGTCACCGAGTAACCTCGGCAAACTGGAAGTTCGTGCCGTCGTCCAGGGTTTTCACCCACTCATCAAGCGCCGGCATGATCTGCGCCACGGCATCCGGGTCGGTGGCATAAAACCGCACCCGGTCGCTCCCCAGAAATCCGCGCCGGTCATCCAGCCAGAAGTCGCCCAGGACAACCCAGTCCTTTCCGACCGCATCGCCCAGCCAGTGCTCGTAGGCCATCACAAGCCGGACGCCGTGTTTTCTGGTCAGCTCATCCGCCCAGCCGCCGGGCGCGCCCCGGCCCGCCTGGCTGGCCAGCCGCAGGCGCAGCGCTTCGGGCGACGCCAGCCCCCAGAGATCCAGCACATGGTTCGGATTGTTCCATGAAACCCGGCCCAGATCATTCACCGCAACAGGAGCGTTCCAGTAGTCCTGCGCAAAACGCGCCATCTGCCCCTGCTGCAGATGGATCGCGCGGGGGTTATACCTGTAGCCGAATGTCACTTCGCGCAGATAGACCACACCGGGCGCAACCAGGCTGAAAGCCGCCCCAAGCAACACCCCGGCGCGCCAGTTTTCCGCCAGCGCCGAATTTGCCAGCAACACGAGAAAACCACCGGCCGTGATCACCAGGATGTAATGTTCATAACGGTTGAGCCACCCGATCTGGCCAAAGGCCAGGTGGCCCAGCCCGGCCACAATGACAAACACCGCAAGCCAGCGCATCGGCCCCGCGCGCAACCGCGCATCCAGCCCGTAAAGCGCCCAGCTGCCCAGCACGAAACCCAGAACCAGCGCCCCGCCGCCCTGGCCGATATTGCGCCGGAACGCGGCCAGCCGCTGCGCGACCGACCCGAGGTCCGTGTCGGTGGCCCCGACCTGTTTGGCCAGGACCGAGTTGGGCAACGGGTCCAGGCCGTTTTTCATCAGGAAGGCGCTGAAAAGGGCCAGCGGGACCACCCCCAGGGCGACAGCCGACAGGGCCGCCCGACGCTGGCCTGTCACCAACAGGACACCCGCCGCCGCAATCACCAGCCCAAGGCCTTCATATCGCAGCAGGGGCGCAAACAGGATGCCGGCAAAAAGCAGCCCCCGCGCCGGCTGCCCCTTTAGATGCCGGATCACACCCAGCAAGATCGCAAGGCTGGCCGCGGTGTGAAGCGCATGTTCCATCCCGAGAAACGCGACGGCCGGCATCTGCAGGGCAATCGGGCCAAGCGCGGCCAACACCAGCCCGACGCGGCGCAGCCCGGCGCGCCCGTAGCCGGCAGCCAGCAGAACCTCGGCCCACAGCCATGCCGACAGGACCAGCCCCGCGACATTCCAGAAAAGCGGAAGAAGCCGTTGAAATTCCGGCGAAATCACCGGCGCCAGCAAAACCGGATACAGAACCGATGAGGCCGCCGAACTGATCTCGCCGGGGTTGACGCCGTAGCTGCCGGCCCAAAGACCTTCGGCCATGGCAAGATGGATATACACGTCATCGAGCGGGTATTCGAACACGCCCGCCACGCGCCAGGCGGTGATCTCGAGAAACAGCAGGAAGGCCAGCGCGCCAAGGACACTTGCGACGACAAACCGTCGGCGGTCGGGCTGGGCGATGCTCATTCGAACTCCATGATCACATCATCGACGGCCAGGCTGTCGCCCGGGTTCGCATTGATCCTGGCGACAATTCCGGTTTTCTCGGCGCGCAGGATATTTTCCATCTTCATGGCTTCGACGGTGCACAGCGCTTGGCCTTCCTGCACCTTGTCGCCCTGCTTGACATTGACCGCAAGGATCAGGCCCGGCATCGGACACAGCAGAAGGCGCGACGTATCCGGCGCGATCTTTTCCGGCATGAGCCGTGCAAGCTCGGCCTGTCGCGGCGTGCGCACATGCACCCGAAGATCAGCACCGCGCAGCCGCAGGCGGAACCCGCCGGGCGCCT
>Ga0256839_1004004_pt1 | contig 14707 bp, 11 predicted proteins | sample 354166metaG_FD_185968 | JGI IMG/M metagenome (GOLD analysis project Ga0256839, IMG submission 185968) | Hydrothermal vent microbial communities from Mid Atlantic Ridge, Atlantic Ocean - 354-166 | ecosystem: Environmental > Aquatic > Marine > Hydrothermal vents | place: Atlantic Ocean: Mid... | reverse complement strand
GCGCCTTCAGCGCGAGGGCCTGCGCCTTGTGCTCAGGCCTCTCGACGAGGGGCGGCGCAAGCGCGCCGAACGGTGGCATCGCGGCCTCGAGGACCATCTGCAGCTGCGGCGCGCCGATGCGGTGGTGGTGTCCTTCGGCAAGAGCGGCCGCACCTGGCTGCGCACCCTGCTCTCCCGCTACTATCAGCTGCGGGGAGGGCTGAGCCCGCGCACGCTGATCGGCATGCACAATCTCGCCCGCGGGCGGGTGCCGCGGATCTTCTTCACCCACGACAACTACCTCAAGGATTTCACCGGCCATCGCGACGACAAGCGCGACTATTATGATCGGCGGGTGGTGCTTCTGGTGCGGGATCCCAGGGACGTGGCGGTATCCCAGTTCTTCCAGTGGAAGTACCGCATGCGCGATGCCAAGAAGTGGATCAACGACTATCCGCGCGGGGAGGTGTCGCTGTTCGATTTCGTCATGGGGCCGGCCGGGCTCGCGCGGGTGATCGATTTTCTCAACGGCTGGGCACGGGAGCTGGACCGGCTTCGGGCCCTGCATCTGCTGCGCTACGAGGATCTGCGCGCCGACACCGAGGGCGAGCTTGCGCGTCTGCTCGCCTTTCTCGGCGAGCGGCCCGATCCGGGTGCGGTGGCGGAATCGGTGCGCTATGCCAGTGTGGAGAACATGCGCCGCCTGGAGGCGGAACGGCGGCTGTGGCTCGCCGGCCGCAGGCTGCGCCCGGGCGACCGCGCCAACCCCGAATCCTACAAGGTGCGGCGCGCCAAGGTGGGCGGCTATCGCGACTATTTCGACGACCGACAAGTGGAGGCCATCGATGCCCTTTTGGCCGCCCGACTCGACCCGGTGTTCGGCTATCAGGCCGTATCCGGGGAGGGGGAGCGCGAGTTGCAGACCAGGGTGCACCCGTGTTAGCGGAGGCGCTGGCCGGGGCACCGCCAGCCTAGGGGTAGGGTTTCCATGAAGCCGACCGTCTTCATCCACACCAACCACAAGCAATATGTGGGCGCCCTCGTCTCGGCGCACTCCATGAAGCGCAACTCCAAACATCCCGACGCCTTCGAGGTGCGGTTGATCGAACACCGCGACCACATGGACTTTTTCCAGCGCTACGAAGGGCGGGAGTATCTGCGCGACAACGCCACCCGGCGCTGGCTCAACGACGACCTGCAGTCGTTCACCCCGCTGCGCTTCATGCCGCCCGAGCTCATGGGCTACCAGGGGCGCGCCGTGGTGGTGGACCCGGACGTGTTCGCGGTCCAGGACGTCTACGAACTCCTCTCCCGGGACATGGAGGGCAAGGCCATCTGGTGCTGCACCCGGGGCAAGGGGAGCCGCCGCCATCCCGCCAGCTCGGTGATGCTGCTGGATTGCGCCAAGCTCACCCACTGGCGCATGTACGACGACTTCGACGCCCTGTTCCGCTTCGAGCGCGAATACAAGCGCTGGATGAACCTCGGCTACGAGGATCCCGCCAACATCGGCATCCTCGAGCCGGAGTGGAACCACTTCGATACTCTCAACGCCAAGACCAAGATGATCCACAACACCAAGCGGCGCACCCAGCCCTGGAAGTCCGGACTGCCCATCGATTTCATCCCCTCCGAGAACAACCCCTATTCGCCCTTCGCCTGGCTCATGTTCGCTCGCCGCAAGCTGTTCGGCGAATACGCCTTCCTCGGCCGCTACCAGCCTCATCCCGACAAGCGTCAGGAAGACTTCTTCTTCGGCCTGCTCAAGGAGTGCCTGGACAACGGCACCGTGAGCGAGGAGCTGGTGCGGGAGGCGATGCGCAACAACTGGGTGCGCCACGACGCCTTCGAGGTGCTGGAGCGGGTGCCGCCGGTGGACGAGACCCTGCGCGCGGTGCGCGGCGAGGCGATGGCCGAAGCGGCGTGAGCGCCCGGGCCCGAAGCGGGGTGCCGAGCTAGACCGCAACACCGGACGCCCGTTCGGCAGGAGGCCGCACCGAGCGGATACGGGAGCGGCCCGCGCCCGGCCGGTCCCGCCGACCGCGCCGTGCCGGTTGCCCTCATCCTGGGCAGCACTATGGTTGTTGACCGCCTTTTGTGCACAGGGGAGGACGGCGGTGGACCGGCTCCCGTCCCTCGATCCGCTGCGCCTGCTCGACGGTCTGCCGCTCGCCCTGCTGGTGGTGGACGAGGGGGATCGTCTGCTGTTCGCCAACAGCGCTGCGGAGCAGCTCTTCGCCCAGAGCCGCAGGCGGCTTTTGGGCCAGGCCTTGGCCGGACTCGTCCATCCCCATGCGCCGCTTTGGGACCTGCTGCGGCGCGCGCGCGCGGGCCGGCGGGCGGTGGCCGGCTATGGTCTCGAGCTCGCCCTGCGGTCGGGGGCGGTCCAGGTGGTGGACCTCCATCTGGCGCCGGTCGAGGAGGACGCGGCGCGGCTGGTGCTGCTCGTGCATCCGTCACTGAGCGACCACGATCTGGGCCGCGATTTGTTCGCCCGCGACGCGGTGCGGCCGGTGGTGGGGCTGGCCGCACTGCTCGCGCATGAGGTCAAGAACCCGCTCTCGGGCATCAAGGGGGCGGCGCAGCTTCTGGAGCCGGTGTTGGAGGAGGGGGATCGCCCGCTCGCCCGTTTGATCTCCGAGGAGTCGGACCGCATCTGCCGGCTGGTGGAGGAGATGGAGCGGCTGTGCGATCCCGGCGTGCTCGAGCGCCAGGCGGTCAACATCCACGTGGTGCTCGATCACGTGCGGCGCATCGCCGAGGCGGGGTTCGCCCGCCACGTGCGGTTCCAGACCCTCTACGATCCGTCCCTGCCGCCGGTGTTCGGCGATCGGGCGCGGCTCGTGCAGCTGTTCCTCAATCTGGTCAAGAACGCCGCCGAGGCGGTGCCGCCGGAGGAGGGGCGGATCGTGCTCTCGACCCGGTTCGAGCACGGGTTGCGGATCCGCGCCGGGGCGAGCGGGGACCAGCCCGAGCTGCCGATCACGGTGGAGGTGGCCGACAACGGTCCGGGGGTTCCGGATGCGGTGCGGGAGCGGCTGTTCGAGCCCTTCGCCTCCACCAAGGCCGAGGGGCGCGGCCTCGGGCTCGCGGTGGCGGCCAAGATCGCCCGCGACCACGGCGGTCTGCTCGCCTATGTCGAGCGGCCGCGGGGGGCGTTGTTCCGGGTGCGGCTGCCGGCCTGTCCCGAACCCAAGTCGGACCAGGAAGGATGAGCGGAGCCTTGGTGCTGTTGGCCGAGGACGATCGGGCGGTGCGGACGGTGATCCGGCGCGCCCTCGAGCGCCAGGGCTACGAGGTGCGGGCGACCGAGACCGCAAGCGGGCTGTGGCGCTGGCTGGAGGAGGGGTTGGGGGAGCTGGTGATCACCGACGTGCGCCTTCCCGACGAGGACGCGCTCGAGCTGCTGCCGCGCCTGCGCCGGCTGCGGCCCGAGGTGCCGGTGGTGGTGATGAGCGCCCACAACACCCTGGCCACGGCGGTGCGGGCGGCGCAGAGCGGCGCCTTCGACTATCTGCCCAAGCCCTTCGACATCGACCAGCTTTTGGCGGTGGTGGGGCGCGCGCTCGCGCGTCGCCGTCCGGAGCCGACCCAGCTCGAGCCGGAGGAATCGCAGCTGCCGATCATCGGCCGCTCGCCTGCCATGCAGGAGGTGTATCGGGCCATCGCCCGGCTGGTGAACACCGACCTCACCGTCCTCATCTCCGGCGAATCCGGCACCGGCAAGGAGCTCGTGGCCCGGGCGCTGCACGAGTTCGGCCGCCGCCGGGAGGGGCCCTTTGTGGCCGTGAACATGGCCGCGATCCCGCGCGAGCTCATCGAGAGCGAGCTGTTCGGACACGAGCGGGGCGCCTTCACCGGGGCGGTGGCACGCCGCATCGGTCATTTCGAACAGGCGCACAGCGGCACCCTGTTCCTCGACGAGATCGGCGACATGCCGCTCGAGGCCCAAACCCGCCTCTTGCGGGTGCTGCAGCAGGGGGAGTTCCTGCGCGTGGGCGGAACCCAGCCGGTGCGGGTCGACGTGCGCATCATCGCCGCAAGCCACCGCGACCTGCGCACGCTGGTGCGCCAGGGGGCGTTTCGAGACGATCTCTACTACCGGCTCAATGTGGTGCCGCTCAGACTGCCGCCCTTGCGCGAGCGGGTCGAGGACATCCCCGCCCTGGTCCACCACTTCTTCCAGAAAGGGGCGCGCGAGGGGCTGGCGATCAAGACCCTCACCCCCGCCGCCATGGCCCGTCTCAAGGCCTACGACTGGCCGGGCAACGTGCGGGAGCTGGAAAATCTCGTGCGGCGGCTCGCGGTGCTCTACACCGAGGACATTCTGGACGAGGAGGTGGTCGCTCACGAGCTCGTGCACAACCGGGGCGAGCGGCCGGCCGAATCGGAACGCGAGGTGTGGTCGCTCGAGGAGGCGGTGGCGGCGTACCTGGAACGCCATTTCCGCGCCTGGGGCGGCGAACTGCCGCCGCCCGGGCTGTATCACCGGGTGCTGCGGGAAATCGAGCGGCCTTTGATCGCACGGGCGCTCAAGGCCACCGGCGGCAATCAGCTGCGGGCGGCGGAGCTGTTGGGCCTGAATCGCAACACCCTGCGCAAGAAGATCCGCGATCTCGAGATCCCTGTCGAGCGAGGCTGACCGATGGCCCGAAGCCGCTCCCGACCCTCCGCCGAGCCCGGGCTCAGGCTCCTGGTCGCCGATCTCTTGCGCTGGCGCGGTGCGGCATTCGAGCGGCGCGCCGCCCTGGCGCTCGCGCTGCTCGCGGTGGTGGCGGCGGTGGTCACCTACATGGAGCTGTCCGCCCAGCCGCCCTACGGCACCGGTATTCGCAGGGTGCTTTTGCTCCTCAACCTGGATCTGGTGCTGTTGTTGCTGCTGGGGGTGATCGTCGCCCGGCGGGTGGTGCGCATCCTGCTCGAACGCCGGCGCGGGCGCTCGGGCTCCAGGCTGCACGCGCGGCTCGTCGCCCTGTTCAGCGTGATTGCCATCCTGCCGAGCATGACGGTGGCGATCTTTTCCGCCGCCTTTTTGAGCAGCGGCCTCGAGGCCTGGTTCAGCGGCCGCATTTCCACCGCGCTCGACAACTCCCTCAAGATCGCCCGCGCCTATCTCGAGGAGCACAAGGCCAACATCCGCGCCGACGCCCTGGCCATGGCGGCCGATCTCAGCCGCGACCTGCCCTTCTATCTCGATCGCCCGCGCGCCCTGCAGCGGCTGGTGGACGCCCAGGCGGCGCTGCGCGCGCTCGGCGAGGCGGTGGTGTTCGACGCCGGCGGGCGGGTGCTCGCCCGCAGCGGTCTCTCCTTCACCCTGGAGATCGCCCAGCTGCCGCTCGCCCTGCTCGAGCGGGCCGACCAGGGGGAGGTGGTGGTGCTCACCACCGAGACCGAGGACCGGGTGCGGGCGCTCGTGCGCATCGAGGGCCTCGGGGGCCTGTACCTGGTGATCGGCCGCTTCGTCGATCCCGAGGTGCTCGCCCGGGTGGCGGAGAGCGAGACGGTGGTGGCCGAGTACCAGGCCATGCAGCGGGAGCGGTCCGACATCCAGATCGCCTCCGCCCTGATCTTCGGCGTGGTGGCCCTGCTCATGCTGCTCGCGGCGGTGTGGGCGGGGCTGGTGTTCGCGGACCGGCTGGCCACGCCGCTGGTGCAGCTGGTGGCGGCGGCGGAGCGCATCGGCCAGGGGGATCTGGCCGCCCGGGTGCCGGAGGGGCGCGGCGAGGACGAAATCGACATTCTCTGCCGGACCTTCAACCGGATGGCGGACCAGATCGCGACCCAGCAGCGCGAGCTGCTCGAAGCGAACCGCATGCTGGACTCCCGTCGCCGCTTCACCGAGGCGGTGGTGACGGGAGTCTCCGCCGGGGTCATCGGCCTGCATGCGGACCGGCGCATCGCCCTGCTCAACCCGCCCGCCCGGGCCTTCCTCGGCTGCGGCGACGGGCCGGCGCCGCAGGGCCAGCCGGTGGCAGCCTGCTTTCCGGAGATCGTGCCGCTGTTGGAGGAGCTGCATTCCGGCCGCCGGCGCATCGAGCGGCAGCTGCGGGTGCTGCGGGAAGGGCGGCACCACATCCTGCTGGTGCGGGTCACCCTGCAGTGGGAGGAGGAGGGGACCGGCGGCTATGTGGTCACCTTCGACGATGTGACCGAACTCATCACCGCCCAGCGCCAGGCGGCCTGGGCCGAGGTGGCGCGGCGCATCGCCCACGAGATCAAGAACCCGCTCACCCCGATCCGCCTCTCGGCGGAGCGGCTCGGACGCAAGTTCGCGGGCCAGATCGGCGAGGGACGGGAGGCGTTCGAGAAGGCGGTGGCCACCATCGTGCGCCAGGTGGACACCATCGGGCGGTTGATCGCCGAATTCTCCGCCTTCGCGCGCATGCCCCAGGCGGTGCTGCAGCAGGAGGCGCTGGACGAGCTGGTGGAACAGGCGGTGGTGCTGGAGCGCACCGCCTGGCCGAAGATCCGCTTCGATCTCGACATCCAGGCGGAACGGCCGCTGCTGGTGCTGTGCGACGGCGGCAAGATCACCCAGGCGCTCGCCAACCTGCTCAAGAACGCCGCCGAGGCGGTGAGCGAGGCCCGGCCCGCGCAACCGCGGGTCGAGGTGCGGCTCAAGGCGCATGGCGACCTTGTCGAAATCGAGGTGGAGGACAACGGCACGGGCCTGCCCGAGGGCGATCCCCATCGGCTGTTCGAACCCTATGTGACCACCAAGGGGCGGGGTTCCGGATTGGGGCTTGCCATCGTGCGGAAGATCATGGAGGAACACGAAGGCCGGGTGGAGCTTTGCCGGCGTCCGGGCGGAGGGGCCGTGGCGCGCTTGAGCTTTCCGCGGCGCGCGGGCAGCATGGGCGCCTGAGGACGGCAGGGCGGCAAACGTGAAACGATCATGGTATCGGCCAAGGATATTCTGATCGTCGACGACGAGGCGGCGATCCGGGAGGCGGTGCGGGACGTCCTTGAGGACGAGGGATACGCGGTGCGGGAGGCGGCCCACGCCGGTGCCGCCATCGAGGCCATCGAGCGGCGCGCCCCGGCCCTCGTGCTGCTCGACATCTGGCTCGAGGGCAGCGACATGGACGGGATCCAGATCCTGGAGTGGATCCGCACCCATCACCCCCAGGTGCCGGTGATCATGTTCTCGGGCCACGGCACCATCGAGACGGCGGTGGCGGCGATCAAGAAGGGGGCGTATGATTTCATCGAGAAACCCTTCAACTCCGAACGATTGCTGCTCGCGGTGGACCACGCCCTCGAAGCGAGCCGGCTCCGGCGCGAGAACGCGGAGCTGCGCCGGCGTGCGCTTGAGGCGGCGGAACTCGTCGGCAGCTCGCCGCAGATGGCCCGGCTGCGCGCCGCCATCGAACGGGTCGCCCCCACCAACAGCCGGGTGCTCATCAAGGGACCGCCGGGATCCGGCAAGGAGATGGTGGCCCGCACCCTCCACGCCCGCTCCAAGCGGGCCCGGGGTCCCTTCGTGGTGGTCAACGCCGCGCTGCTTCATCCCGAACGGGTGGATCTGGAGCTGTTCGGCGCCGAGGCGGGCTGGCTGGGGCCCGGCCATCCCCGGGTGATCGGCACCTTCGAACAGGCCGACGGCGGCACCCTGGTGATCGACGAGATCGGCGACATGCCCCCGGAGACCCAGGGCAAGGTGTTGCGGGTTTTGCAAGAGCAGCGCTTCGTGCGTCTGGGGGGCAGCCGGCCGGTGGAGGTGGACGTGCGGGTGCTGGCCACCACCAGCCGCAGCCTCGAGGCGGAGATGGCCCAGGGCCGCTTCCGCGAGGCGCTCTACTACCGGATCGCGGTGGTGCCGCTCGAGGTGCCCGCCCTTTCCGAGCGGCGCAGCGACATCCCCGAGCTGGTGGAACACTTCATGCGTCTGGCCGCCCAGGCCACCGGCCTGCCGCCGCGGCGGATCAGCGAGGAGGCGCTGGCGGTGCTGCAGGCCGCGGACTGGCCGGGGGACGTGCGCCAGCTCAAGAACACGGTGGAGTGGATGCTGATCATGGCCCCGGGGGGGCCGGAGGATCCCATCGGCGTCGACGGCCTGCCGCCCGAGCTCACCCAGCGCACCACCGCCGTCATGGATCCCCGCACCAACGGCGAACTCATCTCCCTGCCGCTGCGCGAGGCCCGCGAGCAGTTCGAGCGGGCCTATCTGCAGGCCCAGCTGCACCGCTTCGGCGGCAACGTCTCCCGCACCGCAAGCTTCATCGGCATGGAACGCTCCGCCCTGCATCGCAAACTCAAGGCGCTCGGGCTCTACTCGGAGGGAGGCTGAACGCCCCAACCGCACGGGAGGCCCGGCCTTGAAGGTGGTGATCTGCGGCGCCGGCCTGGTCGGATACCATATCGCCCGTTATCTGGCGGGCGCCGGACACGAGGTGACGGTGGTCGACCAGCGCCCGGAACTGGTCCAGAAGATCGGCGAAAGCCTGGACATCCGCGGGCTGGTGGGCCACGCCGCCCACCCCAGCACGCTCGAGCAGGCGGGGGCCGAAGACGCCGACATGCTGATCGCCGTCACCCATGTGGACGAGGTCAACATGGTGGCCTGCCAGGTGGCCCATTCGCTGTTCGGGGTGCCCACCAAGATCGCCCGGGTGCGCGAACAGGATTATCTCAAACCCCGCTGGCGGGCCCTGTTCCGGCGCAGCCACCTTCCCATCGACGTGGTGATCTCCCCGGAGGTGGAGGTGGCGCGGGCGGTGGCGCTGCGCCTCGAGGTGCCGGGCTCGCTCAACGTCATCTCCTTCGTCGACGACAAGGTGCGGCTCGTGGCCCTGCGCTGTCTCGCCGAGACTCCCATCGTCGAGACACCGCTCGGCGGGCTCACCACGCTGTTCCCCGACCTGCATGTGTTCGTCGTCGCTATCGCCCGCGGCGAACGCTTCTTCCTGCCCGGTCCGGAGGACATGCTGCTGGCCGGGGACGAGGTCCAGATCGTGGTGGATTCGGCCCACCTCAACCGGGTCCTGCCCGCCTTCGGCTATGAGGTCCGGGAGAGCGAGCGGGTGGTGATCGTGGGCGGCGGCAACATCGGATTGTATCTCGCCCAGGAGCTCGAAAGCCGCCACCCGGCTCTCAACCTCAAGGTGGTGGAGCGGGACGGCGAGCGGGCCACCCTGGTGGCGGAACGGCTCAAGCGGGCCATCGTGCTAGAGGGGGATGCCCGCGAACGGGAGATCCTGGAGGAGGCCCACGTGGGCGCCGCCGAGGCGGTGGTGGCGGTGACCAACAATGAGGAGGTCAACGTCATGGTGGGGCTGCTGGCCAAGCAGCTGGGCTGCCGCCGCGCCATGGTGCTGTACAACAACCCCAACTACCGCCGCCTCATCGAGGCGATCGACGTGGACGTCGGCATCAATCCCCGCGAGATCACCGTCTCCCGCATCCTTCAGCACGTCCGGCGCGGCCGCATCACCTCGGTGCACACCCTGCGCGACGGCGAGGCGGAGGCGTTCGAGGCGGAGGCGCTCGAGACCTCGCCGGTGGTGGGACGTCCGCTGCGGGACCTGCGGCTTGCGCGCACCGTGGTCATCGGTGCCGTGGTGCGGCGCGGGGAGGTGCTGATGCCCCGCGGCGATACGGTGATCGCACCCGGCGACCGGGTGGTGGGGGTGGCCCGCGGCGAGGCGGTGAAACGGGTCGAACAGCTGTTCGCGGTGCGGGCCGACTATTTCTGACCGAATCCGCAGCAGGAGGGGGGATCGTGACACGCCTTGCCTACCATGCCGGCCGCTGGATCCCGCTCGCCGCCGCGGCGGCGGCCCTCGAGGACCGCGGCTACCAGTTCGCCGACGGGGTCTACGAGGTGATCAAGGTGCTGGACGGACGGCCGCGCGATCTCGAGCGCCACCTCGACCGGCTCGAGCGCTCGCTCGCGGAACTCGCCATCGCCATGCCCACATCCCGGCCGGCGCTCCGCGCCATCCTGCGGGAGGCACGGCGCCGCAACCCCTTGCGCCGGGCCACCCTCTACCTGCAGGTCACGCGCGGCGTCGCCCCGCGCAACCATCCCTTCCCCAAGGATGTGCGCCCGGTGCTCACCGTGGTGGTGCGACACGCCCGCTTTCCGACCCCGGCGGAGCGCGCCCGGGGGGTTGCGGTGTGCCTGCTCGCGGACCAGCGCTGGGGACGATGCGACATCAAAACCACAGCCCTCCTGCCCAACGTGCTGGCCCGGGAGGAGGCCGAACGCCGGGGCTGTCGCGAGGCCTGGCTGGTGCGTGACGGGCGGATCACCGAGGGCACCGCCTCCAACGCCTTCATCGTCGACGCCGAAGGGCGGCTGCGCACCCACCCGGAAGGGCCGCAGATCCTCTCCGGCATCACCCGCGGCGTGATCCTCGAACTCGCCCGCGCGGAGGGCATCCCGATCAGCCTCGTCCCCTTTTCCGCCGAGGAGGCCAAGGCCGCCCGGGAGGCCTTCCTCACCAGCACCACCTCCCTGCTCCTGCCCGTCACCCGCATCGACGACACCCGAATCGGCGACGGACGGCCCGGACCGGTGACCCGACGGCTCGCCGAGCGCTACGCCGCCTATCTCGACGAGCCGGACGCCCGGGTCGCGGCGTGAGCCCATGGTTGCGGCCGAGGCGCGGGCAGCGCGGGGTTTCCGGCCGCGCCCGCCGGGGCCCTTGACCCCGGGCGAGGACGCGCGACATTGTGCGGCGCGGCTGCTCGCGCACTCGGCGTGCCGGAACAACCGGGAATCAAACCGATGGCCAGCGAAAAACAACAGAACCTCCAAGACGTTTTTCTTAACCATATCCGGAAAGGCAAGGTGCCGGTGACGGTCTTTTTGATCAACGGCGTCAAACTCCAGGGTGTCATCAGTTCGTTCGATAATTTCTGCCTGTTGTTGCGGCGGGACGGCCACGTTCAGCTGGTGTACAAACATGCCGTGTCCACGGTCATGCCCTCGGCGGCGGTACGCCTCTATGATCCGCAAGCCGATCAGGGATCGCAGCCTGCGGCGTCCTAAGGGCGCCCTCCAGCGGTGACCCTCGGCGGCGCCTTCGGGCCGGATGGGGGACCGCGGCGGGGGTGGGTGGTGCATCCCTTCGATCCCCGCGGCGGGCGGCGCCGGGCCCGGGCGCGGCTCGAGGAAGCGGTGCGGCTCGTCCAGTCCATCGGCCTCCAGGTGGCGGGTGCGGAGCTCGTGTCCCTGCGATCACCGGTGCCGGCCACGCTCCTCGGCCCGGGCAAGGTCGCGGAACTCGCAGCGCGGTTCGCCGCCGAGCCGGTGGACGTGATGGTGGTGGACGCGCCGCTCTCCCCGGTGCAGCAGCGCAATCTCGAGCGCGCGCTCGGTGTCAAGGTGATCGACCGCACCGCGCTCATCCTCGAGATCTTCGGCCGTCGCGCCCGCACCCGGGAGGGTGTGTTGCAGGTCGAGCTCGCGGCCCTCTCCTATCAGCGCAGCCGGCTTGTGCGCTCCTGGACCCATCTCGAGCGCCAGCGGGGCGGTTACGGCTTCGTCGGCGGCCCCGGCGAGCGCCAGCTCGAGCTCGACCGGCGGCGGATCGACGAACGCATCGTGCGCATTCGCAGGGAGCTGGCCGAGGTGCGCCGCACCCGGGGCCTCCACCGCCAGGCCAGGCGGCGGGTGCCCTATCCGGTGGTGGCGCTGGTCGGTTACACCAACGCCGGCAAATCCACCCTTTTCAACCGCCTCACCGGTGCTGCGGTGGAGGTGGCGGACAAGCTGTTCGCCACCCTCGATCCCACCATGCGCGCCGTCAAACTGCCGGAGGGCCGGCGGGTGATCCTCTCCGACACGGTGGGCTTCATCACCGATCTGCCCACCACCCTGGTGGCCGCGTTCCACGCCACCCTGGAGGAGGTGGTGGAGGCGGATCTGTTGCTGCACGTGCGCGACATGGCGGATCCCGAATGCGAGGCCCAGCGCGCCGACGTGCTGCGGGTGCTCGATGAGCTCGGCATCGACGAGGCGGCACGGCAGGAGCGGTTGATCGAGGTGTGGAACAAACTCGATCTCCTGGACGGGGATCGGCGCGCGCAGCTGCTCGCCCGGGCCGCCCGCACGCCCCATGCGGTGGCGCTGTCGGCGCGCACCGGCGAGGGAGTGGAGCGGCTCCTTGCGCTGCTCAAAGAGCGCCTTGCGGCCCGGGAGCGGATCGTGGAGCTCGACCTCGATGCGCGGGACGGTGCTCTTCTGGCGTGGCTCTATGCCCACGGCGAGGTGCTGGAGCGGGCGGACGCGGACGGCACCGTGCGGCTCAAGGTCGCCCTCGATGCCAAGCGCCGGGCACAGTTGGAGATGCGGCTCGCGCGCGTGCGGATGGCGGACGGCGGCCCGTCGTCGCCCGGGCGGGCTCACGCGCTTTCCACACCGTCCTAGGACCGGCGCCCGGAGGCGGGGCGCTTTGGGCTGCGAGGAGTGCGGCAGGTGGTGCGGATCTGGACCGTGACCGTCAACCCCGCGATCGACTACAGCACCACCGTCGACCATGTGCTTCCCACCATCAAGCTGCGGGCGCGGGAGGAACGCTTCGATCCCGGCGGCGGCGGCATCAACGTGGCGCGGGTGATCCGGGAGCTCGGCGGCGAGGTCCGGGCCTTCTATCTCGCGGGCGGCATCACCGGGCCGGTGTTCGAGGGGCTGTTGCGGCAAACGGGCGTGTCCGGGAAGGGGCTCGCCGTCGCCGGCGACACCCGCATCGCTCACGTGGTGCACGAGCTGGATCGCGGCCATGAGTATCGCTTCACCCCGCGGGGGCCCGAGCTCGGCGAGGAGGAGTGGCAGCAGGCGCTTGCGGCGATCGTCGGTCTCGACGCCGACATCCTGGTGCTGTCCGGCTCCCTCGCGCCCGGCATGCCGGCGGACTTCTACCGCCGGGTGATCGACGGGGTGCGGGGACGCGGGGTGCGGGTGGCGCTGGACAGCTCCGGTCCCGCCCTGTTCCATGCGCTGCGGGCGGGGGTGTGGCTGGTCAAACCCAATCTGCGGGAGGCGGAGGAGCTGTTCGGGCGCCGCTGCCGTTCGCCCGAGGACGAGGAGGCGCTGGCGCGGCTTTCGGTCGAACGGGGCTGGGCGGAGTTGGTGGCCCTGACCCTGGGCGATCGGGGCGCGGTGCTCGCGAGCGGGGCCGGGGTGTTGCGGTTGCGCGCCCCGCGGGTGGCGACGGTGTCCACGGTGGGGGCCGGGGACGCCTTCCTCGGCGCCATGGTCTGGGCGCTCGCCCAGGGGCGCGAGGCCGAGGAGGCCCTCGCCTGGGGTATCGCCGCCGGTGCGGCCACCGCCCTCACGCCCGGAACCGGCCTCTGCTGCCGGGCTGCGGTCGAGCGTCTGCGCAAGCTCGTGGCGCCGGCTTGAACGCCCCGGGGGGATTCAAGGGCTCGGCTTGGGCGGCCGGTCTTTCAGGATGTCGCCGCCTCCCGCCTCGATCAGGGTGGCGACGCTTCGCGCGAGCGCCTCGCTCTCGGCCGCATCCAGGTTCGGCCACAGGGTGGCGCACAGACCGTCGCCGCCCAGGATGCGGGGCAGCGAATAGGCCATGGCGGGCAGCGCGCCGGTTTGCGGGGTGTAGGCGGTGAGGGTGAACACCGCCCGCTCGTCGTCCCGGATCGCCTGGAGGATGCGGGCGGTGGCGGCCGCCACCCCGTACCAGGTGGCGCCCTTGCCGGCGATGATGCGGTAGGCCGCGCGGCGCACCCCCTCGTCGATGCGGGCCCGTTCGGCCGCATCGAGGGGACGGCCCAGTTGTTCGGCGAAGCGGAACAGCGGCACCGCTCCCACCGTCGCGCCGTGCCAGGCCAACACCTCGCTGTCGCCGTGTTCGCCCACCACATAGGCGTGCACCGATTTGGGCGAGATCGAGAGGGCGTGGGAGAGCAGCGCCCGGAAGCGGCCGGTGTCGAGCATGGTACCGGTGCCGAACACCCGCTCGGGAGGCAGGCCGGACAGCCGCCAGGCGGCGAGGGTCAAAAGGTCGACCGGATTGCTCACCACCACCAGCAGCGCCTCGGGCGCGGCCTCGCGCACCTTCGGCACCACCTCGGCGAACACCCGCAAGTTGCGCGCGAGCAGCTCGAGCCGCGTCTCCCCGGGGCGTTGGGCGACGCCGCAGGCGAGCACCACCGCCCGGGCACCGGCGAGCTCCGCCCACCCGCCGGCGCGGACGTGGACCGGCCAGGCGAAGGGGGTGGCGTGCAGCACATCCTCGGCCTCGGCCAGGGCGCGCTCGCCCCGCACGTCCACCAGCACCACCTCGCTCGCGGCGCCGCGCAGGGCGATGGCATTGGCCACCGCACCGCCCACCATCCCGGCGCCGACGATCCCGACCCGGAACATGGCCTCTCTCCGCCGACTTCTTCCCGTATGGAGTTGGGGCGTGCGGCCGGTCGGAAAAGCCGCCACACTGCCGCAGGGGCTCAGGCGAGCACCTCCCAAAGCGCCGGCTTGAGAGCCGCGGCGAGACGCGCCGCCACGGCCTCCACGTCCTCATCCCGGGCCAGCAGGTCCTGGCGCACCTCGATCTCGAGGCAGGGCAACCCCCGCCGCTCCGCATGATGGGGCACGGTGAAGTCGCTGGCGTCGTCCATCACATAGGGCTCGTTGTCCGCGACCCGCAGCCCGCCCTCCCGGCGCAGCGCCCGTCCCACCAGCCGGGCCAGCTCCGGCCGGCGGTTGTAGAGCAACCCGACCTCCACCTCCCGACGCCGTCCAAGGAAGATCGGCGTGAAACTGTGC
>Ga0256839_1004003_pt1 | contig 14707 bp, 12 predicted proteins | sample 354166metaG_FD_185968 | JGI IMG/M metagenome (GOLD analysis project Ga0256839, IMG submission 185968) | Hydrothermal vent microbial communities from Mid Atlantic Ridge, Atlantic Ocean - 354-166 | ecosystem: Environmental > Aquatic > Marine > Hydrothermal vents | place: Atlantic Ocean: Mid... | reverse complement strand
GAATCGGGAAAAGATCAAACACCTGTTCCATGGTGCCGGCAAAATCATCATCGCGAATATAGGCCCCCATTTCCAGATTTTCCTGCACGGTCATGCCGGTAAATACATTGCTGGTCTGGGGCACAAACCCCATGCCCGCCTTAACACGGTCTTGCGGAGACATATTGGTAATATCTTTTCCATCCAGCCGCACCTGACCTTTGTGGATGTCCAGCATGCCGAAAACGGCTTTCATGGCGGTGGATTTGCCGGCGCCGTTGGGGCCGACAATTACCGCGATTTCGCCTTTTTCCACGGCAATGGTGCAATCATGCAGAATATCCGCACCTTTGCCATAGCCGCCGGTCATGCTGTCGCCGATTAGATAGCTCATTTATCATCTTTCATTCAGGAAGCTCGATTCCGGTATTTTCAATTAAATAGGCTTGTAGTTCCTGATGTTTGTCAGAATACCCTGTGCCAATCACATAGGTCATTGCTTGAATGATGAAATCATCTTCAAGGATCAGGGTGTTTGCAAATACCGCATTCAAGTTGCTAATGCTAAATTCATAGACCACTGTTTCGCCTTTGTATCCGGATATTTCAGCGTCTGTGATGCTTAAAATTGCAATCGAAGTTTCAGGAATACCCGCTGCTATTGCGGCGTTTTTAATAATAATTTCGCGCAAAGATTCCTCTGTGAGCCCATCGTTGCGGCCAATACCTTCGATGATAAACTGGCTATAGTGGCGATCATCGTATTTATACGCACCCACCACATCCGGAGAGGATTTTCTAGCAGTTTGCCAGATATTATCCGGGTCACAAAAGGATAATACAGCGTGGAACTGGTCGCAATCATTACCGGCACTTTCGGTTTCATAGCCCCAGGTTTTGTCATCATATAGAACAACAATCTGGCCATCAACAGCCGCGCGGCCAACAACTGCCTGCGCGAGGGCTGTTTGCCCAAACCCCAACAGGAAAACCATAAATAATGTTCGGTGTAAATTTCTCATGTGACTTTTTCCTCCGGTTTATTTTTCAAACCTGTGCCAAGATAAGCCTCGATCACCTGTTCGTTTGATTTCACTTCGTCGATCGTGCCTTCAACCAGCACTTTGCCCTCGGCCATGCAGATCACCGGATCGCAAAGGCGGCTGATAAAATCCATGTCGTGTTCGATCATGCAGAATGTATAGCCACGTTCCTGGTTCAGGCGTAAAATCGCATCGCCAATGGTATTGAGCAGGGTGCGGTTTACGCCCGCGCCTACCTCGTCCAGAAAAACGATTTTGGCGTCAACCATCATGGTGCGCCCCAGTTCCAGCAGCTTTTTCTGACCACCGGACAGGTTTCCGGCCAGCTCATCCGCCACATGGCTGATTTCCAGAAACTCGATTACTTCATCGGCTTTTTCGCGGATGGCTTTTTCCTCGGCCCGCACTTTGGCGGGCTTGAACCACGCATCCATCAGGCTTTCGCCGGATTGGTTGCCGGGCACCATCATCAGATTGTCGCGCACGGTAAGGGTGGAGAATTCATGGGCGATCTGGAAGGTTCGCAACAGGCCCTTGGCAAACAGATCATGGGGTTGCAGGCCCGAAATGTCTTCGCCGTCCAGCAATACGCGCCCCGATGTGGGGGTATAATGGCCCGCGATGACATTAAATAAGGTGGTTTTGCCGGCGCCGTTCGGGCCGATCAATCCGGTGATTGATCCTTCGACTATTTCCAGGCTGGTTCCGTTAACCGCCCGAATTCCGCCAAAATGCATGTGCAGGTTTTCAACCCGTATCATATTATTGCCCCTGTTTACAAAAAACAGCCCGACAAAAGCCGGGCTGTTCAATTTTCAATTCAAGCGATTAGCGGATGCGCAGCACTTTGAACGCGCCGTCTTCAACCACATATTCCTGATAGGAACCAGCAGCTTCGCCCGGTCCAATCAGCTCAACATCGGAGGCACCTTGGTAATCAACTTCGCCACCATCAGCCAGGATTTGCAGCGCTTTTGCCAGCTCACCCGGGAAGATTTGCTCGCCCGGAGCATTGGCAACGTTCAGAACATTTGCCGCAATGGATGCACGGTCAGCCGAACCACCAGCCTGAATGGCCAATGCGATAAGTGCCGCCGCGTCATAGCTTTCAGCGGTGAACGAACCATCCGGTGTGCCTGCAATACCTTCCAGCATTGCTGCCAGTGTTTTGGCGCCGTCACCAGCCGAACCGGGCTGGGTGCCGATGGAACCGTTCAGATCATCACCGATATTGTCGATCAAGGCCTGGGATTTCATGCCGTCACCCATCACAAACGTGTCAAATGCGCCAGAATCAAGCGAACCCTGGATGATGCCTGCACCACCTTGGTCAGCATAACCGAACACCGCCAGCATTTCACCGCCAGCAGCGGCCAATGCGCCGACTTCTGCGGAATAGTCGCCTTTGCCGTCTTCATGTGCAGCCGAAATGGTTACGGTGCCGCCAGCAGCCTCGTAAGAGCCTTGGAATGCGTCAGCCAAACCTTTGCCATAATCATTGTTGGTGTATGTCACAGCAATGCTCATAACGCCCAGATCCATCAATACATCAGACAGAACCTGACCTTGGCGCGCATCGGATGGCGATGTGCGGAAAAACAGGTCATTGTCGTCAATGGATGAAAGGGCAGGCGATGTCGCGGATGGCGAAATCATCACAACACCGTTTGGCACGGTTACGTTATTTGCAATCGCGGTTGTTACACCGGAACAGTCAGCACCAACAATGGCGGCGACATTATCGCCAGATACCAGCGCTTCGGCAGCAGCAGTTGCCGCAGCGGAGTCGATGCAAGTGGAGTCAGCGCGAACCGAAACCAGCGTTTTGCCACCACCCAACAGGGTGCCGGCGACATTAACTTCGTCCATGGCCAGTTCTGCGCCTGCAGCCATGTCAGGGGTCAGCGATTCGATCGGGCCGGTAAAGCCGAGGATCACGCCGATTTTAATTTCATGTCCGCCTGCAAAGGCGGAGGTCGCCAGCATGGTTGCGGCGGTTGTTGCCAAAAGTAGTTTTTTCATTTTTAGTCTCCCAGTTGCCAGAATCCAATATGTTGATTCCCGCGCGCATTTCACCGCATACGAACCAAAGATTCAACGGTATTCTTTTGATTTTGGCAATTGCGCTGTTATTTGCCTGAATCTAGGGTTAGTTTCTGGCAAAACAAAAAAGGAATCCGCCTTGGATATACTAAGCGCAGCATGGCATTTGCTGATCGGCATGGATGCGGATTTAATGGCGATCATTGCGCTGTCGCTAAAGGTGAGCGGGCTTGCGGTGTTGTTCGCATTAATTCTGGGCGCGCCGGTGGGCGCAGCGCTGGCGATATGGTCTTTCCCCGGGCGGCAGGTTCTGATTGTGATTTTCAACAGCCTGATGGCCTTGCCGCCGGTGGTGGTTGGCCTGTCGGTATATTTGTTGCTATCGCGTTCGGGGCCGCTGGGAAGCTGGGGCATTTTATTCACCCCCAAAGCCATGATCATTGCCCAGACAGCACTTATTTTCCCCATCATTGTTGCCCTGACCCGCGAAGCGGTAAAGCCGGTTTTTCGCGAATATCGCGGATTATTGATCTCGCTAAATGCCAGCCCTTTGCTGGTGCTGCGCACCGTGCTTTGGGATGCACGGTTTGGCGTGGTAACCGCATTATTGGCAGGGTTTGGCCGCGCGGTGGCCGAGGTGGGCGCGGTGTTGATTGTCGGGGGTAATATTGACGGGCTGACCCGGGTGATGACGACCACAATTGCGCTTGAGACCTCCAAGGGTAATCTGGAACTGGCCATGGCGCTGGGCATTGTTTTAATTGTGCTGGCTTTGGTGATGAACGCCCTGATTTACAGCATTTCGCGTATTGGCCTGCGGTTTCAGGAGGTGCGGGAATGAACCGGTTAGCTTTTGAAAATGTGTCCGTGTTTCGCAATGGCAAGGAAATTCTGGGACCGCTGGATATTGAATTGCAAACCACGGGTATCACCTGTTTGCTTGGTCCCAATGGCGCGGGCAAAAGCGTGTTTTTGAACCTGTGCCACGGGATGTTTGCGCCCGATAAAGGCCGGGTTGACTGGAACGGGGTTTCTGCGGTTTCTACCCGTAATGACCGCAGTTTTATGTTCCAGACCGCGGCGGTAATGCGCCGGTCGGTCTGGGCCAATGTGGCGTTCCCGCTGCTGGCGCAGAAACTGCCGAAATCCGAACGGATGGAGCGGGTAGCGCAGGCGCTGACATTTGCACGGCTAACGGATCAGGCCGCCCAACCGGCGGCCTCACTGTCAGGGGGTGAAAAACAGCGCATGGCGCTGGCGCGGGCATGGGTAACACGGCCAAAGGTGATATTGCTGGATGAACCTGCCGCCAATCTTGACCCGGGTTCAACCCATGCGCTGGAAAGCATGCTACACGATATTGCCACCAAATCAGGGGTGATTATTGCCACCCATAACCTGCCCCAAGCCCGCCGTCTGGCCCATCATGTGCTGGTTTTTGCAAACGGGAAACTGGCGGCAAATTCCGATGCCGATACATTTTTCACCCAAACCCATACGGGGCAGGTGGCTGATTATCTGGACGGGCGGATATGAAGTTTTTGCTGGCTTTGTTGTTTATGGCCACGGCTGCAGGGGCGCAGGAACGTTCCATGGTGCTGGCATCAACCACTTCAACCCAAAATTCCGGCCTGCTGGATGCGATTTTACCTATATTCAAAGCCGATACCGGCATTCAGGTATTTGTGGTGGCGGTCGGCACGGGGCAGGCAATGCGAATTGCGCAGAACGGCGATGCGGATGCAATTCTGGTGCATCATCGCCCATCAGAAGATGCCTTTGTTGCGGACGGGTATGGCATTGATCGCGTGGATGTTATGTTTAACGATTTTGTCATTATTGGCCCAAAATCCGATCCGGCGGGGATTTCAGATGTCAAAACAGCCCCGCAGGCGTTTGCCAATATTTCCAGCAGTCAGGCCCGGTTTATCTCGCGCGGTGACAATAGCGGCACCCATCTGCGCGAGCTGCAAATCTGGCAAGAGGCAGGGTTAATGCCCGATTATGACGGGTATCTGGAGGTCGGATCCGGCATGGGGGTTGCGCTTAATCTGGCCAGTGGCATGGGGGCGTATATTCTGGCGGATCGCGGCACATGGTTGTCATTTCAAAACCGCAGTGATCTGGTGTTGCTGTTTGAAGGCGGAGTTGAGATGATCAACCCTTATGGTTATGTGCGGGTTAACCCTGTGCGGTTCCCCCATATAAAATCAGCCGAGGCGCTGGAGCTGGGGAACTGGCTTGTTTCGGATGCGGGGCAACAGGCAATTGCCGGTTTCAGAATTGGCGGTGTGCAATTATTTTGCGCCAATGCCCTGACCGCGCCAGATTTGCCAGCCGATCAGCAAGGCACTTGTGCCGCCGATGCTTTGCAGCGTTAATTCCAGCCCGACCAGATCAATCAATGCGCCAATGGCAATAGAACCGGTGGCGGTGGCCCCTAATGCGATCATCGCCCACAGGCTCATGACGCGGCCGCGGATGCTGTCATCCAGCTGCATCTGAATGCCGGTTTGCATGGAAATGCCGACCATTGTGCCAAAAAAACCAAGCCCGGCAACCGATGCAATTGCCAAGGGCCAGATATTTGTCGCGCCCAGAAACAACACAAATACCGGCCCCAGAATTGCTGCCGCCAATGCCGATGCGGGCAGTTTGCCAGATTCAGGTGATTTGGCAAAAGATTGCAACAATGCGGCGCTCAGCGCGCCAACCCCGGCGGCGGCGGTTAAAATACCAAGCCCGGTTGCGCCCTTGCCAAAACCGCCATCGGCAATGGTGGGCAATATTTCCAACGCGCCGCGCGCGGTTAGCGAAAACAATCCGGTGATGATCATGGCATTGGTGATAAACGATGATGCCTTGATAAATTTCAGCCCGTCAATAAAATCCGACAGGATGCTGGTTTTGGTATCGGGGCGATTGCGGCGGCGGTGTTTCAGGGTGGCGATGGTTAAAATGGCAGGCAAATAGGCCAGTGCTGCAACCAACAAGGCCAGTTCCACGCCTGATCTGGCAATGATCACCCCGCCAATCGCGGGGCCAAGCACCCGCGCCAGATTAAAATTCAATGCGATCAGCACAATCACCGACCCCACATGTTCCTTGGGCACAAGACGCGGGGTAAATGCCATGCGAATAGGGTGCTGGGCCGAGGTTACAATGCCGATTATGATGGCGATAATCGACAGTGACACAGGGGTTAACAGGCCAAGATTTTGTAAAAGGTAAGCAGAAAATGCAATCAGGAAAAACAGGGTCTGGGTTGCCATTGCTGCGTGGCGCAGGTTTATCCGGTCAACCAGAACCCCGAAAACCGGCCCTGTCAGCATGGTGGGAATATAGGATAAAAACGCGATAAATCCGACAAAACTGGCCGATCCGGTTAATTCCCATGCGATCCAGCCAATGGTGATGCGCTGCACCCATAACCCGTTCAGCGAAATGATATTCGCGATCAGATATCGGCGGAACTGCGGGAATTTCAGGGCAGAGATGTTCATTCAACCAGACCTATTCCTGAAAAAACCAAAATACCACCGGCAAATTCAAGCCATGCAAAAAACGCATGGCGCAACGGACAAATTGGACATTGTTGCGCTGCACAATCGGCTTATGTTGAGGGCAGAGAAGAAAAATATAGATAGAAGGAAACGCCAAATGGCATTTATTACATCACATCAATCGGCGCCCGCATCATTTTTTGATCGCGTATCGGCAGCGATTTCCAGCATTAAACAAGCGCGGCGTGACCAGCGCATGTTTCGCAAAACACTTTCCGAATTGCGGGCCTTGTCTGATCGCGAACTAAGCGATCTTGGCCTTAGCCGCTCGAACCTGTTCGAGGTTGCACAGAACTCTGTTTACAAAAAATAACCCAGATACCGAAACGATCCTCCCTCGTATTCGGTTACAAAAACGGCGCCGTGGTCTCTCCTCCCTGACCACGGCGCCGTTTTCATTTTCAAGTGTTGGTTTGCTTTAACGAAGCGGAACCTCGTTATCGCCGCGGATCCAGACCTCGACGCGGCGGTTCAATGAACGCCCGTCAATTGTGGCGTTACAACCAACCGGCGCAACCGGACCAAACCCGAAAGTCAGCACGTCTTCGGGGAATAAAATGCCCACATTTTCCTGCAAAATCACCGATTTAACGTATTCAGCACGAGACCGCGACAGGTTTACGTTGGCGGGGAAGCTACCGACCGAGTCGCTGAACCCTGCCAGGATCAGGTTATTGCCATCCATCATACCGCTGGAGATCAGTTTGGAGACCCGTTCCCAATCGCGCAAGGAGCGTGCATCAAGCTGGACCGTTCCGGTCAGGAACCGCATGGTGGCTGACAGGCGGTATCCGGTTGAAACTTCGCCCAGATATTTCTGGTATGTGCGGATGCCCGCATTGCTGACAGTTTCGGCCAGCATTGCCGATAGCAGGCGTTCACCTTGTTCACGTATTGGTCTTTGGGTGATGGCCAAGCTTACCAAACCAGCGGATTCAGCCGCGGCCTGACCTTGATCAGATTGCAGGTAATCGGCAAACCGGTTGGCGTAATCAGGGCTTTCGTGGCGTTTAAGCGAATACAGGTTCCAACGCATGGTCAGGGGGTATTCTTCGGTTTGCAAGGAAAACGCATCGGGTGTCGAGAAAATATTGCAGACATCCCGGGTGCTGGGAATGCTGGTGCCAAGTGCAGCTGCGTTAGGCATTGCTTCGCCTTCAGTATCAAACTGGGTGCGTATTGCACTGGCTGCGATACGGTGTTCTGCGCTGTCTGAACGATAGGACACTTTGAACCCGTTCTCATCCTCTGAAACTGCCTGGTTAAGCTCTTCAAGGCTATCGTGGAGGATAAGGTTGCTAGAATATGAAAGCCCGCGCGGCGCCAAAATTCTGCGTTGAACAACGGCGCTTAGATTGCTGGTGCTATCCATGAAATGAACATTTATGGGCGCATTCAGGCCACCAACCGACGCCCAGTTGGATATCCGGCCCGAAAGAATATCGGCCATTTGGTCGATTGAAATAGAGCGCACCGGATTGGTGTTGTGGATAAACGGGGTCAAGGCATCAAGCGCGATGGTTTGCGTATTCAAAAGCAAGGAAACATCGGTTACAGCCATGTTGGTTACCCTTGCAATGTCTTCAGCCGAAAAAGTTTCACGGGTAAGCGCATAAGCAGCTTCGCCTGAAAACAAGGCTTCGATTGAAGCAATATCATCTGCCGGAGCAACGGTGATATCCGCAATCAGATTACCGGACCGGTCACCGATCAGATAGCTGATCTGGTCACCATCGTCAGAGATCGAACGCGACAGGCTTTGGGATTTTTCGTCAGCAAACCGGCTTAAGGCTTCACCGATAAAGGCTTCGCCGACACCCGCTGGCGAGGCAATCAGGAATTTGGCGACCTGTGGCCCTGTATCCGGGCATGCTTCACCTTCACATTGTACAAATTCTCCACGAATGGTCAAAAGGCCCAATGTGGTTTGGAGAAGATAGTTGGTGCCGTCAAAATCAACCAGTTCACCCTCGAAAGCTGTGCCGTCACCGGAAACCAGCTTTACCGAATTATTTTGCGCTTCGCCGCTATTTCCCGGGCAAGCCGCACCCGAACATTCCACAAACTCGCCTCGAATGGTCAAAACGCCAATGGAGGTCTGCAATGTGTAGTTGACGCCGTCAAAGTTCAGCAGGGTTCCAGTGAATTCGGTACCGTCGCCAGCGGCCAACGTTATTATGCCGTCATCTTCGGCAGGCGCTTCCGCGGCGCCCGGACAAGCCGCACCCGAACATTCCACAAATTCGCGCCCAACGTTCAGATCTCCGATTGCGGTTCGAACATTGAAGAATTCATCATCAAATCCGAGCAATTCACCGGTCACCTCAAAATTTTGGTCAAAGGATTTCAGAACAACCGTGTTGTCCTGGGCATTGGCGGCAGAGCTCAACCCGAAAAGGGTGGATGCAACTGTGAGTGCTTTAAAAAACTGTTTCATACTCATCTCATATTTCTCGGTGAAAGGCGGTGCAGGCGAGGGTCATCATGGAATTACTCCCGTGATGCCTTCAACAAAGAACCCCATTGTTAACAAATCGGAATCGGCAGCGGTCTCGCCGGCTGCCAACCAGCCAGAACCATCTTGGCGGCGGATCGGGCCCGTAAATGGATGCAAGCGTCCCGAGCGGATACGGATAATAGCATCCGAGGCCTGGTCTTGCACACTTTCCGGAATATTGTCTGAAAACGGGCCAATTTCCAGCATTTCTGCTGATAATCCACCCCAGGTATCGGCACTTTCCCAATTGCCATCCAAAAAGGCGCCGATGCGCGACACATAATATGGCCCCCAGTGATTGATAGATGCCGAGAGACTGGCATTAGGCCCGTAAGCGGACATATCGGACGCCTGCCCAAATGCATAAATCCCCAACTCCTCGGCCACTTTCATGGCTTCGGGCGTGTCTGTATGCTGAATAAGAATATCGGCACCATTAGCGGCCAGCTGCCGGGCCGCGGCCTCTTCTTCAGGGGGGCTATACCATGAATACACCCAGATAATTTCAAATTCAACATCGGGGTTAACCGAGCGTGCGGCAAGAAATGTCGCATTAATGCCGCGAATAACCTCGGGGATCGGGAAAGAAGCAATATACCCGATTTTATTTGTTTCAGTCATATTGCCGGCAATAATACCCTGCGAGACCCGCCCCTCGTAAAAGCGGGCGTTATAGGTTGAAATATTGGTGGTCCGAACAAATCCCGTTGCATGCTCAATGCGAATATCGGGATACTCGTAAGCAATATTCAAAGAAGGGCCCATATAGCCAAAAGAGGTGGTGAATATCAGATCATACCCATCTTCGGCAATTTCGCGCAATGCCGGAAGTCCGTCATCGCCTTCGGCAACATTCTCGAAATAGTCGATCTGTGCGCGATTGCCATAAGCGGCAACAGCTGCAAGCCGGCCGCGTTCATGCTCGTGGGTCCAGCCTACGTCGTCATCTGCCGGTGAAATATACACAAATGCAATTTTTGGGATGTCTTGCGCGCCGGCGACTGTTGCAGGGGCAGCAAAAGCCAAGGCAACAAATAGTTTATTTAATGAATTCATCTATAACTCCAACTCCAGGTGGAATGGTTTTTTACGCCGCATGTTCCGAAATACTGTTAAAATTACGGCGCTTACAGCGTCACATTGACATGCCTTTTACCTTCTTGCAACCAATTCCACCGATATTTTAGTGTTTTGTTAGTAATGCCGCATTTTATTGATACTCTGGAATTAGTGCTGTTACGCCTTCTACAAAGAAGTCCATCAACAGCAAGTCTGCTTCCGAGGCGACCTCTCCCGCAGCTAGCCAGCCATCGCCGTTCTGGCGGCGGATCGGGCCGGAAAAGGCGTGGATTTCGCCACTGCGGAGTCTGGCAATTGTATCCAGCGCCAGCAAGGTAACCCGGTTGGGAATTTCATCTGACAGGCGGCCGATGATCTGGGTGTTGCTGCCCATGCTATTGACCACGTCGCTGTTTTCCCATTCGCCATCAATCAATGCCCGGATGCGCTTGATGTAATAAGGCCCCCAATGGTCAATGGTTGATGTCAGGCTGGCATTCGGACCAAATTCGCGCATTTCCGAAGACCATCCAAATGCAAATACGCCCAACTCCTCGGCCACTTGCATCGGGCGGGGGGTATAGGTGTGCTGCATCAGAATGTCAGCGCCGCTGGCGACCAGGCTCCGCGCAGCCCGCTCCTCAAGGTCGGGGTTGTAATAGCTGTTAACCCAGATGATTTCGAATTCAACATCGGGGTTTACCGAACGTGCCGCCAAAAATGCCGCATTGATACCACGCAACACTTCGGGGGTGGGCAGTGAGGCAATATACCCAATTTTATTGGTTTTGGTCATGCTGCCGGCAATCACGCCATGCACAACCCGCCCCTCATAGAAACGGGCGGAATAAGTAGCCAGATTATCGGTGCGCACATAACCGGTGGCGACTTCGATTTTTACATCCGGGTATTCAAATGACAGGTTGATGGCCGCGCTTTGGTAAAGCACAGAGGTAAGGAAGAACATGTCATATCCGTCTTCAACCAATTGGCGCATCAAGGGCAGCGCGGTTTCGCTGTCGGGAATATTGTCAAAGCCATCAAGCTGTGCCTTGCGGACAAAATACGCGGAGGCCGAGCGGCGTCCACGTTCGTGTTGCCGGGTCCAGCCGGTGGGGTCATCCGCAGGTGAAATATAGAGGAAAGCAACTTTGGGAGGTTCATTTTCTGTTGTTTGCGCTACAAGTCCAGCCGGGGCAAAAATACTTAAGGCCAGCAAATAAAGAAAGGGTATTCTGCGCATCGGGTTCTCCCAGGCGGGTGGTTGACAAATATGTATTTTGCGGAAAAATGCGCAAATTGTTCTCTTTTACTAGCGTATATTACTATTCAATCAAGCCCAAAGCGCGCAGCTCAGGGATTTATTTTGCCAACCAGACCAATTATATAGCACATCCATGCGGTAATCCCGTGTGAATAGGGCGGCAGCAGATTTTTCCAGCTTAAAACGGCACTTCGTCCGGTCGGGTGACATAATCTGCCAGCACGTTCTTGATACCGGCTTTTTCAAAATCAATGGTCAGCTTGTTTTGTTCAACCTCGGTAATGAGGCCATAGCCGAACTTTTGATGAAAAACGCGGTCGCCCAGATTATGTGCGGGGGTGGCTGTTGCATCAATCACAGCCCCAGCCGCAGGGCTGCGATTGGGGCGGATACTGTTGGCTGCCATGCGTTTCCAGCCCGGCGAATTATATACATCGGCATTGGCCACCCGTTGTTGCAACGGCGAAGCCGCCGCGCCATAAGCCCCGCCTTGCAACCCGGGCGAGGTTAGCACATCCACATGTTCGGGGGGTAATTCATCAATAAACCGCGAGGGCAGGCTGGTTTGCCATTTGCCATAAACCATACGGTTGGATGCAAAGCTGATGGTGCAGATTTCCTCGGCCCGCGTGATGCCCACATAGGCCAGCCGCCGTTCTTCCTCGACACCTTTCTGGCCGCTTTCATCCATGGAGCGCTGGCTGGGAAACAGCCCGTCCTCCCATCCCGGCAAAAACACGCAAGGAAATTCAAGCCCCTTGGCGGCGTGCAGGGTCATGATGCTGACTTTTTCGGTGGCATCATCCTGTTCGTTCTCCATGATCAGGCTGATATGTTCCAGAAACCCTTGCAGGTTTTCAAATTGATCGAGCGACTTCACCAGTTCCTTGAGGTTTTCCAGCCTTCCCGCTGCCTCGATGGATTTGTCGTTTTTCCAGTGGTCGGTATAACCGGATTCGTCCAGTATTATTTCGGCCAGCTCGATATGGGTTAATTCATCGCCATGCATCTGCGCTGACCAACGGTCAAACCCTGCCACCAGCGCCCCCAATGTTTTACAAGCCCGCGCCGGCAGGTGTTTTTCACCCACCGCGATGCGCGCGCCTTCCAGCATGGAAACCCCGTTATTGCGCGCCACAAGATGGATGGTTTGCAACGCCTTTTCACCAAGCGAGCGTTTGGGCGTGTTGACAATACGTTCAAACGCCAAACTGTCATCAGGGCTGACAACCACCCGAAAATAGGCCATCGCGTCGCGGATTTCCATACGCTCATAAAACCGTGGCCCGCCGATCACACGGTAAGGCAGGCCGATGTTAAGAAACCGGTCCTCGAATGCGCGCATCTGGTATGACGCGCGCACAAGGATGGCCTGATTATTCAGGTTAATCGGGGCAAGCTGGCGGGTGCCCGATTGATATGCCTCGATTTCCTCGCTAATCCAGCGGGCTTCTTCCTCGCCATCCATAACCCCCTTCAGGCGAACTTTTTCACCCTCGGTTTCGGCGGTCCACAGGGTTTTGCCAAGCCGGTTTGAATTGCTGCTGATTACCCCTGCCGCGGCCCCCAGAATATGCGGGGTGGAGCGGTAATTCTGTTCCAGCTTAATTACTTTTGCGCCCGGAAAATCCTGCTCAAAACGCAGAATATTACCCACCTCGGCGCCGCGCCACCCGTAAATTGATTGGTCATCATCACCCACGCAACAAATGTTTTTATGCCCGGCTGCCAGCAGGCGCAGCCACAGGTATTGGGCGACATTGGTATCTTGGTATTCGTCGACCAATATATATTTGAACCAGCGCTGGTATTTTTCCAGAACATCCGCGTGGTTTTGAAATATCTGCACCATGTGCAACAGCAAATCGCCAAAATCGACCGCATTCAAGGTGGTGAGGCGGGCCTGATAGGCCGCATATATTTCCGTGCCGCGATTGTTATATTCGGAGGCATGGGCCGTGGGAACTTTGGATGGCACCCAGCCGCGATTTTTCCATTGGTCAATCAGCCCCGCCAGCATGCGCGGGGGCCAGCGTTTTTCATCAATGTTTTGCGCGCGCACCAGCTGTTTAAGCAACCGCAACTGGTCGTCTTTGTCCAGAATCGTAAAATTGCTTTTCAGCCCGACCAATTCCGCATGGCGGCGCAGAAGTTTTACGCAAATGGAATGAAACGTGCCCATCCACGGCACGCCTTCAACCATTTGGCCGATATTGGCACCAACACGGGTTTTCATTTCACGCGCGGCTTTGTTGGTAAAGGTCACTGCCAGAATCTCATTGGGCCGCGCGCTGCGGGTAGCAAGCAAATGCGCGATGCGCGCGGTTAACGCCTTGGTTTTACCGGTGCCAGCCCCTGCCAACATCAAAACCGGCCCTTGCAGTGTTTTAACCGCATCGCGCTGTGCGGGGTTTAACCCGTCAAGATAATCCATAGGGCTGGTCGCCATCGCCTGTTGCGACAGCGGCACAGCGGCGTTGAAAGCATCCGATTCAGTTTGGTTCCAATCATTCATAAACGGAAATCTAAACTAGTTCGCCGGAATATAAAAGAGCCTTGTTCCGCAAATGTTCTTGCTTGTTTGCTCGGCACCGATATGCCGGTTTGGCCGTTGATGCGGTTTTATGTTGCATTGCAGCGTAAAATTTCCGAGGGTAACGATAACTGATCTAGTTTGCCCGAGGTTTATTATGAAAAATTTCTCCAAAATCCTGATCGCCAATCGCGGTGAAATCGCCATTCGTATCATGCGTGCCGCCAATGAAATGGGCAAACGCACCGTGGCGGTTTACGCCGAGGAAGACAAGCTGGGCCTGCACCGGTTCAAATCCGACGAGGCTTATCAGATCGGCAAAGGCATGGGGCCGGTGGCGGCGTATCTAAGCATTGACGAGATTATCCGCGTGGCGCTGGAATGCGGGGCCGATGCTATCCATCCCGGTTACGGGTTGTTGTCGGAAAACCCCGATTTTGTTGATGCTTGTGATGCCAACGGCATTACGTTTATCGGCCCAAAAGCCGCAACCATGCGCATGCTGGGCGACAAGGCATCAGCACGCCAAGTGGCAATGGATGCAGGGGTGCCGGTGGTGCCTGCCACCGATGTTTTGCCCGATGATATGGACAAGGTCCGTGAAATGGCGGCTGAGGTTGGCTATCCGTTTATGCTCAAGGCCTCATGGGGTGGCGGCGGGCGCGGTATGCGCCGGATCATGACGCCGGATGATCTGGAAGATATGGTGCTGGAAGGCCGCCGCGA
>Ga0256839_1004002_pt1 | contig 14709 bp, 14 predicted proteins | sample 354166metaG_FD_185968 | JGI IMG/M metagenome (GOLD analysis project Ga0256839, IMG submission 185968) | Hydrothermal vent microbial communities from Mid Atlantic Ridge, Atlantic Ocean - 354-166 | ecosystem: Environmental > Aquatic > Marine > Hydrothermal vents | place: Atlantic Ocean: Mid... | reverse complement strand
GGCGGATTTACCTTGTTCGGAAGCATTCCGCTGGCCCTGCTTTTGTCCATGATGCCCGGGGTCCTCAGCATCTTTGTCTTGATCCGCCTCATGCGTCTGTCCGGTGCCGGACGCAGTACCTCGCTCCTCGGAGCTGCCGTCTTGTATTCGTTGCCGGTAATGATGTGGCAAAGCACACAGGAAGCCAAGGTGGATATGGCCCACCTGTTCTACGGGCTCAGTGCCCTGCTTCTCTTTGCCGAGTGGAAAGCCGCCCTGCGGAAAAAGAAAATCAAAACGGACAAGTGGTGGTCTTTCCCCCCGGGGCTGCTCAAATACTGGATACTCATCGGCATGATCAGCGGTTTTGCCATCGGCATCAAGTACACCGCCCTCTTTGGCATCATCGGGATGCTTGCAGCGCTGGCTTATCAGCTGAAAGGCCGCCACTATGCCTGGCCGGGGCTCTACGCAGGCATGGCAGCGGTCTTCGGCCTCGGGCTCTACAAACTGACGACCATCGGCATTTCACCGGCCCAGGCATTTCAGATTGCCGGCATCCTCCTCTTTATCGGACTCCTGCTGCTGCTGGCCGGATTGCGAAGCAGACATGAACGCTTCGTTTTCCCCCTCAAACCTTTTATTGTTTACGGCCTTTTCACTTTTCTCCTTTTTCTGCCCTGGCCCGGAAAAAATTACCTGGAAAGCGGAAGCCACTCATTGAAAGTCTTGATCAGCGGAGAACCGCTCTTCCCCTCCATCGAACCGGCTGCCAGCGCCAGCGAATCGCTTCTGCGGCCTCCTCTCCCGCGGCAATATGCTTTTATCCGCGAAGTACATCCCCGCTTGCTGGCACAAAAGGAGCCTGGGAAAGCTTCGGGCACTACGCGCGCTATCCGGAAGAAAGTAAAACTGGAATCGGGGGTCTATGAAGAAATAGCACGCTACGGAGGATACGAAGCACTTTTTTTGCGCTATCTGTCCATTCCCTATGATATTACGATGCAGAGCAATGTCCCTTCCTTTGCCAACGGCATCGGCTTTCTTTTCCTCATGCTTCTGCCTCTTTTGATCTTCCGCATTCCGCGCGGCCGCAGCGATCTGCTGAGAGAAACCGGCAAATTGGCACTTCTTCTTCTCTGGCTGGGGATTTCCCTTTATGCATCCTTTCTCAACAGCCACCTCGATTCGCCCGAAAAGTATTTTGCCGAACTCTACCGTTCCCACAGCGCCACGGCCGGTCTGCATCAATTGCACGCTGCACTCTTCGGGCCGCTGTTGAAACTGGGGGCTTCTTTCGGCTTTCTTGAAAAGATTGAGAATCCCCGCGCGGCCTTTCTGTTGATCGCATTGCTTCCCCTGCTTGCCTTCGGGCTGCTTCGCAGGCAAATTTCATCCGAGCGTGTGTCGGCCGTAAAATGGCTGGCCGTTTTTACCGCTTCCGCTTTTATGATCTGGCTGCTCATGGGCAGCGGAATTGCCTGGTACGGCATCGTCATCCCGGCTGCGGCACTGGCGCTCCTTTTTTTCTATATTCAGGAGCAGGCCGGGATTTTTTCGCTCCCGCTTCTGCGGAAAATCAGCTCCGGAGCCGTCCTGTTTTGGTTTTTTATGGTGCTCATCCTGCGGCTGACGGTCTTCAACCCGGCCGGCACCTACTCGGCCCGGGCGCAGCCCCTCGATCCCGATTTCAGCCGCTTTGCTGCCGGGGAAATGTCCGAAGACGAAGTGCTGGAAAGCAAAATAAAAAATTACCTGCCGGTGCTCGACATTCTGAATGCCGACAGCAATCTTTCGTACAAGATTCTCCGTTTCGGCACCTTCATGCAGTATTTTATCCGCGAAAACAATGAGCGTGTGGTCATCGACAATCAGCTCAATGTATTTAAATTCATGTATGACGAGGCCAATGGAAATGCCTATGAGATTTATCAGATGATGAAGGCTGCCCATATTCGTTTTATCATCTTCTCGGCCCGCATCGGAGGCTACACGGAAGAAAATCTGATGATGGAAAAGGGGGTGGCATTTCAGGATTTTGTAAGACAGCTCTACCGCATGGAAGACCGGCCCATCCGTCTGATTTATCCTCTGAAAATAGAAAAGGGCATGCAGGCCGAATATTTTGCTTACGAATTGCTTTTCGAAAAATCATGAACAGCCCGAAACACGATAATACCCTCATTGTCATTCCGGCCTACAACGAAGCCACGCACATAGAAAGCCTGCTGAAGAAGATACGCCAACAAGGCTTTGACCGGATTTTGATCGTGGACGATGCCTCGGAAGACGATACGGCTGCCATTGCCCGGGCCAACGGGGCAAGGGTGATACGGCACGTCATCAACCGGGGACCGGGTGCGGCCACGCAGAGCGGCATTGAATATGCCCGCATGCACAATTACGCCCGTATGGTGACCATCGATGCAGACAATCAACACGACCCGGAAGACATTGCGAAGCTCCTGGAGCGGCTGGACCGGGGCGATGTCGATCTGGTCATCGGAAACCGCTTTATGCGTGGCGACAATTTCATTCCGCGCAGCCGCGTGATCTACAACGGCATTGCCAATCTCATTACCTTTCTCTTTTCACGTCACTGGATCAGCGATACGCAGTCGGGGATGAAAGCCCTGAACCGGAAGGCCATCGAAAACACGCAATTGGGCACCGATGGTTTTGAATTTTGCAGTGAGTGGGTCATCAAGGCCGGGCTCATGCATCTGCGCATTGCGGAAGTACCCATAAAAGTGTATTATACCGAAGAATCGAGAAAGAAAGGACAAGGGTTTTTGACGGGAATACGCACCCTGAGCAGCCTTTTTCACCAGCTTTTGCTACGCCATTAAAACATGCAGCCCATGGAAACTTATCAGATACTTGTACCGATTGTAGCCCTGGCATTTTGGGCTTATACGATCTTCCAGTTTATAAAAGGCCGCAGCTCCATTGTCGAGCTGCTCTTCTGGTCGCTCTTCTGGCTGCTCACCATTGCTCTGGCGCTTTTCCCCGACAGCATCACCGATCGCCTGGCCCGCTGGCTCGGCATGAAGAGCAACATCAATGCCCTGGTATTTTTGGCTCTGGGCATTCTCTTTTTTCTCCAGTTTCGTTTATATTTTCTCATCAAGCGGCAAAACAGCATCATCAGTGAGCTGGTAAGAAAGCTGGCCCTGAAAGAAGATGAGAAAGACGAAGCATGAGAGTCTTATTTGTACTGGAACATTATTATCCGCATATCGGAGGTGTGGAGAAGCTTTTTCAGGGCCTGGCCGAGGCGCTGGCAAAGGAGGGGCACAATGTAACGGTCATCACGACCAGGCACCGCAGAGGCCTGCCCGGGCTCCAGCGCCTGAACGGGGTCAAGGTCATCCGTCTGCGCGTGAAAGACCGCTTCGGTTTTACCTTTCTGGGCATTCCGGCCATTGTGCGCCTGGCTCAGCGGGCCGACCTCATCCACACCACAAGCTACAATGCGGCCGTTCCGGCTTACATTGCCGCCCGGCTGCGCAAAAAGAAATTGCTCATCACCTTTCACGAAGTCTGGGGCCCGCTTTGGAATAAATTGCCCTTTATCGACTGGTGGCAGCGAAAAGCTTACTCCGCTTTCGAGCGCTTCATACTTCGCTTTCGATTCGACAAAGTCATTGCCGTTTCGGATTATACGGCAAAATGTCTGAAAGAAGCCGGCATTGATCCCGGAAAAATTACGACCATTTACAACGGCATCGACTACCGCATTTTCGAGGCTTTTCGTCACAGTCCCCCGGCTTCACATTTCGTATTCACCTATTTCGGGCGCCTGGGCATATCCAAAGGGCTCGACATGATCATTCCGGCCTTTGCTTCGCTCACCACACTGCATCGCAATATTCGCCTAAAGCTGATCATCCCGCGGCAGCCCGAAGGTCTCCTGCATGAAATCAATGCACTGATCAAGAAATACGGCATTGCCGAGTTTATAGAGATACTTCATGAATTGGACAATGAACGGCTTTTCAGAGAGGTCAGCCATTCGTCCTGTGTGCTGCTGCCCTCTTACAGCGAAGGCTTCTGTTTTGTGGCAGCGGAGTGTGCGGCCATGTCCGTGCCGGTGATCAGCAGCGGACGGGGTGCCCTTCGCGAGGTCGTCAGCGGACCCTGTATTGAGATGCCTGTTTTAAATGTCCTTCAACTGCAAAAGGCCATGATCGCTGCCATAGAGGGAAAATGGGCGCAACGGCCGCTGCGCAGGTTCTCGCTCGACAATACCATCGGCCGATATCTGGAACTTTACCGGCAGCTATAAAAAAAGCCATCCCGCTTGCAGGATGGCTTTCCCTTTTCTTTTTGTGATTTCTGCTAGTCCAGATCAATCTTCCGGGTAGCAGCCACTTCTTTCACTTTTTCCCATTGTTTGGCAGTGAGATGAGGCTTCATTTCATTAATGGCTTGTACCAGCAATTCTTTTCTGTATCGTCTCAGTGATTTGATATCCGTGTACTTGCTTTTGTTCTGCTTGTAGATATCAATGTATTTGTTTGCAATTTCCGTAGCTTTTTCTTCCTGAGCTTCGGTGTATTCCATCAATTGGGAATAGTACTGGGCACGTTCTTTAAACATTTGCTCTTCCTCCTCAAAGGTGGGAATACCGTTTGAATTGCCCGTGGTGGATTGAGCAAAAGCAAAAGAGCCGAAAGTAAGACTGAGAACGAAAAGTAAGATCACTTTTTTCATGGTATGAATTTGTTTTTATTTTTTGGCTTTTAACTGAAGTTCAAATTTAGGCATTTTAGGTAAAAAACAAAATGCAATTTCTTTTAATGTTCTTCATTGTCCACATTCGGGCCCACTTGTCCACATTATTTCCGCACATTTCCCATTCTTTCACGAGAATAATCGATTTTTGCTCCTTGCACAATGCTATTTAATTCCTTTGAATATCTGCTTTTTCTGCCGGCAATCACCCTTGCCTACTTTCTGCTGCCCAACCGCTACCGTTGGATCCTGCTCCTGGCGGGAAGTTACTTCTTTTATATGTATTGGAGGCCCGAATTCGGACTTCTTTTGCTCGCTTCCACGGCCATCGACTACGTGGCCGCCATCCGAATGTCAAAATCGAGCGGAAAGAAGCGAAAACGCTGGCTCTGGCTCAGCATCGGCAGCAACCTCGGCCTGCTGATTGCCTTCAAATATCTGGGCTTTCTCAACGAAGCCTTCCGCGAGCTCTTCCAGGTTTTCGATTTCAATCTCTCAGAGCCCAAATACAGTCTCCTGCTGCCGATCGGCATCTCCTTTTACACTTTTCAGACCCTCAGCTACACCATTGATGTCTACCGCAAGCGGAGAGAACCCGAAAAACACTTCGGGATTTTTGCCCTCTATGTATCCTTTTTTCCACAATTGATAGCGGGCCCCATCGAACGCTCCACCCATCTCCTGCCCCAATTCCGGATTCCGCATCGCTTCAGCCTGCAACGACTGGCAGACGGGGGCCGGCTCATCGCATGGGGGCTATTCAAGAAAGTGCTCATTGCCGACACCATCGCCAACTATACCAATGCGGTTTTCTTTGACCTTCACAACCACAGCGGTGGGGTGCTTCTGGCTTCGGTGTATGCCTTCGGATTTCAGCAATACATGGATTTTTCGGGCTATACCGACATTGCCATCGGGTCGGCCCTGATCATGGGATACGACCTGATGAGCAACTTCGAACGGCCCTGGAAAGCACGCAACGCCCGCGAATTCTGGAGCCGTTGGCATATATCGCTTACCTCCTGGCTCTTCGACTATCTCTACAAACCCCTGGCACGCACTTTTCGCCAAAACTGGCTCGCCAATATTTTCATCCTCTTTCTGGTGATGGGGCTGTGGCACGGTGCCGGCACCGGATTCATTCTCTTCGGCCTCTTCAATGCGCTTTTCTACATCTTCAGCTATTTTACCATCGAAAACTACTTCGGACTGCCCTATCACCGCATCACGCCCCGTGTCGAAAGGTGGATTCAGCGTGCGGGCAATTTCCTCACCCTTGCATTCATCGGATTCAGTGTCGGCTTTCAGCGTCTCATCACGGGCGATCAGATACTCCTCTTTTTCCGGAAACTTTTTACGGAGTTTAATTTTAACTTCAGCAGCCTCTTTTTTATGACGCAGGACCTCTTTCTGCTGGCCACCACCATCCCGCTGATCTTCTATGTCGAATCGCGCAGGGGTTTTCTCGCAAAGCGTCCGTTTCACAGCATCCGGCAGGCCCGGATAAGGTGGATTATCTACTTCTTTCTCATTTTTTATTTACTTATGTTTGGAGACAAAACCGCTCAGGAGTTTTATTACTATCAATTTTAAACTATGCAGGAATGGGCGCTTATATTGGGGGGAAGTGGCGGCATGGGCCTGGCGGCCGCCAAAAAGCTGGCCGAAAAAGGGTTCCGCCTTTTTATTGTCCACCGCGACAGGCGGGCCCGGCTGAAGCTTGTCCTTCCCGAATTCGAAGCCTTGCGCCAGCAGGGGCACGAGCTCATCTCGCTCAATGAAAATGCGCTGCTCGAAGACGGCATTCAAAAGATTTTGCAGGAGATGGAAGCCCGCATACCGAAGCAAAGCATCAAAATATACCTGCACGCCATCGCCATGGGAAATGTAAAACCCCTCTACCGCCCCGATGATGGTCCGGTGCTCAGCAGCGAGGACCTCCTGCAGACCATCCACGCCATGGGAGTCAGTTTTTTTGAGTGGGCCCGGCTGCTGATCGATCATGGATTCTTTGCCCCGAAGGCCCGCATTCTGGGCCTTACGAGCGAAGGCAGCCGCCTCGTGGGCAAAGGCTACGCAGCCGTGGGCAGTGCCAAAGCGGTTTTGGAAAATCTCTGCCGCTATATGGCCGTGGAGCTGGCTCCGCTGGGAATCACCACCAACCTCCTCAATGCCGGAGTGACCGACACTCCCGCCCTGCGCATGATTCCTGGTGCCGACAAATATCTTCAAAAAGCCGCTGAACGCAACCCTTCGGGCCGGCTGACCACCCCCGAAGATGTGGCCAATGTGATCAGTTTATTTACCCAAAATGAAAGCGACTGGATCAATGGTGCCGTCATCCGGGTGGATGGAGGCGAGCAAATTGCCGGTTGGTCCGAAGCTCCGTAACCATGAATTCAGTAGATCAAAAGACCATTAAAGAAATTCTGAAATGCGTGCCCCACCGCCCGCCTTTTCTCTTTATTGATGAAATCACTTTTCTGAATGAAGACCGGGCCGAAGGGCATTACACCTTTCGCAAGGATGAGTATTTCTACAAAGGCCATTTCCCGGGACGGCCCATGACACCGGGTGTGATCATGATTGAGGCCATGGCCCAGCTCGGACCCATGCCCCTCGGCATTTTCCTTCACGAGTTTCATCTCCGGAAAAGGCCTATTTTCGGAGTCTTGTCGCATCTCGATGTGGACATCATCCGTCCGATTTTGCCCGGCACAAAAGTGTATGCGCTGGCCATCAAAAAGGCACACCGCAGAAATACGCTGAAATGCTTTTGTGAACTGAAAAGCGAATCGGGCCGCTTGTTTGCCGAAGGAAACCTTGGCCTCACCTTAATTGAAGATAATTATGAAGTATAAAAAACGTGTGGTCATTACGGGAATGGGCGTCATAGCACCGGAAGCCGAAAGCCTTTCTGCCTATGACGAGATATTAAGGAGCGGGCGCTCGCTCATCCGCCATGTGGACGAACTGGAAGAGTTCGGCTTTGAGGCCCAAAACGGAGCCATAGCCGATCCCGGCATCGACCCGGAAAATGAATTGTTGCGTCTTTTTGAGATCGACCTGACGAGTGACTTTATCAAGCTGGCCGTCAAAGCAGCCTACAATGCCTGGCAGGATGCCGGCCTGCCCATACCCGACCCGGATTCGGAAGAAGTGGACTACGACACGGGCGTGATGATCGGTGGTGTGATCAGCGGCATCGAGCAGCTGGTAAGCAAGGTGGTGCCCCTGCTCGAGAAAAAACGCCCCAGGCGCCTGGGCAGCATGATCGTGCAAAACACCATGCCCAGCGGAGCTTCGGCCTACATCAGTTCCATCTTTGCCCTGGGCAACCAGGCCATGTCGCTCAACAGTGCCTGCAGCACCGGTGTCGATTCGGTCAACTGGGGTTATCACTCCGTGGCCTCGGGCTGGGCCAAACGCATGGTGGTGGGTGCATCGGATGCTTACAACCCCTATTCCTGGGCCGGCTTCGAAGGCATGCGGGTATTGAACCGCAGCAGCAACCATGCCCCCGAAAAAGCCTCGCGGCCCATGAGCGCCAGTGCCAAAGGGTTTGTGCCCGGCAGCGGTGCGGGGGTGCTCATCCTCGAAGACCTGGAAGTGGCCCGTGCACGCGGTGCCCGCATCTATGCCGAGATACTGGGCGGATTCAGCAATTGCGGAGCTCTGCGCGGACAGGGAAGCATGACCTTTCCCAACCGCGAAGGCGTGATCCGAGCGCTGAAAACGACTTTCGAACTTTGTGAGATCAAAGCTGAAGAAATCGACTATATCAACGGCCACCTCAGCGGCACCATGGCCGACCCCTTCGAAGTGCAAAACTGGTATGATGCCATGCAACTTAAAAAAGGGCAAAAATTTCCCTACATCAATTCTACCAAATCCATCCTCGGACACAGCCTCGGTGCAGCCGGTGCCCTCGAAATTGTGGCCACCATTCTGCAACTCAAAAACGGATATGTGCACGCTTCGCTCAATACCGAAGACCTGCACCCCGATATCGAAAAACGGATAGGACGGGAGCCGGTGCCCCTGAAACGGGTCGATTTCCCCGGTATGCGCATAGCCGCCAAGGCCAATTTCGGCTTCGGAGATGTCAACAGTGCCATCGTCTTACGAAAATATGAGGAGTAAAAAGATTTGGATATCCGTACTTTTATTGCAAAATTCGCAACTTGTTAAAAATCGTTAAGGGAAATGAACAAAGAGGAAATCAAAGAGAAAGTAATCTCTATCTTAAAAAAATACACCCGGAGAGAAGAAGTCTGGGAAAATTTTAACGACAGCTCGGACATACTCAATGATCTGAAGATCAACTCGGCCCGGCTGGTGGATATCATACTGGATATCGAAGATGAATTTGATCTGGAGGTGGAAGACGAGGCCATGGACCGCATCCGCACGATCAATGACGTGGTGGATATGATAGCCGAAAAGAAAGCCGAAAAAAAAGACTGACTTGCCGGGCAATGACCTGATCTGGCTTGCATCGGCCCGCGCTGCGGCCTGGGAGCAGAGAGCGAGAGTGATCGCCAAAATATTGACAACCGCGGAGCGTGAACACTTTGAAAAGGCGGAGGATCCCTTTCTCTCCATTTGGGCTTTCTGGGCTTCCAAAGAAGCGGCCTACAAGGCCTGGCAACAGACGGAAGGCAGGGCCTTCAACGATCCCAAACGCATAGAAATCAAATTCGGAACGGGCAGCGGACCCGGTGCTTTTCGCTCGAAGGCAAGCATTGCTTCCCTGCAATTTGAAATCAACGGATTCATCGGCCGCCACTTCATCTTTGCTTCGGCCCGGCAACCCGGTGAAAGCGCGCTTCGTCATTTCTTTTTCTCCGCAGGCATCGAAAGCGCCTTCGAGAGAGAAGCAAGCCGCTATTTCGGCAGGTCGCTCACCCTCCGGAAAAATAAAAGAAATCATCCCGTGTTGGAGGATGAAGCCGGGAAAATCATCGAAATTAGCAAAAGCCATGACGGCCCCCTCCTGGCATTCACGGTACCCGAAAGATAAATACGATGCTGCGCAAGTTTCTATTCCTTACCGGAGCCTTCCTCCTGCTCGCCCTGCTCTTCAATGCTGCGGCCGAGCCCCTGGTGAGGATAGTGAACAACAAGCAATTCAGACAGGATGAGGAATTGGCCGCCCGCGACAGCATTCCTTTTCTTTTTATCGGTTCATCGCGGCTCAACAAAGACATCAACGAAAAGCAGATTCCCGGTGCTTTTAAATATTCGGGTGCCACCGAAACCGCTCCTTACCACTATTACCGCCTGAAATTTGCGCTGGAAGCGAATGGAGATAACATCGGTTTCATCATCCTTCCGGCCGAAATCGGGGTGCTGGCATTCAACGACCTGCCCATCCTCTACCTTGGCAGCTACTGGCGCAGGCATATGGATTTTATGGAATTTGCCCGGCACAGCGCCCACCCCTACCACTACATGGGTATCGGATTGAAAATTCAGCTGATCCCTTTTTACCAGCTTCCCAATGCCGCCCTTTTCCTCTATGACGTGATGCGGCAGCGCAATGCCTGGAAAGAATATCAAAAAGAATCGTGGGATCGCTATACGCTTTACGAGCAGTTTCTTTTGCTCAACTACATCATCGGCCGGCACCTCAGCTACGAGAAACTCGTAACCCCATCGGGCAAGTATTATTTCCGGAAAATACTCGCTCTGGCCCGGCAATCGGGCAAGCCCCTGGTCTTCATCAAATATCCCCTCAGCCACGACTATTACGAGGCCATCACGGGGCTTGAGCCCGAAGTGGTGGAGGCCGACCGCCTCACCGATTCGCTGATACGCAGTACGAAAAACGCCTATCTCCTGGATTATACGCATCTCTACGACAAGCGCGATGAGCTCTTTCTGGATATCCATCACCTCAACAAGAAAGGGCGTGCCGACTTCACACAGCGCATCAGGGATACGCTGCAGGCCCTTCGCAAAGATTGGCATGGGCGTAGCAAAGGAAATCTTTAAATTTATGGCCACGAAGCACCATGAGCAGCCTCAAAGACATATACGCCTATCGCTACCTTTTGCGCAAGCTCACGCTTACCTCACTGACCATCCAGTTCAAGAAATCTTTTTTGGGCATCTCCTGGCTTGTCATCCAGCCGCTTATCACCATCGTGGCCTGGGTTTTGCTCCACGGTGCGGGACTTTTCAATCCGGGTGACACGGGCATTCCCTATCCGGCCTATGTACTGCTGAGCACTTCCATCTGGGCTTTGTTTGCCAATCTTTATGCGCTGGTAAGCAATGCCCTGGTCATGAACAGCCAACTGCTGATGCAGCACAATTTCCCGAGAGGGGTCCTCCTGCTGGAGCGGGGAGCCGTGGCTGTCTTCAACGCTTTTATTCCCATTCTCCTCTCGCTGGGGGTGCTGCTGCTTTACGGAGTATCTATCCGCTGGACCCTTGTTTTTTTCCCCCTGGCCCTTCTTCCGCTCATCCTTTTCGGTTTTTCCATTGCCGTGCTTTTTGCCCTGGTAAAAGCCGTAGCCAACGATCTGAACAACTTTTTCGACAAGGCCATTGTCCTGCTCATGTACGTCACACCGGTGGTCTATGCCAGCGATCCCGGCAGTCCCCTTCTTCGCTCCATTATCCGCTGGAACCCGCTCACCTACCTGCTGGGCTTCCCCCGAAGCCTCCTGCTCGACCCGGTCCCCTTTGCCCCCGTTGAGTTTTTCTGGGTGAGCGCAGCCGTATTGCTCTTTGCACTGCTTGTGTGGCGCTATTTTCATCATGTGCAGGCCCGCATCATTGAACGACTGATCGCATGAAAGAGGCAAGTCCGGATATCATCGTAGAGGCCGGAAGGCTCTACAAGCGCTTTTGCCGCGACATGAAATGGAGCATGTGGTACGGCATGCAGGACTTGCTGCGCAAGGAAAAAATCAAAGACCCGGAGTCACTTTCCCTGCGCAGACATGAGTTTTGGGCCGTGCGCGACCTGAGTCTGCAAATCCGCAGGGGTCAGGCCATCGGCCTCATCGGGCGCAACGGCTCGGGAAAGACCACCCTCATGCGCCTGATTTCAGGCATCATTCCGGCCAGCTTCGGCAAGCTGGAACAGCAAGGCCGCATCACACCCATATTTCGCCTGCGCAGCGGCATGCATCCGCACTACACAGGGCGGGATTATATTTACATTCAGGCGGCCATGCACGGCATGAGCAAGAAGGAAATCGATGAAAAAGCCGATGAAGTGATCCGTTTTGCCGAGCTCGAAGACTTTATCGATGCGCCCATCGGCACCTATTCTTCGGGGATGAAAGCACGCCTCGGATATTCCATTGCCATTGCCTCGGACTTCGACCTGCTCATCATCGATGAGGCCCTCGCTGTGGGCGACACGGAATTCAGGGCCAAGTGCCTGGCCAATCTGAAGGAAATATCGCAGCAAAAGGCCATCGTCTTTGTATCGCACAACATGGACATGGTGCGGGAAGTGAGCAATGCCATTGTGGTGATGGACAAAGGGAAGAAAATTCTTGAAAGCAGCGATGTGGAGGCCGGCATCGACTACTACTACCGGCAGCTGGCGGAAGGCGGAGAAAAAGGAGCAAAACCCCGCACCCGGATATTTATCGACAAAGCGGCTCCCCTGCCGCCCGTTTCGCACAACTTGCCGCAGCAGCCCCTCTCTCACCGGCTGGAACTGATCTCTCTGCACATTCCCAAGACGGCCGGCACCAGTTTTCGCAAAATCCTGGAAAAGCAATACGGCCCGGCACTGACCCGCCTCGATATCCGCAACGGAAAACTTCTCGTGGACGGAAAGCTCTTTTGGGGCAGTTCCCTGCCGGCAAAAAGCAAGGTGATTCACGGACATTTCATGTATCCGGCCCTGCGGCAGTGCCTTGCGGAAGGAAAAGAAAAACCCAAAATGATCACCTGGCTTCGCCACCCGGTGGAGCGGGTCATCTCCAATTATTATTACCTCGCTGAGCGCATGGCCCGGGAGCTGAATGAGGAAGAAAAAGGGCTTAACCTCCTCATGAAAATGCAAAAGTCACTGCCGGAATATGCCGAAAGTGATTTTGCCCGCAACCGCATGAGCAAATTCCTTGAAGGAACGGAACCCGAAGATTTCTTTTTCATCGGCCTGAGCGAAAGATTTGAGAGCGATGTAAAAGAACTTGCCGCTCTGCTCGGATGGAAACCCGGAGAGCTGCCCCATGTGAACAAAACGGGCGACTACCGGGAAGGCATTGACCCGGAGATACTCGAACGCATAGCCGCCCTCAACGAAAAAGACATGGAACTTTATGAAAGGGTCATAGCCCTGCGAAAAAAATCGAAGCGCTGAAGCCTACTTCCGGATGGCCTCCACGGGGTTCATGCGGGCTGCGGCCATGGCCGGGAATATGCCCGAAATCAATCCGATGGAAGCGGAAATGGAAAGGCCGAGGATGACATTGTGGGCCGAGAGCATGAAGGTAAACTCCACCAGGCTGTTGGCCACTTGAATGATGCCGTAAACCAGCAGGAGGCCGATGATTCCTCCGATAAGACTCAGCACCACGGATTCGATCAGAAACTCCATGAGTATCCAAATCTTTTTTGCCCCCATGGCCATCTTGATGCCGATAATCCGGGTGCGCTCTTTGACCGATACAAACATGATATTGGCAATGCCGAAGCCCCCGACAAGAATGGAAAAACCACCGATAAAGAATCCCGCGAGGTTGATGACCGAAAAAGTTTGGGAAATGCCCCGGGAGAGGATACTCATTTCATTGATGGCGAAATTATCTTCGTCTTTGGGGCTCAGCTTTCGCACCCTACGCAGGATTTTTCTCAGCTCTGCCTTGAGGGCCGGCAGCTCCACACCTTCTTTGGCCTGCACGATAATGCGCTGGCCGAAGACACGGCTGTTTTCGTTGATAAACTTCTGCATAAAAGAATAGGGCACCAGGGCAATCTGGTCAAAGCCGGGCCCCATCAGGCCCTGACCCTCCTTCTGTATGACTCCCGTGGCCTGCAACTTGCTGTTGAGCGCTTTCACCCGGTGCCCCGGAGCATGCTCCGGATTGCGAAAGAGGCCCTCGGCAATGTCGTAGCCCAAAACCACCACATGATCACCCGACTCATCCTCTTTTCGTGAGAAATAGCGCCCTGCATCCAGTTTCAGATCATAAATAGGCGCATAGTCGGCTGTCACACCGGCCAGCATAACCCCCTCGACAAAGTTGTTTTTATAGCGAATGGTCTTATTGGCCATGATCGCCTGAATGGCCACACGTTCGGCCTTCTCCGAATATTGCTTGATGGCCTTAAAGTCATTGTAGTTGGCTTCCGGCCGGTTGAGATACTTCCACCACGGATACTCTCCTCCGAATGACCAGGGCCATTTTTCGACATAGAGCACATCCGAACCCATGCGGTTGATCGTGTTTCGCACATTCGTCTCAAGGCTGTCGACAGCCGACAAAACGGAGATAATACAGAGAATGCCGATGGTAATGCCCGTCAGCGAGAGAAAAGAACGAAGCTTGTTGTTGCCCAGCTCATGTATTGCCAGGCGAAAGCTTTCTTTTATAATGGTTATCAGGATCATAATTGCGAGACCAAAATTAAGCGACAGGCAACGGGCAATGAACCTTTTAACTTAAAATAACCGCCTCTTTCCGGCTTCCCATTCGATTCCCGAATTAAATCCCGCAGGCGGAAACTATTCCAGCCCATTATTTTTTAACTTTGCAGGTCTTTTAAAAACAAGATTGAAAGTATATGAAATTATCCCAGTTTGACTATCAGGTTCCCGAAGAATTGATTGCGAAGTATCCGCTCAAAGAAAGGGAAGACTCGCGCATGATGGTGGTGGACCGCAAAAGCGGCAAAATCGAGCACAAAAGTTTCAGGGATTTTCTCGATTACATCAATGAAGGAGATGTATTGGTGGCCAACAATACAAAGGTTTTTCCGGCTATGATGTATGGCAGGAAAGAAAAAACCGGAGCCCGT
>Ga0256839_1004001_pt1 | contig 14714 bp, 17 predicted proteins | sample 354166metaG_FD_185968 | JGI IMG/M metagenome (GOLD analysis project Ga0256839, IMG submission 185968) | Hydrothermal vent microbial communities from Mid Atlantic Ridge, Atlantic Ocean - 354-166 | ecosystem: Environmental > Aquatic > Marine > Hydrothermal vents | place: Atlantic Ocean: Mid... | reverse complement strand
GCGCGGGGCGGCTACAGCGCCAGCCTGCCGCTCGAAGACCTCACGGCCCCCGGGGTGTTGCTCGCCTGGTCGCTGGACGGTGCGCCCATTCCCCACGAGCACGGGGGCCCGGTCCGCCTGGTGGTGCCCCACCTCTACGGCTGGAAAAGCGTGAAGTGGCTCGCCAAGATCCAGCTCTTCGAGCGCGAGGTCGAAGGCTACTGGGAGATGCGCGGCTACCACCGCCGCGGCGACCCCTGGCGCGAAGAGCGGTACGGCTAGGGCGGGCCGAGGATCCAGCGGGCTTCCCGCAGCAGCGTGTTCGCGAAGCGGCCGCCCCCGCCCTTCAGCGCCTCCCATTCGCTGTGGGTCAGCACGAGGGCGTCGGCGGGTACGGGCAAGGTTTCGAGCGGAAGCCCCACCGCCCGTAGCGGTTGGGGTTGGTCGGATTGCTCGACGATGAGCACGCGGTCGAGATCGCTGCCCACCCCGGCTTCGCCGCGGGCATAGGACCCGCAGTAACCCAGCGCCACCAGGCCGGGAAGATCGAGATCGCGGGCCCAGCGACGCAGCGCAGCCACTACCTCAGCCTCTGGGGGCCATTTGAGCACGGGCGAACGCAAGGACCGCACCGGCATGACGCAACGCCTCCTCACGTTGCCAGGGTCCGTAGTGGTCTGCAGGGTTCGCTGAAGGCGTCGGGGTAGCGGGCGGGAGCGTAGTAGGCGTCCAGAAAGCGGGCGCGCTCGATGAGCTCCTGCGGTACGTCGAGCGGTAGCTCGGCAGGCAGCTTGGCGACGGTGCATCCACCGGCCTCCTGCCCCAAAATGCAGATGCAGGCCCTTCGCCGCCGTTTCCGCAGACTGTTGCGCAGCGAAGCAGGCCCGCTCGTGACGTCCGGCGTTGCGGGCCAGTTCGGCGAGCTCCAGGTCCTTTTCCGCTTGCTCGATCCAGTCGCTGGCGCGCTGCGTGCCTCTAGGATACCCTGAAGGAAAGCGATGCGAACCCTGTTGATCGGTGGAACGGGCTTCCTCGGAACCCACTTGGCCCGGGCGCTGCTGGCCGCCGGGCACGAGGTCAGCGCACTTTCGCGCCGGGGCGCGGGCCCGCTCGCAGGGGTGCGCTACCTGGCGGGGGACGCCGCCCGGGGGCAGGGGATCGAGGCCGTGCGCGACGCCGACGCCGTGGTCTACCTGGCCGGGATCATCCGCGAGGGCGAGCAGACCTACGAAGCGGTGCACGTCCGCGGGGTTCGCCGGGTGCTGGAGGCCATGGCCACCGCGGGGGTGCGGCGGATCGTGCACGTCTCGGCGCTGGGGGCCCGGCCCGACGCGCCCAGCCGCTACCACACCAGCAAGGCCGAGGGCGAGGCGCTGGTGCAGGCGAGCCGGCTCGAATGGACGATCTTCCGCCCCAGCCTGATCTTCGGCGAAGGCGACGGTTTCTTCGGCGGGGTGCTCCGGGACCTGGTGCGGCTGCCGCTGCCCTTCGTCCCGCTGGTGGGCGGGGGCGGCTACCCCTTCCGCCCCGTCTGGGCGGGGGACGTGGCCGCGGCCACGCTGCAGGCGCTCGAGCGGCCGCGAACCGCGGGCCGGCGCTACGACCTGGTGGGGCCGCGCGAATACCGTTACCGCGAGCTGGTCGAAGCGGTGGCCCGTGCGTTGGGCTCGCGCAAGCCGCTGCTGCCGCTGCCCGTGGCCTTCTTTGCGGTGCTGGCGCGCCTTCCCGGAGCGCCCCTCACCCGTGACCAGCTGCTCATGCTGCTCGAGGGCAACACCGCCGACCCCGGCCCCCTGCTCGCCGACTTCGAGCTGGAACACCGCCCCCTCGAGGCCGAGCTACCCCGGATCCTCGGCGCCCGTTAGTTCGTGGCCCGCGGCGGTCAGGGCGGCGCGGGCCGCCGCCAGCCGCGCGCCGGGCACGAGCAGGAAGTCGGTCGACCACGTGGAGAGCACGAAGACCGGCACCCCCGCCTGCGCGAGCGGGGTGGTGAGCGCGGCCAGCACGCCGGTCAGCCCGAAGTCGAGCGGCCCCTCCACCGCCAGCACCCGCCAGCCGCCGCGGCAGGTGGCGCCCTGGGGGGCGGCCGCTTCCGGGCCCGCCCAGGTCCATCCGTCCGCGTCGCGGAGCACCGCGGCCAGCGGGCCGGGTCCGGGCCCTGGCGGCTGGGGGGCGGTGCAGACCGTGTAGGGTTCCGCGAGCAGTTCCAGCTTCATCCGCTCCCCCGGTAACGGCGCGGCAGCCGGGAGCTGAGCGCCGTGGCCAGCTCGTAATGGATCGTGCCCAGCGCGCGGGCGCGGCCCGTCAGGCCGGTGCGCTCGTCCAGGTCGGGGGTGACGACCTCGAAGACCTCGTCCAGCCCCACCGCCTCGGGCAGGAGCACCGTGGTCTGGTCCATGCTCACCCGCCCCACCACCGGCGCGTAGCCGCCGCGCCAGCGCACCCAGCCGCGGTTCGAAAGCGCCCTCGAAAAGCCGTCGGCGTAGCCGAAGGGCAGCGTGGCGATCCACTCGTCGCCGGCGCTGCGGTAGGTGAGGCCGTAGCCCACGCCGTGGCCGGCGGGCAGGCGCTTGACCTGGGTGGGCCGCGCCTTCCAGGCGAGGACGGGCTCGAGCCCCGGTGCCCCGCGCATGTCGGGCGGGAGGCCGTAGAGGGCGATGCCGGGGCGCACGAAGTCCAGCCCCGTGCCGAGGCCGGCCAGGATCGCCGCCGAGTTGGCCGCGTGCAGCGGGTAGCGGCGCGGCAGGGCGCGCGCGGCCTCCAGGAAGATCGCGAGCTGCCGCCTCGTTTCCGCTTCGTCCTCGTCGGCGACGGCGAAGTGGGTGTAGATCGCCTCGACCTCGAGCCCCAGCCCCTCCACCGCGGCCACGAAGCCCGCCAGCTCCGCCGGGGCCACCCCCACCCGCCCCATGCCGCTGTCGACCTTGACCTGCACCCGGCCGCCGGGCCGCGCCGCGGCGAAGGCCCGCGCCGCCTCCAGGGTGACGAGCGTAGGGGTGAGGCCGTAGCGGGCGGCGTCTTCCGCGTCGCCCGGGTGCAGTGCGCCCAGGAGCAGCACCGGTTCGGCGATCCCGGCTTTCCGCAGCTCGGCCCCCTCGCCGCTGGTGGCCACCGCGAAGCGCCGGACCCCGCACTGCTCCCTCAGGTAGCGCGCCACCTGCAGCGCGCCGTGGCCGTAGGCGTTCGCCTTGACCACGGCGACCACCTCCGCTTCCGGAGCCCGTCCCGCCAGCTGCATGCAGTTGCGCCCCAGCGCCCCAAGGTCGATCTCCAGCCAGGTCGGCCGCATGTTCCAAGCCTACCGGCCCCTTCGCGCGCCCGCAACGCGCGCCCCGGGACACCTGTCCTGGAGCGGACCGGTACACTTACCTTGCTGCGTCCAAGATCCACTGATTGATCCCTCCCTCCGCAGGCCCGCGAAAGCGGGCCTGCACCCCTTTGCGGGGCGGCCAAGGCGGTAGGCTTTAGGGTATGAAGCTCTACACGCGCACCGGCGACGCCGGCGAAACCGGGCTCTACGGCGGCGAGCGCCTGGGCAAGGACCACCCGCGGGTCCGGGCCTACGGCGAGGTGGACGAGGCGAACAGCCAGATCGGGTTCGCCCGCAGCTTGCTGCCCGAGGAGCAGAAGGTGCTGGACGAGGATCTGGCGGCCGTTCAAAACGCGTTCTTCGACCTGGGGGCCGACCTGGCCACCCGCGAAGGCAGCCCCTACGCGGAGAAGGTCCGGCGCATGGACGCGGAGGACGTGGCGCTGCTCGAGGCCTGGACGGACCGCTATACCGAGGAGGGGCCGCCCTTTACGGGCTTCGTGCTGCCCGGCGGCCACCCCGCGGCGGCCGCGCTGCAGGTGGCGCGCGCGGTGGTGCGCCGCGCCGAGCGCGCGGTCGTCGCCCTTGCCCGCGCCGAGGACGTGAATCCCGAGGCGCTGCGCTACCTCAACCGGCTTTCCGATCTGCTTTTCGCGATGGCGCGCTGGCTCAACGCGCGCGAGGGGGTGAGCGAGCCGCTTTGGCAGCCCCGGCCGTCCTCGCCGAACAGCTGAGCAAGACCTTCCGGGTCGCCGAGAAGGAGCCCGGGTTCGCGGGCACGCTGCGCCACTTCGTGCGCCGCCGTTACCGGCGCATCGAGGCGGTGCGCGGCGTAAGCTTCGAGATCGCGCCCGGCGAGGTGGTGGGCTTTCTGGGCCCCAACGGCGCGGGCAAGACGACGACGCTAAAGATGCTGACCGGGCTGATTCAGCCTTCGAGCGGGCGCGCGCGGGTGCTGGGGCGCGACCCTTACCGGCGCGAGGCGGGGCTGCTGCGGGAACTCACGCTGGTCATGGGCAACAAGCAGCAGCTCATCTGGGACCTCCCGGTCCTCGACTCGTTGCGCGTCAACGCCGCGGTTTACGAGATCCCCTGGGCCGAGGCCCAGCACCGCACCGCGGAGCTGGCGGAGATGCTCGGGGTCGCAGAGGTGCTGCGCCAGCCGGTGCGCAAGCTCAGCCTGGGTGAACGGATGAAGGCCGAGCTGCTGGCCTCGCTCTTGCACCGGCCGCGGGTGCTCTTCCTCGACGAACCCACACTGGGTCTCGACGTAAACGCGCAGCTGGCCGTGCGCCGTTTCCTGAAAGCCTACCGCGAGCGCTACGGGGCGACGCTGTTGCTCACCAGCCACTACATGGCCGACATTGAGGCGCTGGCGGAGCGGGTGATCGTGATCCACGAGGGCCGGCTGCTCTACGACGGGCCGCTGGGGGGTTTGGTCGAGCGGTTTGCGCCCTTCAAGGAGGTGCGGCTCATGCTGGCGCGGCCGGCAGCGGCCGCCGCCTTCGCCCGCTTCGGCGAGGTGGAGGAGGCCGGCGGCCTGCGGGTGCGGCTGCTCGTTGAAAAGGATCGGCTCACCGGCGTGGTGGCGGAGCTGCTGGCAAACTTCGAACTGCGCGACCTCTCGGTGGACGAGCCGCCGCTGGAAGAGGTGATCGGGCGGGTCTTCGCGAAGGGGGCGGTCTAGATGCTCCTGGCCAAGGCGCGCACGCTGCTGGCGGTGCATTTCGCGTACATGATGGAGTACCGCGCCGAGATCTTCTTCTGGATCCTGGGCGGCCTCGTCCCCTTCTTCTTCATGGCCGCCTGGAGCGAAGCGGCGCGGCAGGGGTACACGCTCTACAGCCCTCTGGAATACGCCCGTTACTTCTTCGCCGTCTTCGTCGCGCGCCAGCTCGCCATCGTCTGGGCCAACTGGACCTTCAGCGACTGGGTGCGCACCGGCAAGCTTTCCTTTTACCTGCTCCAGCCCCTCGACCCGATGTGGCGGCTCCTCGCCGACCACGTGGGGGAACGGGGGGTGCGCCTGCCCGTCCTCGTGGTCATCGGGGGCGTTTTCGCCGCCCTCTTCCCGGGCGCGCTCGTCTGGCCCGGCTGGGGGGCGCTGGCGCTGGGGCTCGCCGCCAGCACGCTGGCCTTTCTGCTCAGCTTCTTCGTGGCCTATTCGGTGGGCCTGCTGGCGTTCTGGCTCGAAGACGCGACCGAGATCTTCGAGCTCTGGTACGTGCTGGTGCTCTTCTTCTCGGGGATGCTCGCGCCGCTTTCGCTCTATCCCGAGGCCGTGCAGCGGGTGCTCCTCTGGACGCCGTTTCCCCACCTCGTCTACCTGCCGGCGGCGCTCTGGTCGGGGCTCGAGCCCGCGGATGCGCGCGGTTTCGCGGTGCTGTTCGTCTGGACGCTCGTCTTCTTCGCGGTCTCGCGGTTGCTCTGGCGGCTGGGCCGCGGCCGCTACAGCGCGATGGGGGCCTAGGTGCGTTACCTGCGCCTCCTCGGCATCTTCTGGGCCGCTTCGGCCGCGGCGCGGATGGAGTACCGGGCGGCCTTCGTGGTGGCGATGTTCGCCTCCGTCATCGAGACGGCGGGCAAACTGTTCGGGGTCTACCTTTTCTATTCGAGCGGCTTCGAGCTGGGCGGTTGGCCCTGGCAGGAGGCCCTCCTCGTCCTCGGCTTCGCGCAGCTGGTGGACGCCTTCTTCCTGCTCTTCTTCGTTCCCAACCTGCGGCGCATCTCGGAGATGGTGCAGGACGGCACCCTCGATTTCGTGCTGCTCAAGCCGGTGGACAGCCAGTTCTGGGTGAGCGCGCAGAAGCTCGACCCCATCGGCCTGCCCTACCTGCTGCTGGGCGCGGCGGTGCTCGGCTACGCCGGGTGGGCCTCGGGTCTGGGGGCGGGCGGTTGGGCCTGGCTCGCCTTTGCCGGCGCCGGCGCGGTCTTCCTGGTTTACGCTCTGGCCTTTCTACTGGCCACTACCTCGATCTGGTTCGTCAAGATCTTCAACGTCGTGCACTTCCTCAGCTCGATGATCTGGAGCGCCCAGTACCCGGTGCAGGCGTACGCGCGCCCTTTCCGGCTCTTCCTCACCTTCGTGCTGCCCGTCTACTTCATGACCACGGCGCCGGCGGAGCTGGCGCTGGGCCGGGCGGGCGGCGGCGCGCCCTGGGCGATGTTCCTCGTCGGGCTCGGGCTTTTCGCGTTTTCCCGGGCCTTCTGGCGCTTTGCCCTGCGCTTCTACACCTCGGCCTCGAGTTGAGGTCTTAGAATGCGGGCGTGAGCCTCTACGCCCTCGTCACCCTGCTGCTCGCCTACCTGTTCGGATCCGTGCCCGCCGGCGTGCTGATCGCGCGCCTCTACGGGGTTAACATCCGCGAGGTCGGCTCGGGCAACATCGGCGCCACCAACGTGCTGCGGGCGCTGGGGTGGGGTCCGGCGCTCGTCGTCTTCGCCTTCGACATGTTCAAGGGCGGTCTGGCGGTGCTGATCGCTCGGGCGCTGGGTGTCGACGGCTGGCTTCTGGGCGGTGTGGCGCTGGCGGCGGTGCTCGGGCACAACTTCTCCGTTTTCCTGGGTTTCAAGGGCGGTAAGGGCGTGGCCACCAGCTTCGGCACGGTCCTCTTCCTCGATCCCGAGGTCGCCCTCTTTGGGCTGGTCGTCGCCCTCGTCGTCATCGCCCTGACGCGGTACGTTTCCGCGGGCAGCCTGACGGGTACTTCCGCGGGCCTCGTCTACGCCGCCTTCGTGGGTCGGCCGCCCTGGGAGCTAACGGAGCTGGCGCTGCTGGTCGCCCTCGTCTTCTGGACCCACCGCGAGAACGTGGTGCGGTTGCAGCAGGGCAAGGAGCGTCGGTTGGGGGAGAAGGCCGACAAGAAGCCGAGGTACCCGTGATGCTCGATCTGCTCGCGGTGGCCCCGCACCCCGACGACGCCGAGCTCGGCGTCGGCGGCACGCTGGCCAAGGCCGCGCGGGCCGGGCGCGCGGTGGGCGTGCTCGACCTCACCCGCGGCGAGCTGGGGAGCAAGGGCGACCCCGAGACCCGCGCCCGCGAGGCCGAGGCGGCGGCGCAGGTCCTGGGGCTGGCGTGGCGCGCCAACTTGGGCCTGCCCGACGGCGGCGTGGCCGACGCCCCCGAGCCCGCCCGGGCGCTGGCGGCACTGCTGCGCCGCACCCGCCCGCGGGCCGTCCTGGCGCCCCACCCCGAGGACCGTCACCCCGACCACGTGGCCGCAGCGGCGCTGGTGCGCCGGGCGGTCCACCTGGCCGGCCTTGCGCGCGCGGACGTCGAGGGCCGGCCCCACAAGCCCGAGCGGCTGCTCTACTACCCCGGCAACGCGCCCGTACCCCCGGATCTGCTCGTCGACGTTAGCGACGTTATCGAGGTCTGGGAAGCGGCGGTGCGCGCCTTCGCCAGCCAGTTCGGAGGGGAGGACGTCAGCGAAACCGTAGGCCCGGCGGGCCTCCAGGCCCGCCGGGCGCTGCGCCGCTACTGGGGCAACCTGGCGGGAGTGGTCTACGCCGAACCGCTCGTGAGCCCGCGCCCCTGGTTGCTCGACCTTCCCTAGTCTCCGGGGCTGAAGTGGGCGCGCCCTTCCAGCCGTGCGTCGGGGATGAGGAAGGTGGCCGCCAACCCCAGCACCACCAGCCAGGCGGCGTAGAGGTAGACCTGCTTCATCGCCTCGGTGATGGCGAGGTTCAGCGCTTCGGTGACCTGCCGCTTAAGCTGCTCCGCTTGCGCGGCGAGCTCCTCCTTGACCTTGGCGAGGATCATCTCGCGGTAGGCGGCGGGCGGGGGCGGCCCCTGGAGCATCTGCTTTAGCTCGGCCGGCAACAGCGGGTTTTGCAGGAGGGCGGCCTTGGCCGCCTCGTCGCCGGAGAGGGCGCGCCCCAGTTCGTCGAGGGTTGCCTGCAGCTCGGCGTCGAAGCTGCGTTCCAGCGCGCCGGGATCGCGCATCGCCCCGAGGTCGACCTTGCCGTTCGTGAGGTTGCTCGGAAGGTTGGCGCTCAGCTGCGTCTGCAGACTTGCCGCCAGCACCGCGCCCATCAGGGCGATGCCCATCGTCGAGCCGATCTGGCGGAAGAACTGGGTGGCGCTCGAGGCCGTTCCCATGCGCTCGGGCGGCACCGCGTTTTGCACCGCGAGCGTGAAGAGCGGCATCCCCGGGCCCAGCCCCAGCCCCATGCTGACCATCAGCGCCAGCACCTGCCACAGCGGGGTGTCCACCTGGATAAGGAAGTGCATGGCGAAGAAGTTGAGCAGCAACCAGCTCATCCCCCCGATCATCAGCGGCTTGTACCGTCCCCAGCGGCTGGCGATCTGCCCGGAGCCGATCGCGCCGACGATGGCGCCCAGGGTGAGCGGGGTGATCGTGAGGCCGCTCATCGTCGCCGAGATGCCCTTGACCTGGATCAGGTAGAGGGGAAGGAAGAACATCGCGCTCAGGAAGGCCGCGCCGAAGAAGAAGAGCGCCACGCTGGCCCAGCGAAAGACCGGGTTCCGAAAGAGGGTGAGGTCGAAAAGCGGCTCCGGGGTGTGCGTCTCCACGTAGACGAAGAGCGCCAAGCCCGCCGCCGCCCAGGCGTAGAGGCCGAGGATGACGGGGCTTGTCCAGGCGTACTCGTGGCCGCCCCAGGAGGTGGCGAGCAGCAGCGGGATCGTCCAGAGCGCCAGGGTGAGGGCGCCGCCCAGGTCGAAGCGGTGGGTCGAGGCCGGCTTGAGTACGGGCATGTGCAGCGCAATGAAGTAGATCGCCACCGCGCCCACCGGCGCGTTGATGTAGAAGACCCAGTGCCAGGAGAGGTGGTCGGTGAGCAGTCCGCCCAGCCAGGGGCCTACCACGCTGGCGATGGCAAAGACGGCGCCAAACAGCCCCTGGAACTTCCCGCGTTCCCGCGGCGAGAAGAGCAGGCCGATGGTTGTGGTGGCCACCGCGAAAAGGGCCCCGCCGCCGATGCCCTGCAGACCGCGAAAGGCGATGAGCTGCTCCATCGTCCCCGAGAGGCCGGAGAGCATGGAGCCCACCAAGAAGATAACGATGGCCCAGAGGAGCAGCATGCGGCTCGAGACCAGGTCGGCCAGGCGACCGAAGATGGGCACCGCGATGGTGGAAGCGAGCAAGTAGCTGGTGCCCACCCAGGCGTACTTGTCCATCCCGCCCAGGTCCTGCACGATCCGCGGCAGTGCGGTGGCGACGATCGTTTGGTCGAGCGCCGCCAGGAAGATGCCAAGAAAGATGCCGATTAGGGTTAGCCGTTGCGTGCGGTTCATGCGTGTTCCTCCAGCATTCGGTCCAGCAGGGCGATCAGCGTTGCCCGTTCCTCGGGGGCCAGGCGGCTCAGTCGGTCGCGCAGGCGCTCGATCAGGCAGCCGCGCCCGGCTTCCAGCGCCTCCCGCCCCTTGGGGGTGAGGGTGAAGAGGAAGCGCCTCAGGTCCTGGGGATCGTGCTCGCGAACGATCAGGCCCGAGCGCTCCAGGCGTTTGAGGGCGTGGGTGACGCTGGGTGCGGGCAGGTGCAGCTCGCGGGCCAGCTGCCCCGCGTGGGGGCGCTTCTCCACGAAGGCGAGCAGCATCAGTTCCTTAGGGTTGAGGCCGTACTCGCCGATGCAGGGTGCAGCCTCCTGCGCCAGGGCGCGCTGCAGCCTCCAGATGCGGGTGAGCAGGGGCCAGGCTTCCACGGGGAAGAGGATAGCACGATGGTCAAAATGTTTCAAGTGAAACTATAACGCTTTGAAAGCGTAGGATTGGGTTGAATAAACATGCGAACCCCGCCTATACTGAAGCACGTTGTCTTGGGAGGCGCATCCTGTATGTCCAACCACCTCTTGTCGATCTCCGATCTCGATGCCGACCGGCTGCACGCCCTGCTCAGAACCGCGGAGCAGTTCAAGAACGCGCGTTACCGGGGCAGTGAACTGCGCGGCAAAACGCTGGCCATGATCTTCGAAAAGCCCTCGCTGCGGACGCGCACTACCCTCGAGGTCGCGGCCGTGCACCTGGGCGGGCACGCGGTTTACCTCGACGCCCGGCAGGTGGGCCTGGGCGTGCGCGAGCCGGTGCGCGACGTGGCCGAGAACCTGGGGCGCTGGGTCGAGGGGGTTTCGGCGCGTGTGAATAAACATGAAACGGTGGCCGGGCTCGCGGAGTTCGCGGGCGTGCCCGTGATCAACGCGCTCTCCGACGCGCACCACCCGTTGCAGGCGCTCGCCGACCTGATGACGCTCAAGGAGAACTTCGGCCGGCTCGAAGGGGTGCGGCTCGCCTACGTGGGCGACGGCAACAACGTGCTGACCTCGCTGCTCGAGGCCGCGGCGCTCGCGGGGCTCGAAGTCGTGGTGAGCACCCCCAGGGGCTACGAGCCCGACGCCGGGCTGCTCGAGCGGGCGCGCGCCCGGTTCGTGCGCGACCCCTTCGAGGCCGTGCAGGGGGCCGACGCGGTCTACACCGACGTCTGGACTTCGATGGGGCAGGAAGCCGAGGCCGAGCGCCGCCTGCGCGACTTCGCGGGCTACACGGTCACCCCCGCGCTCATGGAGGCCGCCGGGGACGGGGCGATCTTTTTGCACTGCCTGCCGGCCCACTACGGCGAGGAGGTGGTCGAGGAGGTGGCCCACGGCCCCCAGAGCCGCATCTTCAATCAGGCCGAGAACCGCTTGCATACGGTCAAGGCGGTGCTCGCCCACTACCTGGGAGGCCGTCCTTGGTCCGGGTAGCCATCCTGGGGGCCAGCGGCTACGGGGGCTCGGAGCTGATCCGCATCCTCGGCCGCCACCCCGAGGTGCGGCTCGTGGGGTTTAGCAGCCGCGCCTACGCCGGCCGTCCCCTCAGCGCCGCCTGGCCCCAGATCGACCTGAACACCCCCTTCGCCCAGGTGGAGGAAGCCGTGTCCGAGGCCGAGCTGGTCTTCATGGCGCTTCCCAACGGCATCGCCATGGAGCTTGCGCCGCGGCTCGTGGAGGAGGGGCGCAGGGTCGTCGACCTTTCCGGCGACTTCCGGCTGCCGCCCGACGTCTACGAGGCCTGGTACGGCATCCGCCACGCGAGCCCCGACTGGTACCCGCGCGCCCGTTACGGGCTCACCGAGCTGTTTCGGGACGACCTCGCCGACGCCGAGCTGGTGGCCAACCCCGGCTGCTACGTGACCGCGGCCAGCCTGGCGCTGGCGCCGCTTGTGGCCGCGGGACTCGACGGGCGCGTGGCCGTTGCCGCCATGAGCGGCGTTTCGGGGGCGGGGCGCGACGCCGGCGGCACGGCGTTCGCCGAGGTGAACGAGAACCTGCGCCCCTACAAGCCCGCAGGCCAGCACCGCCACACCGCAGAGATCGAGTTCAACCTGGCGCGGCTGCGCGCCCAGGGGCGGAAGGTTCGTACCCACGGCCCCGCCGAGGCGCGGCCGCTTTCGTTCACGCCCCACCTGGTGCCGATGACCCGGGGCATCCTGGTGACCGCCTACGTCGACCCGCCCCGCGGGGTCGCGGTGGGGGAGCTGGAGGAGCTGTTCGGGGAGTTCTACGCCGGCGAGCGCTTCGTCCGCCTGACCGAAGACCTGCCCCAGACCAAGGGGGTCTACGGGGCCAACACCGTCTGGATAAGCCCAAAGCTCGACGAGCGTACCGGGCAGATCGTCGTCTTCGCCGCCATCGACAACCTGGTCAAAGGGGCCTCGGGCCAGGCGGTGCAGAACATGAACGTCGTGCTCGGGTACGACGAGGGGCTGGGCCTGGAGACCCACGGGCTCTGGCCCTAGGAGGTGCGGCATGCGGTTACCCCAAGGATTCACGGCCGGAGCTGTGGCCAGCGGCATCAAGCCCAGCGGTCGCCCCGACCTTGCGCTGGTGCGGATCGAACCCCGGGCCGAATGGGCCTACGTGGCCACGACCAACCGCGCCGCCGCGCCTTGCGTGGGGCGCGGCCGGAGGCTTTACGCCGGTGGAGCACCGATCGCAGGCCTGATCGTCAACGCTGGAAACGCCAACTGCGCCACCGGGGAACGGGGGGCGGCCGATGACCTGAGGCTCGCGGAACTGGCGGCGCGCAGGCTGGACCTCGCGCCCGAGGCCGTGCTGACGGCCTCGACCGGGGTGATCGGCGTGCCCTTACCGGTCGCCAAGATCGAGGCCCGCATCGACGCGATCGAACTCGGCCGCGACCTGGAGGCCTTCGCTGAGGCGATCCTCACCACGGACACCCGCGTCAAGCTGAGCGAGCGGCCGTTGCCCGGCGGCGCCCGCGTGGTGGGGGTGGCCAAAGGAAGCGGAATGATCCACCCCAACATGGCGACGATGCTCGCCTACCTGTTTACCGACGCGGCGGTGGACCGGGAGGCGCTGCGGGCCCGCTGGCCGCGGGTGGTGGGGGCCACCTTCAACCAGGTCACCGTGGACGGCGACACCTCCACCAACGACATGGCCGTGCTCTTTGCGAGCGGCCGGGTCGGGCCGGTCTCCGACGGGGCCTTTTGGGAGGCGGTCCACGCCGTGGCCCGGGACCTGGCCCGGCAGATCGCCCGCGACGGTGAGGGGGCCCAGAAGCTGATTTCGGTGCGGGTGCGCGGGGCGGCCAGCGAAGCGGAGGCGCGGATCGCGGCGCGCGCGGTGGCGGCGAGCGCGCTTTGGAAGGCCGCGGTGCACGGCAACGACCCCAACTGGGGGCGCATCCTGGTGGCCCTGGGGTATTCGGGGGCCCGCTTCGAACCCGAGCGTCTGGAGATCCGCCTTCAAGAAACCGTGATCTACGACGGCGGGGCGGTGCCCTACAGCGGCATTGCCTTGTCGCAGGCGATGCAGGCGGAGGAGGTTGTGGTGGACGTCGACTTCCGCGTGGGCGCGGGCACGGGCGAGGCCTGGGGCTGCGACCTTACCGAGGGCTACGTCAAGATCAACGCCGAGTACACCACCTAGGCCCGTCATACGGCCGGTTTTTGCGACGGTAAGGGCTTTTTGCCGCTGCTGCTGTGCTATACTGACGTGCGTAACGAACCTTGGAGGTGCGGTTATGAGAAAAGCCTTGGTAGTCGCCGGTTTGATGATGGTTTTGTCGTTCGCTTCGGCCAAGACGTACTTTGGTGTGTTTACGGGTTACCCTGAAGCCTTAGGGCTGCAGGCGACCATGGACAGCGGCATGCGCTTTAGCGTTGGTATGCCTTACAACTGGGGCTTTGGTATCGCAGGTTCTGCCGACATGATCCTGGGCTCCGGCCCTATCGATATGGAGGGTTTGGACCTGAGCTACTACTATGGCGCGGGGGTTTCGGCAGCCATGTATTTTCCGACTGAATTCATGGTGAATGGTCACGGCTTAGCTGGTGTGGAATGGGCGATTCCCGAAACTAATTTCGGGGTATTTGGGGAGGCGCAATTAGGTGTGAGGTACAAGACTTGGAGTACGCCAATAGGCCCCTTCTTTGGTGGTCGTTTCGGCGTCAACTTCCGCTAATCTTCGGCTGTTACGATGGGGGAGATGCGCAGGTATCTCCCCCTTCTCCTTTTGTTCCTGTTGGCCGGATGTTCCCGCAGCGGCGATGCGATGGCCCCGCTCCTGGGCATTACCCAGCCGCGTAGCGGTGCGGTGAGCGAAGGGCAAAAGGTGACCGTCGAGGGCTACGCCTTCGACGACTCCGGGGTCGAGAGCGTGCGCGTAGGCGGGCAGGAGGTGCTGCCCCAGACCGAGCGCGGGCGTAAGCTGGTGCAGTTTCGCTTCCTGGTCGAGGCCAAGAAGGGCGGCCAGGTCGAGCTCGAGCTTGAGGCGCGGGACACCGATGGCCAGGTGCGCAAGTTAAAGCTTCCCCTCACCCTCGACACTGAGAAGCCCAAGTTGGTGCTCGAACGCGTCGAACTCACCGAGGACAAGCTGCTCCGCATCGTGGGCAAGGCGACCGACGACGTGGAGGTCGACCGGGTGGTCGTGAAGTACGGCCAGACCTTCAGCCGCCTGCCGCTGCCGCGCGGCAAGGAGGTTAGCTTCATGATCCAGGTGCCCGCCACCTCGGCCACGGTAATCGCCGTGGATGCCGTTGGGCAGCGGGTCGAGCGCGTGGCCAAACCTTGACAGCCCCCCGCCGGGTTGATACGATATCCCGTGCTGGGCGACGGACGAGGGCGATTAGCTCAGCTGGTTAGAGCGCACGCCTGATAAGCGTGAGGTCGGTGGTTCAAGTCCACCATCGCCCACCACCAGGACGGGGTTTAGGCCCCGTCTACTTTTTGCTGGCTGACCCTAGTGACCCCAGTTGGGATCTCACCGGGCATAGGGAAAAGCCCATGCTGTTTACTTGGTGCGCAAGCTAGCTGTGCAGTCTCACCAGCTTGTTCACACTAAGCCCCAAGCGTGAGGCGGGGTCCTGGTTGGCCAAGCTGCCGTGCGGACAGTGCCAGTTGTAGAAGTGAAGCCATGCGGCAAGGTGGGCCTCCCGCTCATCGGAGCTTTGGTAAGCGTGGG
>Ga0256839_1004000_pt1 | contig 14721 bp, 11 predicted proteins | sample 354166metaG_FD_185968 | JGI IMG/M metagenome (GOLD analysis project Ga0256839, IMG submission 185968) | Hydrothermal vent microbial communities from Mid Atlantic Ridge, Atlantic Ocean - 354-166 | ecosystem: Environmental > Aquatic > Marine > Hydrothermal vents | place: Atlantic Ocean: Mid... | reverse complement strand
ATCTTTTACCACTGGTGGCGGCGACACCCCGCTCCTGGCATCACTGACCCTCCCATTGACGACCTTTTCAACGAATCCGGTGGCTTGTTGGCGGGAATCAGGTGAAAAAATGGGGAGACGCCAGCGGTCATGATGACTTGATATCTCATGCCCCCAGTCTAGCCCGCCACCATCCAACCGGCAAACAGCGCTTGACGAAACCTTCGCCTTTAGTCTATTCCGAAATTGCCGCCTCACAAGAGGCGGTCCGGTTCTGCCAAGCCGGAAAACCAAGGCGCAGCAACGCGCCTGTTCAGAGCGCGTTTTCTTTTGCTCAGTTCATGGTGGGTTGCGTGGTTTCCCTTCGGGGAGCAGATCGGCCAATCCATTCCGGCCCTGGAACAGTCGCCTCCTTCTCACCAGGCAGTAAGACTGATACACAATCCTGACTTGAATTCAGGCTCGCCTTCCACAACAATCCATCTCGCTCTCTCCCACTCCCAACACAATTTTCCTGGTGATTGACACGCTTTTGACGCACATTTGTCGCAATGGGTCTCACGTGTTTGGACCGTCAAGACCGCTTCATCGCTGATGTGAAGCTGAACATGAAAACTATGCCGCTCACAAACCCATTGCAGAGAATACTCATATTGATTGCAAACCCACAGATACAGTGTTATCAATCGCTCTTGCCAGTCCATCCTGACCGCCTCCGTGGTTTGGTTGTTCTTTTGCCATCATGGCTTCGCGGTGGGATGGCGTGCAACCCTCGTTCTTGATTCACATTTGAGGAGTTACCGGATGGACACCGAAATCATTTTTCTAGTGGAAGAATCCCCCGCAGGAGGCTACGAGGCCCGGGCACTGGGACACTCGATATTCACCGAGGCCGACAGCTTCGAAGCCTTGAAAAAACAAGTGAGGGAGGCCGTGCACTGCCATTTCGAGGAAGATGAGCGCCCCCACCTCATCCGCCTGCATCTCGTGCGGGACGAAGTGATCGCGGCATGAAGCTGCCCCGCAATCTGAGTGGTGATGAATTGGCCAGGCTTTTGAGCCGTTATGGCTACAGGGTGACCCGCCAGGTGGGCAGCCACCACCGATGGGTTCTGCTCCACATATGCACGCATCGCTGCATCACTGAAGTGGCCTCATACAACACACTCCGGGGTGGGTGCCAGGGCGATGTTTTCCAGATAGCAACAACGGCTGATGGTGGAGGATCTTCACTTTCCCGATCGTGTCATTCCCCACCTTCCTCCCGGTACCATTCCAGCAGATCCTTCACCGCCCGCCAGGCGGCGAAAAGGAGAACCGGCAAAATCAGCGCCTCCTGCCAACCCAGCCATCCCGGTGTCTCATCGCTGAGCACCATGAGAATCCAACTGGCCACCAGCAACAAAAGTGAACTCATCACTCTGATCATGTTTCACCTCCGGCCATCTGAGGTCGATCGGGGAAGAAAATAAAAAAACCGGCCCTGACACCATTTCGCTGCGACACATCCCCCACCCCATTCATCTCTGCCGCCACCCCACTTTTTCCCCAAGCCCCGAGGCGCGCTTGAGCCGGTTCCGGACGGCCTGGGCGAACACCTGGGTGTTCCCGGCCAGAGTGCAGTGCCGGCGGGCACGGGTGAGGCCGGTGTAGATCAGCTCGCGGCCGAGGACCGGGCAAGGTTCCGGCGGCAGCACCAGCAGCACCTGGTCGAATTCCGAGCCCTGGCTCTTGTGGACCGTCAGGGCCCAGGCGGGCTCCCAGTCGGGAAGGCTGCGGACCGGGAGTTTTCTGAGGGTGCCGTCCGCTTGCAGGAAACAGGCCTCCAGACCACCCTTTCCGTTCTCCCACATCAGGCCGGTGTCGCCGTTGAACAGCCCGGTTTCGTAATCGTTGCGGGTGATCATGAGGGGCAGGCCATGGTATTCCCGCCCGCCCCCGATCCGCCCCCGCCGCCGGAGCGCCTCACTGATGCGCCGGTTGAGTTCCTCCACGCCCCACGGCCCCTGCCGCAGGGCCGCCAGCACCCGCACCCGGTCGAAGCGTTCGATGGCCTCCTCCGCCCTGTCGCAACGCAGAAATTCCACATAGCGCGAAAGGGCCCAGTCGATCACCCGGTCATCGGGCCGGGGCCCGCTTTGGGGCAGCCATTTTACGTCTTCGAAACCGCCATCGAGACATTCCAGTGCCCGCGCCGCGTTCCCCCGGTTGACCGCCATCGCCAGCCGGCCGATACCGCCGGCCGCGTCGAAGCGCCAGCTTTTTCGCAGCAAGGCGACGGCATCGGCCACCGGCGGTACCGGTTCCTTCGCCCGGACGTCCTCTGGCAGTTGGATACCCACCGTTTCCAGCATCGCGGCCAGACCGTCGCTGTAACGGATTTCCAGGCCATGGCCGGTGAGGTCGCCCAGCACGCTGCCGGCATCCACCGAGGCCAGCTGGTCGCGGTCGCCGAGCAGAATCAGCCGGGCGGCGGGTGGCAGCGCCTCGGTGAGCCGGGCCATCAGAGTCTGATCCACCATCGAGGCCTCGTCCAGCACCAGGCAGTCCAGGGGCAGCGGATTGTCCGCGTCATGGATGAAACGGCCCCGCGAAACCCCCAGAAGCCGGTGGACGGTGACGGCCTGTTCGGGAATGGCGGCGGCCACGGAGGCTTCGACCCTGTCCTCAAGCCCTTTTTTCCCCCACCGGATGGACTCGCTCAGCCGCGCCGCCGCCTTGCCGGTGGGCGCGGCCAGCCGGATGCGCAGATCCGGCTCCAGACTCAGCAGCAGGGCCAGAATCTTGATCACAGTGGTGGTCTTTCCGGTGCCCGGCCCCCCGGAAATCACCGCGAAGCGGCGGGTCACCGCCATGGCGGCGGCCACCTTCTGCCAGTCGGTTTCTCCGGTCGCTGGAAACAGACGGTCCAGAAGCCCTTCAAGATCCGGCGATGGCGGCAGCGCTTCCAGGCGGCTCAGCACCGCCCCGGCCACCTGGCATTCGTCGCGCCAGTGGCGGGCCAGATAGAGCCGGGTGCCGTCCAGGATCAGCAGCTTTTCCCGCCCCGGTTCGCCCACGCACGGGGCCGCCCGCAACCGGGCCAGCCAGGTCTCCAGCGGCGGGCCGATCCAGGCGTCGTCCGCCTGCCATTGCGGAAACAGGGGCCTGCCGGCGTAACCGGCCAGATCCACGCACACGTCCCCCTCCAGATTGCGGGCGCTCACCAGGGCCGCCGCGCGGACGACCCAGTGATCCTCTTCCAGCTTCGCCTCGGCGGCCACGAAGCGGGCGAAATGAGCCGCCAGAGGGGGCAGGACGCCCTCCCGCGCCAGGGCTTCCAACTCGTGACTCATGGCGTTTCCTCACTGTGGGCGAACAGCTCCAGATCGAGCCTGCGGATCAAAACCGGGTCCGGCCGCCGAAACCAGACACCCTGACGTTTCTCTCCCCCACACCCCATGCCGCGCAAAAACAGGTAAAACACCCCGCCGAAGTGGGTCTCGTAGTCGTATCCGGGCAGTCTCTGGCGCAGATAACGGTGCAGCGCGACAGTGTAGAGCAGGTACTGGATGTCGTAACGCCGCGCCCCGATCTCCTCCTCCAGCTTTTCCGGGGCATAGTCCCCGCAAGTCCGCCCCAACAGGTTGCTCTTGTAATCGGCGAGATAATATCTGCCACCGGATTCGAACACCAGGTCAATCACCCCGGTGACCAGCCCCCGGAACCGCTGGCCGCCGATGGGCGGCAGATCCTCGCGGCCGCCGTGTTCGCGCGCCAGCGCGTCCAGGGTGGCGGGGTCCACCAGGCCGGTGGAAAAATCGAAGGCCAGTTCCCGCAGCTGCCTGGCGGGGTCGAGCCTCTCCAGGCACAGGCCGGATTCATCCAGGGCGGTACCCACCACCGTCTCCATCCAATGTCCCAAAAGGTCAAGCTCCTCCCCGATGTCGATCCCGAAACGCGGCGCGAGAACGGGGGCCAGCCGCCGCGTTTGCTCCGCCACGTCCTGGTGGAACGCCAGCTTTTCCAGCAGCAGGTGGAGGAAAGAGCCCACATGAGGGCCTGCGGGGAAACGGAAGGGAAAGGGGCTTTCGGAATCCGGCTTCGCCATCCCCGTGGGGGGCTGATGGAGATCCCGGGTCAGGGCGCTGTAGGACTGGATGCGCCAGTCGGTGGCGATGGCGCCGGTGAAAGCGGCGGCCTCCAGTGGCAGCGGAGCTTCCACCGTGGCGGTGACGGGCGCCCGATCCACCTGCGGCAGGGGCTCGACTCTGAAAATGGCGGAGCTGGCCCCTTCCAATCGCTCGAGAACCGCTTCGCGGCCGGGTGGGGAGGCGGCGTCGAAGACCTGGGGCCGTTCCACTTCCAGATCCTCCGGCGTCTGAAGAGGGTGCAACAGCCACGCCAGGGCAGTCTGGCCGGCGTGCCCCGCCTTGCTGCCGGCCCCGCCCCACACCAGCCACAGAGCGTTTCGGGCCCGGGTCAGGGCCACGTAGGCCAGACGCACGTCTTCCGCCAGCCGTTCCTTCTCGGCAGCCAGAAACTCAGGGCTGCCGGGGTTCCAGTCCGCAGTCACGCAGGCCCGTCCATCCCGGTGCCATTGCAGCAGCCCGTTTTTGTCCTTGTCCCGGGGACGGCAGCGCCACAGGTAGGGCACGAACACGACGGGATATTCCAGCCCCTTGCTGGCGTGAATGGTGACGATCCTGACCAGGTTTTCGTCGCTTTCCAGCCGCAGCTCGGCGGCGTCCTGTCCGCCCGCCTCGCGCTGATGGCGGAACCAGGCGATGAGGGCGTCGATGCCCGGATGGCTGCGCGAGGCCTGTTGCAGCAGTTCCGCCAGGTGGAGCAGGTTGGTGAGCCGCCGTTCTCCGTTTCCGCAGCGGGCCAGCATGGTGGGGAGATCCAGCCCATGCATGAGATGCTGGAAAGCGGCCATGAAGCCCTTTTTGAGCCACCGTTCCCGTACCGACATCAGGTGGTCCACCCATTCGATCCAGCCTTGCGCGTCCTCCAGCCGCCGGTGGAGCTCCCCCGCGTTCAGTTCCAGCACGCCCGCCGCCAGCGCCCGGCGGGCCAGCCCCCGGTCCTCGGGCGCGGCCACCGATTCCAACAGGGTGAGCAGGGAGGCGGCCTCGGGCGTCTCCCAGATCCGGTCGCGCAGCACCGCCACCGCATTGACGCCCCGCCGCTTCAAAGCCTTTTTCAAGCCGGCGGCTTCATGGCCGCTGCGCACCAGCACGGCGATGTCTCCCGGTTGCAGCCGTCCCGTTCCCAGCGTCACCCGCCCCTCCCCGGCCTCCCGCAGCAGCCGGGCGATTTCATCCGCCACGGCGGCATGGACATGGGCCTCGATTTTATCCAGACTCAGCGCCTTGCCCGTCTTTCCGTCGGCGGGCAGGGTCCACACCGTCAGGGCCGGGACCGGCCTGCCGCCTCGCACCAGGTGCTCATGCGCCTTGTTCGCGGCGGTGGCCTTGCGGTAGGGAATGTCCTTGAAAACGAAGGGATCGCCGCGGGCGAAGATGCGGTTGACCGCCTCGACGACCTGCGGGGTGGAGCGCCAGTTGGTGTCCAGGGTCCAGATACCCGCTTCCCCCACGTCCCGGCGCGCCTCGAGATAGGTGAAGATGTCGCCGCCGCGAAAGCTGTAGATGGCCTGTTTGGGATCGCCGATCATCACCAGGCTGGTATCGGACGCCTCGCGATAGATCCGGCGGAAGATATGGTACTGGATGGCGTCGGTGTCCTGAAACTCGTCAATCAGGGCGACGGGATGGCGCTTTCCCAAATGCCCGGCGAGCTCCGCGCCGTTGTCCCCTCTCAGGGCGTCGTGAAGCCGGGTCAGAAGATCATCGAAGGTCAACAACCCCACCTTCGATTTCCGTTCGGCCAGCCGGTGCCTCACCTCCCGGGCGGCATCGGCCAACAGGTGGCGTTTCAGGGCCTTGCGGTAATCCTCAAGCCGCTGCCAGACGGATTGGGCCTCATGAAAGAAAACATGGTCGGGCGGCGCATCGCGCCCCGTTTTTTTCAGGCTCTGGCGAATATGCGCCATGGTGAGAATCCTGAAAGGAACAGGTGGCACAAAACCCTCCGAGGCAAAAAAGCGGTCGAGATCCTCCAATCCGCAAGCCAACTCGTCAGGATGGTAACCTTTCCCCTTCGCGCGGCTGAGGCGGTCGTTACGTTCGAGAATCCCGCCGATTTCTTCCCTGTGTCCGGCCCACTTGTCACGCAACGAGGCTATGGAGCGCGCCAGCGCCAGTCGCTGCTTTTCGATCGTCTCGGGGTCCGGAACCGGAGGCATCCAGGTTTTGGGCGTGGGCGCCAGCAGGGGACGCAACAAACGGTTAAAGCCGTCGAACCCGCCCAAAAGCCGCCATACCAGTTCCACCTCACCCTCCGGCAGGGGATAAAGCGTCCTCCGCCACCAGTCGGCGATGGCCTGCCGGCGCAGATCCTCATCCTCGCCCAGTTCGGCCTCGAAGGGCTGGCCACCGAGGAAAGCAAACTCGCGCAGGGCCCGCTGGCAGAATCCATGGATGGTGTGGATGGCCGCCTGATCCATGCTGCGCACCGCCAACGTCAAACGGTCCCCGACAGGCGTCCCCTTTTCCACGAGACGGCGAAAAAGGCGGCGCAGGAATTCGTCCCGGCCCAGGATTTCCAGGACCTCCGCCAGAAAAGAATCGATACGGTCCGCCTGGTCACCGAACACATCGGCCCAGTGTCTTTCCCCCAGGGCCGCCCAGACGGAATCGCCATCGGGAATTTCCAACAGCTGCCGCAGCAAACCGGCCGCGGGTCCGGACTCCAGACATTCGGCGACCCGCTGCGCCTGGTACAGGCGGGCGCGGATGCGCCCGCGCAGTTCGTCGGTGGCGGCGTTGGTGAAGGTGACCACCAGGATCTCGCCCACCTCCCGCCCCGCCAGCACATGGCGAAGATAGAGGTTGGCGATGGTGTAGGTCTTGCCGGTGCCGGCGCCGGCCTCGATGAGCTGGCAGCCTGTGAGGGGAAAATCGAGCAGGGCGCCGCTATCGAGGGGCTTCATGCCAGCCGCTCCCGGTGTTCGAACACCGGCCGGTAGAGCCTTGCCGCCAGCTCCGTGAAATCGGGGGTCGTCAGCGGCTCTCCGGAGGTTCCCCGAATCAGCAATTGAACATAGGGATCGTCCCTGTCTCCGGGAATCTTCCGGTGGGCATCGCCCTGCCAGGCCTGCCGGGCGGCTGTCATGGCCTTCCCGTCGTCGTTCCGCTGGCCGAACCGGGAGGATGCCCAGGCCCAGCTCGCCCCCTCGAACAGGGGCAACGGACTGTGCAACCCTTCCCAATAGAGCGCGAGCAGATCCGAAAGAAAGGCCCGGGCACGATCGGGGCCGAAAGCGGTCTTCAGCACGAAATCGCCGTCGGCGCCGATGTGACGGCTACAGCGCTCCTCTTCCCTCCCCCCGGCCAAAATCCACAACAGATGTTCGATCCACAGCCCCAGCACGTCCCTGCCCTTGATTTTGGCCGGGCGGAAACGGATCAGGCCGTGCCCCGGCCAAAGATGCCGGATTCTTCCCTGCACGTTCCACTCCCCGCCCCCCCTGCGAGGCAGGGTCAAAGCGACATCCAGGAAGCGGGGTGAGGTGTCCCGCAGCCCGAGAGGGTCGAGCTTTTTCACCAATCCTTCCACTGCACGCCGCTGATCGGCATGAATCTTGTCACCGGGCGCCCCGTGGGGCAACAATCCTTCGGCTCTCAATCCCTCCGCCGAAGTCTGCCGCCGCGCCAGCCAGTCGGCGATCAACCGTTGTTGCAACCGATAGGCCTCGAGGGAATCGAGGTCGAACGGCTCACTGTCCGGCTCCCACTCCTCGTCCTCGAGATAGAGCCGCAGGCGGGTCCGGACGAAGCCCCGGGAAGGGTGGCTCAGGAAACCGATGAGCTGCGGCGGCGCGACGTTCCCGGCCTCCGGTTCCATTTCCGGCAGTTTCAGGCGCGGCCATGGCGGTTGTGGCGCCGCCTCTTTCTCCAGCCGCACCGCTCTGGCAGCCTCCAACCACCAACGGTCGAAGCTCACAGGCCCGCCCGCTTCGAAGTTGCGGAGGCTGAAAGGCTGGAGCGGATGACGACGGGTGATCGCCCCGCTGACGGCCTTTCCTTCGTGGGTGACATAACAGCGGTCCAGATAATCCAGCAGTTCCCGCACCAGCACCGAGGGCTGGAGCTCACTGTCGTCCTTCGCCGCCCGGCCGGTATAGCTGATGTAGAGCCTCTCCCTCGCCGCCAGCAAGGTCTCCAGGAACAGGGCGCGGTCCTCGTCGCCGCAGTGGGGATCGCCGTGGAGGTGACGTTCCCGCATCCGGTCGAATTCGGCCGGCACGTCCCGGCGGGGAAAATCACCATCCTGCATTCCCAGCAGGCAGATCACCCGGAAGGGCACGCCCCGAAGGGGTTGCAGACCACAGAAGGTGACGCCCCCCGAATAGGCGCGCCCCCCCTGGACGCCGACCGCCAGCCGGCGGCTCAGCCAGTGACGGACGAGCGGCAGGGAAAGCGTCTCGGCCAGTTCCCCGGCATTTTCCGCCAGCCCCGCCACCTCGTCGCGGATTTTCTGCAGCCTGCCATCCTCGTCGTCGAGGGATACGAAGAAGGTTTCCAGCAATTGATTGAGCGTCCGCTGCCACTGGTCGACGCCGCGGGACGGCTTCAACCTCCCGGCCCAGGACTTGAGTGTCTCGAACAGCTGCCAGAAGCGCCCCAGCACGGCGGCGTTCACGCCTTCCACCCCCGCCACCGGGACGATGCCGTCGTGATGCCCGCCCCCACCCAGGGCGTAACCGCAAAACAGGCGGCGGCAGGCCTGCCGCCAGGTGTTTTCCTCGATGGCGGGAAGGCCCAGCTCGCGCTTGTGCCCCCCATCCAGACCCCAATAGACGCGGGACTGCGCCAGCCAGTCGCGCACCAGGGCGCCGTCCCCGACCGTCAGCCCGAAACGGCCGGCCACCTCGGGCACGTCCAGATAGCCCAGCACCTCGGGCAGGGTGAAGCGGCTCTCGGGCAGTTCCAGGAGCTGCAGGAAAATCCGGATCAGAGGGTGCTCGTCGGCCAGGGAGATATCCGACAGGTTCCAGGGGAGAAACGGCGAGCCGTCGCGGGCGTCTTTCTGGAACACCGCCTCGATGAAAGGCGCGTAGCGGCTGATTTCAGGCACCAGCACCAGAATATCTTCGGGCTTGAGGGTGGCGTCCCGTTGCATCATGGCCAGCAACCGGTCGTGAAGCACCTGACACTCGCGCAGGGGGCTGTGGCAGACATGCAACTGGAGGCTGTCATCGGGCTCGATGGCGAGCGGCGCGGCACCCGGCCGTCCATCGCCCCGTAATTCGAACAGGTCGGCCTGCACGTGATGCAGCAGGGTATCCCGTTCCGGCGACTGGTGATGATCGATGACATCGCTGTCGGACTGTTCCAGCAAAAGATCCTGGAAAACCTGTCCCTGACGGCCCCAGGAAGCCAGAAGCAGGTTTCCGGTCTCCCACAACGCCGCTTCCTGGGGATTTTCCATGCGTTTCCGGATCACCGCCTTTTCCGGCTTCAGATCGCCCCAGTAGTGTTCGGTGGGGCTGAGCAGCCACAGATGAATTTCGCTGTGGCGGGACAGGGCGCCCAGCACCTCCACCAGCGTCGGCGGCAAGGTCTGAACGGCGAACCAGTGACTTTGGCCGGGCAGAGCGGCGGGCCGCTCTGCCCGCCTGCAGGATTCGGCGAGGCGGCGGGCGATGGCCACCCGGTGAAGTCCATCGCCGGGAGAGATGGCGCGCCACAATGCCGCCTGCCAGTCCGGCCCGCCTTCCGACCGCTCCCATTCGAGAATCAGTTCGGGGCGGTAATACTGGTAACGGTCGAAGACATCGGCGATCTTCCCGGCAAGCTGCCAGCGGCGGATGCCGTCCCCGTCGCCGGCCAGATATCGGCGAAGGATCTCAAAATCCGGCCCGTCCACCAGCGCCGGCAAGGCCCCGAAGATTTTCCACGTCATGGCTTCCCGCGACAGGGGATCTTCATCGGGAACCCCTTCCAGGCATCGCCCGGCCAGGCTCCAGATCCAGGCCGCGGGCAACGGATAGTCGATGTGGGCGGCCACGCCGTTGTGACGGCACAGCTGCAGATGCAGCCAGCGGGCCATGGCGGGCCCCGCCGTCACCACCACCTGGGGCTCGAACACCGGCGCAGGTTCCTCGCGCAAACTGGCGGCCAGGCAGCGGGCCAGAAACTCCAGGCGGTTGGAGGCGTGGATATGGAGCATCGGCTGCTCAGCCCGCCTCAATGTTGATGCAGAACCCCCTGCACCGGCTCGATGCCAAGGCGCCGCAAGCGGTTGGCCGCTCTCTGGCTGCCCGTTCGCAACCAGACTTCGTACAGCCGCATGACGTCGCTGGAGGAGGTCAGATTGGCCTGCTCGCTGACTTCGCCCAGCACCTCCACGAAGCCGGCGAACTTGAGGGAGAGTTCCTCGAAGATCCCTCCCAACGCCTGCCCCCGCAAGGTGTCCCGGATCAGATCCGAGAGATAGCCGTAGGCGCTCCCGCCCATGGCGATGTAATAGTCCACATCCACCAGTTTGCGATTGAGGCTGTCGGAAAAGATGCCGGAAATCAGCAGCGCCACATCACCGAGGCGCCGCAACAGACGCGCCCGTTCGTCGACGGAAGAGGCCGTGGCGGCGGCGGTGTACAGCTCCACCAAAGGTTGCAAGGCCGGCCCTTCACCGGTGTCGGCGAACAAATGTTCGGAACGAACGAAATGGGACAGCAGATTGACCACGTAAAAAACCGTCTCTTCTTCCGTTTCCAGGCTTTGCCTGGCCAATGCGTCGCTCAGCGCGTCACGAAAGTATTCAGTCAGATTGACCTGGGTAATCACGCGTTCACCAGCCATCTCTTCACTCCTTCGTTGTCCACACGGGCAGTATAGCAATTCGTCATCGGGCCAAAAATCATCCCGCCGGTTTCCACCCTCTGAAAGAATGTGCACAAGGTGGAACCGGAATCCGCCGCCGATGTCTTGGGGACGGTTGAAATTTTTCCCGGCAGCCTGCCTCCGATTCCTTACAATGTTGCCACGGCTCAATCAACAAGAAGAGGTCACCATGCTGCAAATCATCAAACGACTGTTCAAGTATTTCATCATCGGCGTGCTGGCGGTCATCCCACTGGTTCTGACCATTCAGATCGTGGTGTTCACCAAGGAATTGCTGACCGACGTCATCGTCAGCCTGTACGGCTATTCCGCCAGCTATTCCTTCACCACGACGTTGCTGGTACTCAGCATCGCCCTGCTCACATACATCGGTTATTCCCTGGCCAAATACCAACGCTCGATCATCATTTCCGCCTTTGACACCATCATCGAAAGAATCCCTCTCCTGAACACCATCTACCGCGTCATCAAGAAGGTGGTCACGATGTTCACCACCGAGGGAGAAACGGCCAAACGGGAGGTCGTCTATGTGGAATACCCGAAGGAGAACGTCTGGGTTCCCGCTTACGTCACCAACAAGGTCGGGGACATGTACGTGCTCTTCGTTCCCACCTCCCCCAACCCCACCTCGGGCTTCACGGTGGTGGTGCATGAATCCAAGGTGGTCAAGTCGGAGATGTCCATCGAGGAGGCGGCCAGTTTCATCATCAGCATCGGCGCCGAATACCCCAAACCGGAAGAAGCCGCCAAGCTGAAAAATTGATACGATTACCTTCCCGAATGGAAGGGTTTCAACAGGCGGCCCCGGGCCGCCACCAACCATCCCGGTACAGCAAGACAATGAACCAGGAAAACGCTTCAGCCGAAATCAGCCTTATCCTGCCAGCGAAAAACGAGGCGAAGGCACTGAAAACCCTGCTGCCGGCATTGCGGAGGATTCTTCCCGATGCCGAAATCATCGTGGTGGACGACGGTTCCGGCGACGGTACCGGCGATGTCGCCGCATCCCTGGGTGCCCGGGTCATCCGCCACCCCTACAGCATGGGCAACGGCGCCGCCATCAAAAGCGGCGCCCGGGCCGCCCGGGGGAAAACCCTGGTGTTCATGGACGCCGACGGTCAGCACGATCCCGACGACATTCCCAGGTTGCTGGCCAGGTTTCGCCGCGGCTACAAAATGGTCGTCGGCGCCCGCCACCCCGGTTCCCACGCCTCGTGGCCGCGGCGCTTCGCCAATCATTTCTACAACCGCCTGGCCTCCAGGATGACCGGTTTCAACATCGAAGACCTGACTTCCGGCTTCCGCGCCGCCGACGCGGAATGTTTCCGCAAGTTTCTCTATCTGCTGCCCAACGGATTTTCCTATCCCACCACCAGTACCATGGCTTTCTTCCGCGCCGGCTTTCCGGTGGCCTATGAGCCCATCCACGCAGGCAAACGGGAAAAGGGAAGCAGCAGCCACATCCGGCTGCTGCGCGACGGGCTGCGGTTTTTCCTCATCATCCTCAAGATCGGCACCCTGTTCTCCCCCATGCGCCTGTTTCTGCCCGTCAGCGCCCTGATCTTCGCCACCGGCCTGGCCTATTACGGTTATACTTACTGGATGTGGCACAAGCTGACCAACATGTCGGTGATCCTGTTCCTCGGCAGCCTGTTCGTGTTCATGATGGGCATCGTCTCGGAACAGATCTCCTCGCTGCACTACCGCTTCCATGAATGACACGCTTGGCCGTTCGATGGCAAATTCACAAGCCGATGATTTCCTCATGGGTGACGGCTGATGTCTTCCTCCGTGCTCGAACTCTACGACCGCCTTCGGACGGCCCCCAACGACGAGGCCCGCGCCCGCATCATCGCCGAGGCGTTCGAAGCCCTCGAAGAACGTTACCCCCATCTGGGGGACATGGCCACCCGCGCCCATCTGCGGGAAACCGAACTGCGCCTGCTGAAAGAAATCGAACAGGTGCGGGCCGATCTGAAAGTGGAAATCGAGCAGGTGCGGGCCGAATTAACCAAGGAAATCGAGCAGCTCCGGGCCGACCTCACCAAGGAGATCGAAAAGACCCGCGCCGATCTGAAGGTGGAAATTGCCCAGACCCACACCGCCTGGCTGAAATGGAGCTTCCTGTTCTGGCTTTCCCAGTTCGGCGCCATCCTTCTGATCCTGTGGCGGGTGTGGCCACAATAGGGGGGCGATGAAAGTCCTCTGGCTCACTTCCAGCTTCCCACGCCATCCCCGCGACAGCGCCTCGGTCTTCCTCCGCCACCTGGCCCTGGCGCTGCAGCGGGAAGACGTGGAAATCCATGTCCTGATGCCGGATCATCCCGACATCGCCCCCGACGATGCTCCCATCCACCACCACCCGTTCCGTTACGCTTTCCCCCGCCGCCGGCAGCGGCTGGCCTACGGTTCCGGCATCCTCCCCAATCTGCGCGAGAATCCCTGGCTGTATGCTCAAATTCCCGCCTTTCTGGCCGCCATGACCTGGAAAGCCCGACGTCTGTGCCGGCAGCTGCGCCCCGACCTCGTCCACGCCCACTGGATCGTGCCCCAGGGCAGCATCGCCGTGCTGGTCGGTAGCCGTTTCGACGTGCCGGCCCTGGTCACCGCCCACGGCGGCGACGCCTTCGCCCTCCAGGGCGGCGTGCTGCCGGCACTCAAACGCTGGACTTTGAGCCGGGCTGATGCCTGGACCAGCAACACCGGCGCCACCGCGACCGCCGCCGGCGCCTCCCGGCCGGTGCTCGTCATCCCGATGGGCGTTGATTTTGAACATTTCGCCGGCGGGGATCCCGGCGACCTGACTCCGCTGAAAGCCGGACGGCCGCTGATCCTGTTCGTCGGCCGCCTGGTGGAAAAGAAAGGGGTGGGCGACCTGCTCGATGCCTTCGCTCGCCTGGACCCGGCGCTCGACTGCCGGCTGTGGATCGTCGGCGACGGTGAGCAGCGGCCCGCGCTGGAGGAGAAATCCCGGCGGCTGGGCCTCGGCGATAAGGTCCGTTTCTGGGGACGGCGGCCCCATCACGAACTGCCCGCCTTCTACGCCGCCGCCGATGTGTTCGTCGCCCCTTCGGTCACCGACCGCCGCGGCGACACCGAAGGCCAGGGGGTGGTGTTCCTGGAAGCGATGGCCAGCGCCACCGCCGTCATCGCCACCCGCACCGGGGGCATCGAGGAAGTGATCGAGGACGGCCGCCACGGCCTGCTCGTCGAACCGGGCGATCCCCATGCCCTGACCGCCGCCATGACCCGTCTGCTGCGCGACGAAAACCTGCGCCGCCGCCTGGCCCGAGAGGGGCGATGTCAAGCCCGCAACTATGAGTGGTCAGTGATCGGCCGCCGCTTCGCCGAACTGTACCGACAATTGGTCGAACGGAAACGGTGCTAGCTCTCGTCCCTATCTTCGGCTCCCGCCTGGACGACAGTGCCAAACGCCCTTTACTTCATTGAAGTATAATTGAACCTCAAACCAGCCAATTTATTCCGGAGGCGCCCCATGTCCTCTTCCGTCCTCGACCTGTACGACAAACTGCGCACCGCCCCCAACGACGAAGCCCGCGCCCGCATCATCGCCGAGGCATTCGAAGCCCTGGAAGAACGCTATCCCCACCTTGCCGACATGGCCACCCGCACCCACCTGGGCGAGACCGAACTGCGGCTGATCAAGGAAATCGAGCAGGTAAGGGCCGACCTCACCAAGGAAATCGAGCAGGTAAGGGCCGACCTCACCAAGGAAATCGAGCAGGTAAGGGCCGACCTCACCAAGGAAATCGAGCAGGTAAGGGCCGAC
>Ga0256839_1003999_pt1 | contig 14722 bp, 15 predicted proteins | sample 354166metaG_FD_185968 | JGI IMG/M metagenome (GOLD analysis project Ga0256839, IMG submission 185968) | Hydrothermal vent microbial communities from Mid Atlantic Ridge, Atlantic Ocean - 354-166 | ecosystem: Environmental > Aquatic > Marine > Hydrothermal vents | place: Atlantic Ocean: Mid... | reverse complement strand
CTTATGGTGACTTTGACTTTGGCGGCATTTACCCTTCTGATTACGAATCTGAGTGCAAATAAATCATACTGGCAACATATTTTCTGGATGCCGGGTGTGCCGGTGCCGGTAAAAATATTGCTGGCTCCGATTGAGTTGATTGCCGTATTCACCAAGCCCTTTGCCCTGATGGTGCGTTTGTTTGCCAATATCAGTGCAGGGCATATCATCATATTGAGCCTGATCAGCCTGATATTTATTTTTGGCGATGCCGGGCAGAATTTGGGAGGCGGAATAGCCGGAATCAGCATTGCGGTACCCTTTGTATTGTTTATGAATTTACTTGAATTGCTTGTGGCATTCCTGCAGGCTTTCATTTTTACCATATTGACGGCCCTCTTTATCGGACAGGCCGTGGAAGAGCATCATTAATTAGTTAATCATTTAAAACAAAACGTTATGAGTTTAGCAGCTATTGGAGCAGGAATCGCAGTGATTGGAGCAGGATTGGGTATCGGTATGATCGGGCAAAAAGCCATGGAGGCCATTGCACGTCAGCCGGAAGCTACCAACGATATCAGAACCAACATGATTATCGTTGCCGCGCTCGTGGAGGGTGTTGCCCTCTTTGCTGTGGTTGTTGCACTCTTGACCGCCTAATGATGGTACAGAAAGCAGAAGCCAGCGATTGGCTGGCTTGCTGCTTTTTTTAAAACAACAGGACTATGAACACGATATTATTAAGTGGATTTACCCTCATAAAGCCCGAACCGGGTCTCATCCTATGGACTACGGTGATTTTCCTTATTCTCTGGCTGCTCTTGGGCAAGTTTGCATTTCGCCCGATTGCCAATGCCTTGAAAAAAAGGGAACAATCTATTGATGATGCACTCAAAGCAGCTGAAAAGGCACGTCTTGAGATGCAGGAATTGCACAGCAAAAACGAGCAGCTGCTGAAAGAGGCCCTCGAAGAAAGGAGCAAAATCCTGAAGGAAGCCAAAGAAATGAAGGAGAGTATCCTCGTGGAAGCACGCAACAAAGCCAAAGCTGAATATGAAAAGATTGCTGCGGCTTCAAGGGCAGAGATGCAAAATCAGATGAACGAAGCCAAGATGCAGCTTAAAAACTTTGCCGCAGATCTTGCTATTTCGATTGCGGAAAAAGTGGTGAAGAGAGAATTGCAAGGGGATAAAGAGCAGCAGGAATACGTGAAAACCCTCCTTGCTGATCTGGATGCAAATAAAAACTAAAGAAAATGGCCTCATCGAGATTAGCAAGACGTTATGCGAAGGCATTGATCGAAATGGCCGTGCAGCAAGATACGGTTGAAAGCATTACAGCCGATGTAAGGGAATTGCTGGCGAATATCGCTGCCAGCCGGGAATTGAGCCTTCTCTTCCAGTCGCCTGTCATTAAGCCGGAACTAAAGAAAAAAGTGATCGGAGAGATATACAGAAGCAAGCTCAATGATCTGACATTGATGTTTATGGAGGTGGTGATTGATAAGCGAAGAGAGCAGTGGATAGCGGATATGCTGAATGCCTACGTGGTGCTTTACAACGAACTGAAAGGCATCGTTCCGGTGAATGTGATAACGGCTACCGAAATGAATGAGGAACTTGAAGCGGAATTCAAAGCAATGATGCAAAAGGAATTCGGAATAAATAAAATGGAAATGAGCAGGGAGGTCAACCGGGAAATTATCGGGGGATTTATCCTGCAATTTGAAGATAAAAGATATGATGCCAGCGTACAAAATATGCTGGATCAAATCAGAAAAGATTTACACAATCAGGTTAATGTTAAAATGTCATAAGCTATGAATATAAAGCCGGATGAAATATCAGCCATATTAAGGCAGCAACTCTCGGACGTTAAAAGTGCGGCAGAGCTTGAGGAAGTGGGTACGGTACTCGAGGTGGGTGACGGTATTGCCCGTATTTACGGACTGACCAATGCCCGTGCCGGAGAGCTGGTTGAATTTGAAAATGGCATCGAGGCCGTTGTACTCAACCTGGAAGAGGACAATGTGGGTGTCGTGCTCATGGGTGAAACCGAAAAAGTGAAAGAAGGATTTACCGTAAAACGAACCGGACGGATCGCCTCGATCAAAGTGGGTGAAGGACTGGTGGGCCGGGTGGTCGATACGCTGGGCGAACCGATTGACGGAAAAGGCCCGATCACCGGAGATCTGATAGAAATGCCCATTGAGCGAAAAGCCCCGGGTGTTATTTTCCGGCAACCGGTGAATGAACCGCTTCAGACCGGTATCAAAGCCATCGACTCCATGATCCCCATTGGCCGCGGCCAGCGGGAATTGATCATTGGTGACCGCCAAACGGGTAAAACGGCCATCGCCATTGATACCATTATCAATCAGCGTGAATTTTACGAAAAGGGCGAACCGGTATACTGTATTTATGTAGCCAGCGGCCAGAAAGGATCAACGGTTGCCGGGATTGCAAAAATTCTGGAAGAGCACGGAGCCATGGACTATACGACCATTGTTTTCTCCCCGGCCTCCGATCCGGCTCCTCTTCGCTTTTATGCACCTTTTGCAGGCTGCGCCATCGGTGAATATTTCCGCGATACGGGCCGTCCGGCTTTGATCATTTATGATGATCTTTCCAAGCAGGCCGTTGCCTATCGCGAAGTATCTTTGCTGCTGCGAAGGCCTCCCGGGCGTGAAGCATATCCCGGAGATGTTTTTTATCTGCACTCCCGCCTTCTGGAGCGTGCGGCCAAGATCATTAATGACGATGGCATTGCCTCCAAAATGAACGACCTGCCCGATTCGCTGAAGGACAAAGTGAAAGGGGGCGGATCGCTCACTGCACTTCCGATTATCGAGACACAGGCAGGGGATGTATCGGCTTATATACCAACGAATGTAATTTCAATTACGGACGGACAGATATTCCTGGATGGAGATTTGTTTAACTCCGGTGTGCGACCGGCCATCAACGTGGGTATCTCGGTATCCCGGGTAGGTGGTGCGGCCCAGATTAAGTCCATGAAAAAGGTAGCCGGTACGCTTAAATTGGACCAGGCGCAGTTTCGTGAACTCGAAGCTTTCTCGAAATTCGGATCGGACCTTGATCCGGCAACGAAAGCAACCCTTGAAAAAGGAGCACGAAATGTCGAGATCCTCAAGCAGGCGCAATACTCACCGATGGCAGTCGAAAAACAAGTGGCCATCATCTATTGCGGAACACAGAACCTGCTGAAAGACATTCCGGTGGATAAAGTAAAAGAATTTGAATCACTTTACCTCGAAGCATTGGATGCCGGGCACAAAGATGTCCTGGAAGAAATCAAAAAGGGCAAATTGACGGATGAGGTAAAAACAACTTTGGAGAAGGTAGCCAAAGAAATTGTGGCCACGTTGAAATAATTGTTCAGGCTAAATAAGGCTTAAATAGATGTCAGGAAAACTAAAAGAGGTACGGTCGCGAATCAGCTCCGTTCAGAATACGCAGCAAATCACAAAAGCCATGAAACTGGTTTCGGCTGCCAAGCTGAGGAGGGCACAGGATGCCATTATCAATATGCGTCCGTATGCCAATAAGCTCCAAAGCATCATGGGAAGTATCACTGCAGCCCTGCAGGGCGAGGTGGAGATCAAACTGGCCGAAGAGCGGCCGGTTGAAAAGGTGCTTCTGGTATTGATTACCTCTGACCGGGGACTGGCCGGAAGTTATAACTCAAACCTGATCAAGCTGGCCGAAAAACTGATGCGGGAAGACTATGCCGAAGCCGTGGCCAACGGGCAACTGACCCTGATGACGATCGGCAAGCGGGGAAAAGATTATTTTGAGCGAAGACTCCCCGGGTCGGCTATCGACAGCAGGTACAGCACCCTTTTTCATACCTTGAACTTCAAAGCGGTTTCGGCCGTAGCCAATGAGATCATAGAGCGCTTTGAGAATGGGGAAATTGACCGGGTCAGCGTGGTATATTCCGAATTTAAAAATGCGGCCATGCAGATATTCCGGGATATTCAGTATTTGCCCATTCCGAAAGAAAAGCATGAAGCCGGAGATCAGGAGCAGGATTATATTTTTGAACCCGGCCTCTCGCTGATGATTGAGGAACTGATACCGAAAATTCTGCGCACCCAATTCTATAAGTTTATGCTGGATGCCAACGCATCGGAACACGGAGCAAGGATGACCGCCATGGACAAGGCCACGGAAAATGCCAGCGAACTGCTGAAAGACCTTAAGATATCATACAACCGGGCCCGGCAGGCTGCCATCACTACCGAGCTTACGGAGATTGTCAGCGGAGCCGCTGCCCTCGAAGATTTGTAGTAAGCGGCAGTCTTATGAAGAAAAGCATCTGAAGAGACGGAAAATTGCTCAGGTGCTTTTTTTATTTTTATTCCCATGAATCACCTGGAAAGAGATATTGAGGCCATCATATTTTGCTCGGACAAGCCGGTTACGGAACGAGAGCTGATAGAAGTACTGAACAACAGGGAAGAGGAGGCCTTCATCGAGACGGAGCAGATCAGGCAGACCCTGGAAAAGCTAAAGAAGAAATACAGCGCAGATGACTACTCATTTGCAATGGTAGAGATTGGCGGGGGCTATCAGTTTCTGACCAAGGCCCGTTTTCATAAATTGATTAATCTGCTCTTAAATCAGCGCATCAGGCGCAAATTGAGCTCGGCTGCGCTGGAGACCCTCGCTATTATCGCTTACAAACAACCGGTGACCAAACAGGAGATTGAACATATCCGTGGCGTAAGTGCGGATTACAGCATCACCAAGCTGCTGGACAAAGAATTGATCAGTATTTCGGGCCGGGCAAGCCTGCCGGGCAAACCCATACTGTATGGACTGAGTGACAGCTTCATGGAGTATTTCGGTATCAACACGGTCAATGACTTGCCGAAGCCAAAGGACCTATCCTCGATCAGTAGCAGTGAAATTGGAGAAAAGGAATAAAAAAAGCGGAAGCCGATCTTGCGATTGACTTCCGCTCACCCTTCCGGATTCCGTAGAACCCTTGGGGTTGCAAGAAAGTTTTAAAACATTCTGCGTCACCTGGCAATTCAGGTGCCATCGTTGCGATGAATGGGCCGTGGAGCGAACTCCCCGGCTTGACGGCTGCGATTTTGTGACCGAAGTCATTTCAGCTTCACCCGAAGGATCCGCCTTTCTCGTTACCGCCTGTGAGGTAAATTCTCCTGCTGCCCGAAGACAGCGCGAGAGTTGATCTTCCATGCAGGTTAATTCCCGTTTCATCTCATCCTGTTAAGGACAAGACTTTGGATAAATCAATTTCTCAAAGAACCTCCTCTCTTCACCACAAGATGGGGTTTTGCAACCGGCATCCTGTTTCCCTCTCTTGCTATATCAAATGTCTAAACATTCGGCATTTTAGCCAAATATTTTTCATTGGAAATACAAACAAAATATGAACAGCAATTCACATACTTATCCACTGGGTTTTCAACGAAAATGATGAAAAGCATGTGCAAAAGCCATGGGTTTTGGCCTGTTTCGACCGCAATTGGAAAGTGTGTAGCTTTGTTTTACTAATTTGACCGCTATGAAAACTTTCTTTTTTACAATTATTTACCTCGGATTTGTCTTTTTTTCGAGATTGGAGGCACAGAGTTTACCTTCCGGAGCTGCATTTGATTTTAAAATCAGCATCGAAAACGGAGCAACAAGTGTAAAGAATCAGGAAAGAAGCGGCACCTGCTGGAGTTTTTCTACGGTTTCTTTCCTCGAATCGGAGATGATGCGCAGAGGTGGCAAGGCCATGGATCTTTCAGAGTTGTTTATTGTCAATGGCATATATCGTGATAAAGCCGAAAACTATATCCTGAGGCAGGGGGATGCGGGCTTTAGCGAAGGAGCGCTTTCGCACGATGTGATAAATGGCTACAAAAAGTATGGCATCGTACCGCAGGAGGCATACAGCGGACTGCCTTCCGGAGCGGAGACAATCGACCACAGCGAGATGGTGGCCGCCATTGGAGGAATGCTGGACGGAATATTAAAAAACAAGGGTGGCATTTACTGGAGAGATGCCACGAATGCCCTCCTTGATGTCTATATGGGACCGGCACCTGCCACATTCAGATACGAGGGCAAAGAGTATACACCGAAAAGCTTTGCGGAAGAAGTGGTCGGACTCCGGCCCGAGGAATACATTGAAATTTCCTCTTTCACCCATGTGCCCCTCTATGAAACTTTCGTCCTGGAGGTTCCCGACAATTTTTCAAGCGGCAGGTATTTCAATATCAGGCTGGATGAGATGGTGGAGACGGTGAAAGAGGCACTTGCAAAGGGGTATACCGTTGTTTGGGATTGTGATGTGAGTGAGAAAGGATTTAACCCCCGGGAGGGATATGCCATTATTCCCGATCCGGCAGGAGGCAGCAAAAACGGCCTGCCGCACGAGTTGGAGGTGACACCGGCCATGCGCCAGGCAGCCTACGAGCGATTTGCCACCACGGATGATCACTTGATGCATATCATCGGGATGGCAAAGGACAAAAACGGCAATGATTACTTTGTAGTGAAGAACTCCTGGGGTGAGGTGGGTCCCTTCGAAGGGTACCTGTATGCTTCCGTACCCTATTTTAAAATGAAAACACTCGGCATCATGCTTCATAAAGATGCCTTGCCGAAAGAAATAGCCCGCAAATTGTTTAAATAAATCATCGGATTATGAAAAGCCCATATTTAATTCTCCTTGCTTCTGCTTTTATTCTCATCGCAGTGGCCTGCAAGAAAGAAGAGCCGTCAAAAGAGCGTGCCGGCACAAGTCAGGAACTCGATGCAGCAAAAGACAGTACGGCAGGTGATCCATCGCAGGAAAGGCTCAGCCCGCCCGATACGGCCGTTTTGGAAAAGGATGACTGGAGTCTCAGAATCAGCTACAGCGCACCTTCGGTTCGCGGACGCAAAATATGGGGAGATTTGGTGCCCTATGAAAAGGTATGGCGCACCGGAGCCAATGAAGCAACTGTGTTTTATTCAAGCAAAGCGATTGTCATGGCCGGTGATACACTTCCCGCAGGAAGTTATTCCCTGTTCAGCATTCCGGGCGAGAGCGAATGGACCCTCATTTTTAACAATGAATGGAATCAGTGGGGTGCTTACGAATATGATGAAGAAAAGGATGCACTTCGTATAAAGGTCACTCCTGAAAAAAGCGACAGCATGAATGAGGTGCTTCGTTTCGAATTGTCGGAAGGGGATTCGTCCACGGCAGTCATGCACTTTTACTGGGAGCAACTCCACCTGGCCGTTCCGCTCACCAAAGCCGAATAGGCATCAGTTTTCGTATTCTTCCATCAATTTCTCCGTACCGGAAAAATCTTCTCCGGCTTCTTTGGCTGTGCGTATGGCTTTCAATGCCGTCTCGTGAGCTTTTTCCGTATCCCCGCTTTTATAAAGGAGTGCGGCATAGGTGTCGAGAATGGCATACTCGGGCTTGAGTTTTGCGGCCTTTTCAGCCCAGGCAAGCCCTTTTTCAAGGAGCTCCTTGTCATCGGCACTTAGCGATTCGTACAGCGTCCAGGCGACACTGTTCAGAAACCCGGCATCCTCTCCGCGGCCGTTTTCAATCAGCAGTTCAACGGAGTTTACATAGTTGCTCCAGTCCGACTGTGCTCTGTAGTAGTACATGTCGCTTAAGGCAATTGTTTTATCAAGATTCGGAATGGCCTTTGAAGCCAGGTCTTCGCGGGCCTGCAGATAGGCGTCCTTCCCCTCACGAAGCTTGCCAAACATATATGTGCTCAGAGATTTGCTGATCCCGGCCTGCATCCTTTCGCGATTTTCATCATCCAGAGAATTAGCCGCTTTGAGCATATAATCAAAAAGAGGGGTGCCATATTCCGGAGGATAATCAGCGATCAAAGCAGACCACTTGACGAGGTTTTCTGCCGAAGGCGCAAGAGAGGTATATACCGTTTTTAGTGCATCGCTGGTAGGAATACAGGAGGCATCCAGGGTATTCAAATAGTGGAGCACCTCTTCCGGGTTGTCTTTCGAACTCTTTTCAAAATTCCGGGCAATGTAAGAATAGGTGCTGTCTTCGATCAGCGCATTGCGCACCTTTTCCAGGAATTTTTCTTTGGGCATGGAACCGCAAAAACGGTGGACCAATTCGCCTTTAGAATTGATAAAAAGATAAGTGGGATAGGCTCTTACATTGTACTTTTCCTGCAAGCCGGGGCCTTCGCCTTTTTCCATATCAATTTTTGCATTGATAAAATGCCCGTTCATGTAGGCGCCCACTTCCGGATCGGGAAAAACATTGGCAGCCATCCATTTGCACGGTCCGCACCATTCCGCATAGGCATCTACAAAGATGAGTTTCTTTTCTTTTCCTGCTTCCTCCAAAAGGCCTTTCCAGTCCTTGTGCTCAAAGAGAATTCCATCAGACTGGGCAAAAAGAGCGGAAGAAAGAAACATTATAAAAAGGGCAGCGTAAAGACGGTTCATTTTGAGTTTGTTTTTATGAAAAATAAGGGTTGACATTGCGCGTTATAATCCATTAATTTGAAGGCCTTGGATGCAAAGCATTACAATACAATTGATTTTCCCCCAAATTATTATAATTTTGGGAACTTCCAGGAAAAAAACTCGTTTTACAGAGCGTTATCAATCCCTGCCCTTGCACCCCGATGTAGCAGCCCTGCAATGAAAACGGCAAGTCATACAAAAAAATATAACCAACAAAAGGAGAAGTGAATGCGACAGCTTAAAATTTCCAAATCGATTACCAACCGGGAATCTCAATCAATAGAAAAGTACCTGCAGGAAATCGGTAAAGTTGATCTGATCACGGCAGAAGAAGAAGTGGAACTGGCCAAGCGGATCAAGCAAGGAGATCAGGAAGCACTGGAAAAACTGGTAAAGGCCAACCTCAGATTTGTAGTATCTGTGGCCAAGCAATATCAAAACAGCAGCCTGTCACTGAATGACCTGATCAATGAAGGCAACGTGGGTCTGGTAAAAGCAGCACAAAAATTTGACGAGACCAAAGGTTTCAAATTCATATCTTATGCGGTTTGGTGGATACGTCAATCCATCATGCAGGCACTTGCCGAGCAATCGAGATTGGTCCGGTTGCCGTTAAATAAGGTAGGGTCTCTCTCGAAGATCAATCAGGCCTTTGCCGAGCTGGAGCAGAAATATGAGCGCGAACCCACACCTGAAGAGCTGGCCGAGGCACTTGAACTGGGGGCAGAAGAAATTGAAACCACCATGCGTGTTTCATCGCGTCCGGTTTCGGTAGATGCTCCGTTTCAGGAAGGAGAGTCCAACTCGCTGCTCGATGTGCTGGAAGACGGAAATGCCCGAAATACGGATGAGTCCATGGTCTACAGTCATTCTTTAAGTGTCGAAACGGAGAGGTCGCTCTCCACACTCACGGAAAGGGAGCGGGATGTGATCAAATTATTTTTCGGAATCGGAGTGGCTTATCCGATGTCGCTGGAAGATATAGGCGAAAAATTCGGCCTGACTCGCGAGCGGGTTCGGCAAATTAAGGACAAAGCCATCGAAAAGCTGCGATCCACATCGAGGAGCAAGGGACTCAAGTCCTATCTGGCTCATTGATTTTAATACAATAAATTTAAAACCGGCCTTGTGCCGGTTTTTTTTATTTTCATCGCCCAAAAATGACAAGAATGAAAATCAGAAAAGAGCGAATATATTCGGCACCCTTTGCACTCTTTGAAAAAGAACCCGAAGGAAAAGGCTACCTCCTGGAAGAGCGCGAGTACGATGAGCAGGGCCATTTGCTAAAAATGACCCGATACTTTGAAGACGGCAACAGGGACGAAAGTGCCGAATACAAATATGACGGGAAGGGCCGCCTGGTCGAAGAACGGGTGCATTATGCTCTGAGCGACAGCAGCGACATGCGCAGGTTTTTTTATGACGAAGAGAAAAACCTGGAAACGGAGATTTACTATTACGGGGAGGAGGAAGGCGAGAAAACACTGACACTGAAAAACAAAGATGGCGACATACTCGAGATCAGAAGACTTGATGATATGGGGATGTTGATCAACCGTGAGCTATTCGAATATTTTGCCCCCGGGAAAAAAAGCTACGAGGCCGAGTTTACGGGAGAGGGGGTCAAGCTGAAGGAAGTCATTACCCGCTATGATGAGAACGGAAAAGAAATCAGCCAGGAAGTGTGGTCGGCAGAGGAAGTAGAAATTAATCAGCGGGTGGAGATCATCCATGAAGATCAACGGGAAGTGGCCAGGGCATTTGACGAAGAAGGAGAATTGCTGTATACACGGATAAAAGAATTTGACGACAAGGGTCATTTGCTGGAATTTACGCATACGGATGCCAATGAAGGCGGCCGGACCATTCAAACGATTGAATATGATGATGCAGGGCATCCGCTTCTTGTGGAGTGGAGAAGCGGCAATGGCAACCTCATGCGAAAGCAAAAATCGGAGTACAACGAAGCGGGGCATCTTGTCAGGGAATTTTATTTTGACCTGAATCCTCTGACCGGCCAGCAGACCCATCAGATCACGTTTCACGAATATGAATATTTTGAAGAATAGCGCTGGCAATAGCTCCGGCATAGAGGCGTTTTTCTTTCCCCGGGAAGCTATTTCATAGCTTTGCGATTGAATAAGCTCATATGTCAGTTAAGTTAGAAGGTGTTAGCAAATTGTATGGCAGGCAGCGGGCGCTTGACGATATTTCATTTGAAATACGGCCGGGCGAGGTGGTAGGTTTTCTGGGCCCCAACGGAGCCGGGAAGTCCACCACCATGAAAATCATAGCTTGCTATACCCCGCCCGGTGAAGGCAGGGCCAGCGTGGATGGCTTTGACGTGATGAGGGAATCCATGAAAGTGCGCCAGCGGGTCGGTTATCTTCCTGAAAGCAACCCCCTTTATCCGGATATGTATGTGCGCGAGTTCCTCCTTTTTGTTGCCGGCTTGCACGGCCTTCCGCAGAGAAAAAAGAGAATGGAGGAGATGATCGCCCTTACGGGACTGGAAGAAGAAGCCACAAAAAAGATCGGGCAGCTCAGCAAGGGCTACCGGCAGCGGGTCGGTCTGGCCCAGGCTTTGATTCACGATCCCGATGTACTGATTTTGGATGAACCCACCACGGGGCTCGATCCGAACCAACTGGTAGAAATTCGAAAGCTGATCAAAAGCCTGGGCAGAACAAAAACGGTCATACTCTCGACCCACATCATGCAGGAAGTACAGGCCATTTGCGACCGGGTGCTGATTATCAGCCGGGGGCGCATAGTGGCTGATGCTCCCATTGAAGAGTTGCAGACACGTATGCAGGGCGGCCAAATTGTGGAAGTGGCCTTCCTCAAACCCATGCCGTTGACGGCCCTCGAATCACTGGACGGAGCTATGGAAGTCTTTGCCGAAGATGAACAAACCTTCCGCATCGGGGTGCGGCCCGGTGAAGAGATCAGGCCGGCAATTTTTGAGTTGGCCGTGCGCAATGAAAACCCCATCTTGCATCTGAACCTGAAGCAGCAGGGCCTCGAAGAGGTGTTCAGAGCATTGACAAGTCAAAAGGATTCGAAGTGAGGAGTATTTTTCAAAAAGAAATCAATTTGTTTTTCAGCTCGGTGAGCGGCTATGTGGCCATTGCCGTGTTCCTATCCGTGACGGCATTGTTTCTTTTTGTGTTCCCGGGCGATCTCAACATCTTTTTATATGGCTTTGCCACCCTCGACCCGTTCTTTGAGCTGGCACCCCTCGTCTTCCTCTTCCTTATTCCGGCTGTCACCATGCGCTCCATTGCCGAAGAAAAAAGCCTCGGCACCATGGAAATTATCGTCACCAAGCCGGTGAGTGACTGGAAAATTGTAGCGGGGAAATATCTGGCTTCTCTGGTACTGCTCCTTTTTGCACTCCTCCCGACCTTGGTTTTTGCCCGGGTTATTTCAGCTTTGGCACTTCCGCAGGGAGCCGTAGACTGGGGCGGAATTGCCGGCTCGTATGTCGGCCTTTTTCTGGTGGCATCCTCTTTTGCGGCCATCGGTATTTTTGCCAGCACCCTTACTTCCAATCAGATCGTGGCATTCATTGGTGCCCTCTTCTTTTGCTTTGCCGGCTTTTTTGCTTTTGATTTTATCAGCAAGATCAGTGTCTTCAGCGGCAATTTGGACTACCTTATCCGCCAGATCGGGATGAATGCCCACTACCTGTCGGTGAGCCGGGGCGTGCTCGACCTGAGGGATGTATTTTACTTCTTTAGTGTGAATATTTTATTTCTTTCACTGGCCAAAAACGCCATCGAAAGCAGGAAATGGGAATGAAGAGGCAAAAGAAAAGAGCCCTGATGAGGCTGGTATTTCTGACGGTGGTATTGATTGTCGTCAATGTGCTCATTCAGGGGGTTTACTGGCGCATTGACCTTACCGGTGACAAGCGCTTTACCATATCCCGGCCCAGCAAAGACATTCTTAAAAAACTGAATGACAAAGTCTATTTCAGAATTTTCCTGACGGGCGACCTTCCTGCCGAATACCGGAGGTTAAAAGTGGCCATTACCGACATGCTGGATGAATATGCCGCCTATTCGGGGCACCGGGTGCTTTATGAGTTTTACAATCCCTTTGATCTGGATGACGAGAAAGCCGTAAAGGCCGAGCTGAAGTCAATCACTGAATCGGGTGTGATTCCGCGGCCGATTGCCCGCACCGAAATGGGAGAGCTAACCCGGAAGGTCATTATTCCGGGTGCCATTGTCAGCTACAAGGGAAGGGAGATTCCGCTGAACTTTCTCCCACCCGCCAAGGCACTGACGGAAAATGATGTGGAGGTCGTTAATGCGGCCATCAGCACGCTGGAGTACAAAATGTCATCGGCCATAGCCCGCCTGATGGCCGCCCGCAGGAAGAAAGTCTTATTTACCGAAGGCCATGGCGAATTGCCCCGGGCCCAAATTGCCGACATGGGAATCACGCTTCAGGAGGCACAGTACGATGTGTCATTTATTAATCTTCGCGAGACCGTAGGCATTCCTCCCCTTACCGATCTGATTATTATCGCAAAACCCACGCAGCCTTTCTCCGAAAAAGACAAATTCAAAATCGACCAGTACATCATGCATGGGGGCAAGGTGCTCTGGCTCATTGACGGAATGAAGGCCAACCTTGACAGTCTGGCGGATAAGGAAGAATTTTTGGCCATGGACCTGCCACTCAATCTTGATGACCAGCTTTTTCAGTACGGGGTTCGGATCAACAAAGACCTGCTCCTCGACAAGCGCTGCAATCCCCTGCCCCTCTTTTCCCAAAACGGAAAAATTAAAAATTACTACCCCTGGTATTTCTTCCCCGTTGTTTTTCCGGGCAGCAGACATGCGGTGGTAAAACACCTTGACCCGGTCATGATGCGATTTGCCGGCACAATGGATACCATAAAGGTGCCGGAAGTGAAGAAGACGGTGCTTCTTGCAAGTTCCAACGAGAGTACCGCATGGAAGACGCCCGTATTGGTGCGCCTGGCATTGGCGCGTACGCCTCCGCTGGAGGAGCAGTTCCGGAGCAAACATTTGCCGGTGGCCGTTTTGCTTGAAGGCCGCTTCAGGTCCCTTTACGAAAACCGCATTCCCGAAAAAACGCTTCGAATCTACCGCGACTCGCTGGGGTTGGACTTCAAATCCCGCTCGGCAGACAATAAAATGATCATTGTGAGTGACGGGGATGTCATCCGGAATGAATATACTTCGAAAGGGAAAATAATCCCCCTGGGACAATACCGCTTTAATCCCAAGGCGTATTTTGGCAACCGAGACTTTTTGATGAATTGTGTGGATTATCTGACAGACGAATTTGGCCTGATCGAAACCCGCTCAAAGGATTTTAAAGTACATCCGCTCAACAACGAGCTGCTGCGAAAAAGCACCTGGCGATGGCAACTTATCGTCCTGGCCGTGCCCCTGCTTTCGCTTTTGATTTTTGCCTTTGTTTATACCCTGATTCGCAAAAAGAAATATACCGGTAGCCTATGAAAATGTCCAAATCTCTCAAGCTCTTTTCCTTTGCAGCCGCACTGCTGCTCCTTGTGCTGGCATTCTGGTGTCTTCGCGGCAAGAGCCCCGGTGAAGCTGATTTTGCCGTGAAGGACCCGGAAAAAATAGGGAAGATATTTTTGGCAGATCGCGAAAACAATACCATACTGCTGGAGCGAAAGGGCCCCGAAGAATGGCTGCTGAACGAAAGCTACAAGGCCGACCGGGCCGCTGTCGATGAATTGCTGAGAACCCTCCGGCTTATGACCGTAAAAGCTCCGGTGGCCGATGCTGCACGCGAAAACGTAATCAAAGGCATGGCCGTCAAAAACATAAGAGTTGAAATATTTGACCGGAAGGGAAAGCTCATCAAAGCTTTTTTTATAGGGGCTCCGGTGGAGCGGGGCAGTGGTAATTATATGCTGATGGACGGTTCCGATGAGTTGTATGTCGTTCATATTCCCGGATTGAATGCCATGCTCCATACCCGCTTTTTTACCGAGATGCCCAAATGGCGCGACCGGGAGGTCTTTCATTTCGAACCCGGAAGCATCCGGAGGGTGGAAGTGGATTATCCCGTACAGCCTGATCAGTCTTTTGCCATCGAAGTGTACCGGAGAGATTCTTTTGCTCTTTATCCCCTGCACCGTGAAGAGAAGGAGCATGCCAGGGCGGAGAAAAGAATCATTGCCCGCTATTTGAATGCATTTGCAGAAGTAAATGCAGAGGCCTACCTCTATAGCT
>Ga0256839_1003998_pt1 | contig 14727 bp, 12 predicted proteins | sample 354166metaG_FD_185968 | JGI IMG/M metagenome (GOLD analysis project Ga0256839, IMG submission 185968) | Hydrothermal vent microbial communities from Mid Atlantic Ridge, Atlantic Ocean - 354-166 | ecosystem: Environmental > Aquatic > Marine > Hydrothermal vents | place: Atlantic Ocean: Mid... | reverse complement strand
TACCCTGCATCCCGTACGTAATGGTTTCGTTACGGTATCCTCTACGTATTTCTGGGATCACTACGCGGCTTTCGATCCGGCACGCCGAAATGATCCCAACGATCGGGAGCAGGCCTGGAGAGTCCCCAACTACTTCCAGGTGGATCTCCATGCAGGCTACAGTATCGCCATGGATCAGCTGCTGCGTGGTTCCCGCCTGCAGTTAGGGGTCCACGTGTTTAACCTGCTCGATGAGCGGTTTATTACAGATGCCACGGACGGTCCCTACCACAATGCGGCCAGTGCCCGTGTCTTCTTTGGCCTACCACGAAACTTCAATGCTTACGCTCGGATTACCTTCTAAGAAATCCAGCCCATCCACGTAAAGAAGGTCCTGCCATTCAAGATGGCAGGACCTTCTTTTTTGGCCATTATGTCAGCTTTCAGGGTATACCTGCTCCTTGGGCACGCTCTTTGACCTCAGCTATAGTAGCTACAACAAAACCTCACAACCTGTCAAAACGGCAACAAAACAAGGAGGTAAGAGCCATGCCTGCAACAGGACTTGAAGTATTCGACACCACGATACAGAAAACCAACAAATGGTTGAAAGAAATCCGGGAGGATCTCCATCTGCATAACCGTCGGGAAGCCTACCACGCACTGCGCAGCGTATTGCATCAGCTTCGCGATCGTATGACACTTGAGGAGGTCGCTCAGTTTTCTGCTCAGCTTCCGATGCTCGTACGTGGCATCTTCTTCGAAGGATGGGATCCGACGGGCAAACCCGAGCGCATTCGTCACATTGATGAGTTCCTGAACCCCATTCAGGAAGAGTTCCATCAGATGGGTCTGACGGTTAACCCGCGTCAGGTGGCCCAGAGTGTATTCAAGACGCTGAACCGTCACATCAGCAAAGGCGAGATCGAGGATGTTCGCTCGATTCTGCCGCAAGAAATTCGAGAACTCTGGCCCGAACCTTCTGCAACGGAAGCCTGATAGGCGTGTGTGACCGCAAAGGGCTGTCAGCGTTATGCTGGCAGCCCTTTTTTTAGGGATGTCCAGGTGATACAAATCTATCCCCTGCATGTAAGGAATATCCTTTAAGAAATTCCTGAGCAGGCAATCGCCGCCGACCCGGCTGTTGCAATTCAAGTACTTCAATAGCTCCCTCACCACAGGCCACTACAAGTCGCTTGCCCGCTTCTACGATCTCTCCCGGTTCCCCCTGGCCTTCGACGACACGGGATCGGTATATCTTGATTAACGTATTGCCATGTAATGTACGTGCTCCCGGATATGGAGAAAGTGCCCGAATGTGATTATGTACTTCGGTTGCCGTTTTATGCCAGGGAATCCAGAGGTCTTCAGGTCGGATTTTGGGTGCCACGGATGCTCCCTCCGCAGGCTGAGGTACTGGCGTTGCTTCGCCGGACTCCAGCAAACGGACCGTCTTAAGCACAGCTTCTGCCCCGAGCTCCTTGAGCCTATCATGGAGTTCGCCTGCAGTCTCTTCCTCTCCAACAGGAATACGCATCTGCAGCAGCATATCACCTGTGTCCACCTGTTCTTTAAGCAGAAAGGTGGTCACACCCGTTTCCCTGACACCTGCCATTAAGGCACGCTGAATAGGAGCAGCGCCTCGAAAGGCAGGAAGGAGCGAAGCATGAAGATTGAAAGCACCTATCCGTGCCTGTTCATAGACATCAGGAGGTAGAATTTTGAAAGCCACCACCACGATAATATCCGGAGCCAGACGTGCTATCTCTTCGGCAAATTCAGGTGCCTTTACCGACTCCGGTTGCAACACAGGAATTCCATGGGCACGTGCAACTTCCTTTACAGGCGTTGGCTGTATTTTCTGTCCCCGTCCCCGAGGTTTATCCGGAGCAGTTACCACCGCCACCGGTTTATATCCCTCCTGGATCAGACGCTCAAGTGAAGGAACTGCAAATTCAGGAGTTCCCATAAAAACAATACGTGGGTGAGTGTCTCTCTCTGCCATATTACCTATTTTAAGATTCCAGCATACGGACATTCAGGTTAACAAAAGGTTTCACGCTTATGAAAGTTACAGCACGACTCACGTGGCAGGGCGACCTTAAATTCGTCGGTAAAAATGCCACAGGACTGAAAACCTATTTCGAGTCATCTGCTGCCGGAGAAGACGCATCGGCATCAAGTCCGATGGAAGTAGTGCTTCAAGCATTTGGAGCCTGCACCGGGATGGATGTCGTCTTCATCCTTAACAAACGCAGGAAAACCGTGGAAGGACTTCGCGTCTACCTTGAGGCTGAGCGGGCAGAGAAGCATCCTCGCGTCTTCACCGAGATCTTTATCCGATACGAGCTTAAGAGTCCCGATGCGCTGATGGGTGATCTTATACGTGCCGTCGAGCTTTCGCTAAGCACGTATTGCCCTGTAGCTGCTATGTTTCGGCAAGCAGGCATTCCGATCCATCACGAAGTAGATATTGTGTCTTCATTTTCTTCCTAAGCCTGAAATTATAACAGGTTACATGCCATAGGTCCAATCTTTGTCCAGTACCTGATGGAAAAAAGAGATCAACATAAAGGTACATTATGGCAGAAACGAAACAACTACCACCCCGATTCGAGCAGTTGATACAGGAAAGCGAACTTCCTGTACTGGCCGATTTCTGGGCAGAATGGTGCGGTCCCTGCAGAATGATGGAGCCCGTCCTGAAACAGCTCTCTAAAGACATGAAAGGCCGCTTACGCATCGTAAAAGTAAACGTGGATAAGCATCCAGAAGTAGCTGCACGTTACCAGATTCAGGGCATTCCCACGATGATCTTGTTCCATAAGGGGAGGCCTATCTGGCGTCAGTCAGGAGCGATGCCTCTTCCTTTACTCAAACAGCAAATCGAACAGCATCTACCACAATAAAGGATATTCGGGATCCTGGCCAGCAGGATCCCGAATATTCAAACGGCATATCCTTTGCTCAACTTCTTCAGTATGAAGGACGTAGTCATCATTCCATGGGAAGTGTGGTTGGCGTTTCGTGTTCTTACGGACGCCAACCTGCGATTACTTGAGGAACAGGAGAGGTTGCCTGTACCTGGACAGGGATATATGGTTGCCCTGCCGGAAAATCGTCTGACGTATATTCAACGTATTCTTATGGGCCTGGCAAGTCTTTCCGGAGAAGGGGAAAGTAATACATCGCCATAGAAAAAAGTGACCCGAGCCTTACACCCGGGTCACTTGCTCTGTGCCGAGGGCGGGACTCGAACCCGCACGGGGCTAGGCCCCAACGGATTTTAAGTCCGTTGCGTCTACCGATTCCGCCACCTCGGCATTCCGGCAAAAAGTACGTCAAATCCTCTCCCCGCGCAAACCCTGCTGTGCATCCCTCGTAAAGGATCACTATCTTTTCAACGTATATCCTTTAACCCACGGGGGCATGAAAATTTCCCATCTTGAAGCCTGGCTAACCGAAACGTCACATACGTGTCTCCTTCCTTATCAGCAACATGCCTATGTGCCCTACAGCAAAACACCGGTGGTTGCCGCTGCCATTATGCACGATGGATCATGGATCCCGGGTGTACGTATTGAGAATGCAGCCTTCCCCGTGCTCATACCGGCTTTTTTAAATGCGCTGACCACAGCCGTCACACAGGGGTATCGCGATCATATCCGGCTCTTTATCCTCACACGCCCTTTCTGGCCCGAGGAGCGAACAGCCCTTGAGAGTTTCTTTGCCCGAAACATGGAACAACCCCATCCGCATATGCTCCTTCTCCGTTCCGATGCTCCTCTTCCCACGGTAAAACCTCAGCCCGTCTCTCCCTATCTCACCGTTTCAACCCTACAACACCCTGCAGAGGGCATTCAACACGCACGTGAAATGACCCGAAACGCCTGGATTCCCGAATCCCACTTTCCGGTAGGATGTGTGTTGGAAACCTCGGATGGAAAGCTCATAGGAGGCGCTAATGTGGAGCACCGGGACTGGACACGGGGACTCTGTGCCGAACGCAACGCGCTTGGCACTGCCCTGACCTACGGACATCGCGAACTCCGCTGTATCTATCTGAGTTGTACCAGATTCCCGGGATGTACACCCTGCGGAGCCTGCCGGCAGGTGCTCGTAGAGCTTGTACCAGATGCAACCCTCTATCTGGATACAGACACCGCCCCCCGGCAGACACCCGTACAAACGTTATTACCCGCCTTCTTTTCTGGAAAAGCCCTGAAATGACGCGATGGAAAAGCTGCTGTTGGAAGGTCTCTTTTTTGCCATAGGTCTTGCGTTCCTTTATTATGGAGCCGAATGGCTTGTTCGAGGAAGTGCCGCCGTTGCCCTGCGGCATGGCATACGGCCGCTGGTGGTCGGCCTGACCGTAGTAGCCATGGGTACTTCGCTTCCCGAGTTCGTTGTTAACTTTCTTGCCGCCTTTCAGAACACCCCCGAACTCGCCCTCGGTAACATCATCGGATCGAACATTGCTAACATCGGACTTATCCTGGGAGCCGCTGCTCTGGTTGCCCCTTTTCGTATTGATGCCCGGACGCTCCGTAAGGAATATCCCATCATGATGGCAGCTATGCTTGCCTTTTCTTTCATGGGTATCGATGGGGTCATCGGCTTCTGGGATGGTATCCTGCTTTTCTCCGGCTTTATCGCTTTTATTCTGTTCCTTGTACGCGATGCACAGAAAAACCCATACAAAACCAATATTGCGGATATTCCCGAAGTCCGCAAAGAAGATGTCCAGGCCCCCGGTTGGAAGCGGGGAATACTCATTGCCGGAGGCATTGTAGCACTCACAGGAGGCGCACGGCTGATGGTCTCCTCGGCGGTATCCATTGCAGAGCTCTTTGGCGTTAACCCGATTATCATCGGCCTGACTATCGTGGCCATTGGAACGAGCTTACCCGAACTGGCTACCTCCGTGGTAGGAGCCGTACGAGGAGAAGGCGATCTCTCCCTGGGTAACGTGCTCGGTAGCAACCTGTTCAACGTACTCTTTGTCATTGGAGGAGTAGCCCTCATCAAACCTCTCCCCGTATCTACCGAAGCGGTCTATCTCCATTTTCCCGTTATGTTAGCTTTCGGTATTCTTGTCTTCCCGCTGGCAGAGTTTGGAAAAAAACTGGGCCGCTTTGAAGGAGCTACGCTCCTTACCGCCTTCTTTGTTTATATGGGATATCTCATATACATTGCCTCAATGTCACGTAGTCCCCTTTAATCCTGTATACCATGAACCAGCATGTATACCGCCTTTTCCTTGTCCTGTGCTTGCTATTCCCACTCACAGAAAAGCTTCAGGCACAACAACATCGGGGGGCAGGAAAGTTCTGGATTTTCTTTACCGACAAAAAAGGCGTCAGCGAATTCGTACCTGTTCGCCCGGAAGCCCGCACACGCCGGGCCCTCCGCGGGCGCACTGCATCACCGGACCTTGACCGCCCGCTCTCCCCGGAGTACCTCCGCACGCTTCGCCAGCATGGCATCGAACCCGTGGTACAGAGCCGATGGCTCAATGCTGTTACCGCGTACCTGACTCCCGAACAACGCGCTCTGGTCCAAACGCTTCCTTTCGTACGCCGTGTGCGGCCTGTTGCCCGCTTTGTCCAGAAGCCATTGCCCTTCTCCACTCTTCCCTCCATGAAAGCCCATGACGACGTATACGGTCCTTCCGCTTTTCAGCTTGCATTTATCAATGCCATAAAGCCTTTAGAGAACGGATATCGGGGTAAAGGCATACGCATCGGCTTTCTCGATACCGCCTTCTGGCTTTCTCATCCTGCACTCATTCACCTCTCCGAAACAGGACGCCTCATAGGTACCTATGATTTTGTCTATGATCGGGAAGATGTCTCGGAAGGGCACCCACACGGTACCATGACCTCCTCTACAACCCTGGGCTATGACGAAGGCTCGCTTATCGGACCTGCCCATCAGGGTGCCCTGCTGGCTGCTCACACGGAATACGCTCCTGCCGAGATAAATCAGGAAGAAGACTGGTTTGTAGCCGGTATGGAATGGATGGAGCAGATGGGGGCCGATATCGTCAATGTATCCCTGGGCTATTCCGTCTTTGACGAAGGTCAACGTAGCTACACCTATGAGGATATGGATGGCGATACGGCTATTCCCACGATCGCTGCGGATAAAGCCGCTCAGCTGGGCATTGTTGTCGTTGTCAGCGCCGGCAATGAGGGAGGATGTGGCTCACCGGCGTATTGCTGGTACTATATCACCTCCCCAGCCGACGGTGATTCGGTCATTACCGTAGGAGCTGTCCGACCGGATTCCACGCTTGCCCCGTTCAGCTCCCGTGGACCTACTGCCGACGGACGCATTAAACCGGATGTCGTTGCCCTTGGGGTGGGTGTCTACGTGGCCTATCCACCCGATCAGTACATCTATGCAAGCGGAACATCGTTCTCGGCGCCACTCACAACAGGCGTAGTAGCCCAGATGCTCCAGGCAAACCCTTCCCTTTCGCCTGTTGAAGTACGGGATATTCTACGGGCAACAGCCAGTCAGGCCTCTTCTCCAGACAATATGATGGGATGGGGTATTATCAATGCCGATGCCGCTGTTCGGGAAGCTATAGCACGCCTGAAACTTCCCGAAAACGCTTCACCTCGCCTGCAGCGTATCTATCCCAATCCTGCCTCACAGAATGTAACCATAGCAATTGCAGCTCCCCGCTCCACACCATCCATTACGGTGGAGCTCTATAATGCTCTGGGACAGCGTGTACGCTCATGGACATGGACAGACCTCTATCCAGGTATTAACCAGCGAACCTTCTCCGTTGCAGCACTTGCCTCCGGCGTGTATTTCATCCGTCTCATGGGCACCGAACAACCTGTATGGGGTAAAATGGTCGTACAACATTTTTAGTAGCAGGTATTTATGGCCGTTTCTTTTTCGGTTTCCCCCTGGTGGTTACTCCCCGCTGCCCTCTTCGTTATAGGCTTTGCATGGTGGCTCTACCGAAAGACAACGCCTCATCTGCCTGCAGGCTTGCGACTTCTCCTTGGCAGTTTACGTACGGTGGTACTTCTGACCCTTATTGCGCTCCTCATGGGGCCGGTATGGCATCAGCAAACGACGAAAACCGTTCCTCCCGTCGTTGCCCTCCTTCTGGACACCAGCCAGAGTATGGGGCTGAAACACGAGCAGGGTCCCGACCTGGCAACGACCCATCGGAAGCTTTTTGCCCGGCTCCTTGAGCTTTCACCGGGAGGCACCGTACAGGCTTTTACCTTTGATCGGGACCTCAAACCTCTGCCGCATACGTTGGACTCCCTCTCTTTCAATGGTACACGAACCAACATAGCAGGAGCTCTGGAAGCCCTTCGAGAGCGCACCAAAAACGAACCCCTTCGTGCGGTTATCCTGGTCTCGGATGGACGTTACAATACCGGAAGAAATCCCGTGCACATAGCTGAACAGTATCCCGTGCCCATCTTTACGGTAGTGGCCGGTGACACAAGCGCACACCGGGATGTGCGTATTTACCAGGTAGTAACCAATGAAATTGTATACGCGGGCACCCGTGTACCCATTCAGGTGCACCTTGCCCAACAGGGGTACAGCAGTCAGCCCGTACATCTTCGGCTACGAACAACCCGCGGAAAGCTTCTCACGGATACCACGCTTATCCTTCAACCCCCGGGACAGGAAACCTCGGCACGACTTTACGTTGAACCCGAGACTCCCGGTCTGTTATCGTTAGAACTTTCGGTATCCCGTCTTCCTGAAGAGATTACGTACAGGAACAACCGCACCACCCTGGTCTTCCGGGTGCTGGAACGTAAGAAACGCCTGCTTCTTGTAGCAGGGGCACCTGACCCCACGCTTGCTTCCATGCGCCAGCTTCTCTCTCAGGATCGGGATGTTACCCTGACCGTCCGTACACAGAAAGATGCTACCTCCTTCTACGAAGGTCCACTACCCGATTCCCTTACAGCGTTCGATGCCATCTTCCTGATAGGATATCCCGGAGCAAAGGCCTCCACGCAGGATATCCAACGTATTCGTGATGCCGCCGAAAAAGGCACTCCCCTGGCTTTCTTTATGAGCTATACGGTAGCTCCCCGGCGCTTACAGCTTCTGACGTCGGTGCTGCCCGTAAGCTTCCAGCGGGCGAGAACGTCCTTTGCAGAAGTCTTTGCAACACCTACGGAATGGGGACGTACTCATACGCTTCTTCGTATGTCCCGTGTATCTCCTTCGATATGGGTGCAACTTCCCCCACTGCATTACAATGAGAGTGGCTTCGTTGCACGTCCGGGAGCACAAACGGTCCTTCAGATACGCATGCGGGAGACCACGCTACCCGATCCGCTCCTGGCCATCTGGAAGGAAGGTACCCGGCGAACACTGGCTTTTCTGGGAGCAGGTAGCTGGAAATGGCATAACCCTCCTCCCGATCTAGCAGAAGCACGTATCCTGTGGGGACAGCTTGTCGAGAATGCCGTACGCTGGCTCACGGCTGCCGAGACCAACAAGCCAGTTCGGGTTGTTCCTGTCAGCCGTACTTTTGACGAACAGGAAACCATCCGATTCGTCGGTCAGGTGTACGATGAAAGCCTGCAACCTGTATCCGATGCTACGATCAAGATAGAAATCCGCGATGCAGAAGGACACGTCTTCCCACATATCATGCATCCCCTGGGAAACGGGCAATACGAACTAACTACAGGCCCCTTACCAGCTGGAACGTACACCTATCAGGCCGTAGCTTCACAACAGACACGCGAGCTTGGAAATGACACAGGTACTTTTTCCGTGGGCCGACTTTCCCTGGAGTTCAGGCAGCCTCAGGCCGATACACTGCTTCTGCATCAGATAGCGTTGTTCTCAGGTGGGCAGCGTTTCTACGCCAACGCCATCGATGATATCCCCCGAGCACTGGCTGCACTCCCTCAATTTAAGCCCGAAACGCGCATGGTCGAAGCCCGGGCTCGCCTCTGGGAATCCCCGTATGTCCTCCTGCTACTTGTGTTTCTTCTGACACTGGAATGGTTCCTGCGTAAACGCTACGGACTTATTTAATGCAAGGAACAAGAACATCTACTATGGTTTCAACCGTCACGTAAACTATCCCTTATGCCTTTGCTTCATCAGCGACTACAGGATTTCCTCTGTCAGACAGAAGTTGCCCCCGACATACTGATTTACGTGGCTTCTCCGTTGATAGAAATCTACGGACTGGATGCCACACAGGCCCTCGAAGCACCGGATAGCCTCTCTCCTGATGAGCTCTCCGTATGGTTAAGCTTCTTACACACCGCCCAGCTCATCCTCGCATACGTTCAGCTTCCTGAAGCAACCCAACACCAGGCCTATACCCGTCTGGAAAGCCTGTTCATCGATGCGTCAGCTTCCCCGGAAGAAATTGAAGAAACACGCCTGCTCATCCAGGAGCTTATCCAGCGTGCTGAACATCTTGTTCAGGAACGGTCTGTCCGCACACCGGACTTCGAGTATCTGCTTGCAGCCTATGGCTGTCAGGAAGAAGCCCTTCCGGATTCATGCGAAGGATACGGTCCCGAACAGCTGGAACTGACCGATGCACTGGCACTTTTTACCCAACCCATTCTAGAGCGCTATAACTGGCTCGAGGATCCCTGTAGCTTTGAGGAAGCCATGAACCTGGCTTCTGCTTACTGGGTCCTGGCCCAGACACGACCCGCACACCGCGAGCGAAAAATAAAGCAGATTCAGGAAGAATTTGCATCCTCTCCGGAAGAAGCCCGTTTTCTTGCTACAGAAGCCCAGCATATGATTGAACGATTTTTTACCCTCTTCCCTGAACAGGCCCAACGTTTCAACTAATTTTCTTAGTTTTATAGTTTATCAGAGTTATAAAGAAGCAGGCCATGCTACGTAGTCCACAGAATTTCCACACACGCACCCGTATTCCCTTTCTCGGTTCAGAACGTCCAACGCTTGGTGTCGAAGTAGAAGTCCAGATCATCGACCCCCATAGCTGGAATTTGAAGCAGGCTTCCGTACAGCTTCTGGAGCGCACGGGCAGTCCCCACATCAAGCAAGAGCTTACGCAATCGACCGTAGAAATTAACACCGGCATCTGCGAGAACGTTCAGGAAGCTATCGAAGATCTTCGTCATTCCTTTCAACTGCTCTTTCGAGCAGGCGAAGAGGTAGGATGTACCTTTGCCTGTGCGGGAACCCATCCCTTTGCAAACTGGCGTGATCAGCTCATCTACCCCGACGAGCGTTACCAGATGCTTGTTGAGCGTATCCAGTGGCCTGCCCGACGCCTGCTCATTTACGGCCTTCACGTGCATGTCGGGATTAGCTCCGGAGAGAAAGCCATTGCTGTTGGCAACACCCTGATGAACTATCTGCCCCACCTCCTTGCCCTGTCCGCTTCTTCACCTTTCGCCGAGTTCAAGGATACAGGGTTAGCTTCTACCCGATCGAAAATCTTTGAGGCAATGCCTACGGCCGGACTTCCCTACCGGCTTGCAAACTACGGCGAGTTCCAGGCCTTCATGAACGCGCTTATTCGAGCCGGAGCGATTCAATCCATTCGGGAAATATGGTGGGATCTTCGCCCACATACAAACTTCGGAACGCTCGAAGTCCGTATATGTGATGTGATGCCCACGCTCAGGGAGACAGCCGCCATTGTCGCGCTTATCCAGAGTCTTATCGTATGGCTCGATGAACTTTATACAGAAGGCATATTTTTGGATCAGCTTCGTCCATGGATTATCCGAGAAAACAAATGGCGTGCAGCCCGTTTTGGCCTTGCAGGAGATATTATTGTCGACAACCTTGGCACCCAGGCTAATCTACAGGAGGAGATTGTGAAACTTGTAGAAACACTTGTGCCTGTTAGCCGACGCCTGGGCTGCGAGCAGGAACTTCAATACGTAGAACACATTCTCGAACATGGAGCTTCTTACCAGCGACAACGAGAAGTTTATCGTCAGACAGGTGAACTCGCTGAAGTCGTACAATCGCTGGTACGTGAACTGAGAGAAGACGTGCTGGAAAATAAGCCGCGATGAATATTACACTACCATCAAGCCTGATCGATGATATCCTGACACTACCCTTTGAAGAACAGCTTTCGGCTATTCGCCGCCACCTACACCGACACCCAGAGCTGGGCTTTCGGGAATTCGAAACAGCTGAATTCCTTCGCCAGATACTTAAACGGCTGGGACTCAACGTCCACGGCCCCATTGCACGGACCGGACTCTACGTAGAGATTGAAGGACATGAGCCGGGCCCTGCTATTGGCTATCGAGCAGACATCGACGCCTTACCCATTCAGGATGAAAAAATAACGTCTTATGCATCCTGTGTCCCGGGTATGGGACACCTCTGTGGTCATGATGCCCACATGACAATTGCCCTGGGTGTTATCCGACTTGTCCTGGAGCAGAAAGAATGTTTCCCCGGCAAGATACGCTTCTTCTTCCAACCGAATGAAGAAGGTGCCCCAAGTGGAGCTGAAGTCATGCTCCGCGAAGGTATTATCGACGAGCTGGAAGCAGTTTATGCCGTACATGTGGATCCCACCCTTCCGGTCGGCACCTTTGGCCTGGCAGCTGGTCCTATTACGGCTGCCTCCGACGGTTTTCGCATTCACGTCTTCGGGAAAGGGACGGGCCATGGAGCACGTCCTCATCAGACCGTAGATACCGTATGGGTTACCCACCAGATCATCACTCAACTGTACCAGGTTATCGGACGCCTGACCGACGCCCGAAACCCTGCTGTACTTACCCTTTGTCTCCTGCGAGGCGGCACGGCGCTGAATGTTATTCCTGCCGAAGTTGAAATCGGGGGCACACTCCGAACCATCGATCCGGACGACCGGACGTTCCTGAAACGTAAAATCGTAGCCATCGCAGAGGAAATCGCCGATCTCTATGGCGCTCATGTACGGGTAGAATATGAGCAGGGCTCTCCTGCCGTTCGCAACGATCCTACCATTATCAAGCACGTAGAAGAAGTTATCACGAGTATATACGGATGCGGTGCCATCTTTCAGATTCCCCAGCCCAGTATGGGCTCCGAGGACTTTGCCTACTATCTGGAAAAAATTCCAGGAGCACTCATCCGTGTAGGCACGGCAGGCGATGAGAAAACCAGTTATCCCCTTCATCATACCCATTTCGATATCGATGAGCGGGCCCTGCCTCTGGCTGCACGTGTGATGAGCGAAGTCCTGATACAACACCTTGAGAAGGCTGTAGCTCATAAACTGTAAAGATATCGCTTGATCTCCCCGGCCGGATAAGGTATATTTCCGGTGTTCACATCCGGGAATGCACCACGTCATAGCCTGCGACGAACTGCATTTCCTCCGATAATGCACCTTTCCGGTATCACATCATGTACGGTATGGTTATTCTGCTTGCCCTTCTGGCTGGTCATCAGGGGATTGTCGAATCCTTTGCCGATGGGGAACTACACCGCAACCCTTCCTGGACAGGGGATACACTCTGGCGTGTAGAACCCTGGGGACAGGACTATGCCCTGCGCTCCCACGGACTCCCTCAACCCGATACGCTTATCCTGGCCACTGCTTCGGAAACAGCCTACGGTACCTGGCAGATCCTCTTCGCTACGGCCTCCGTTAACCTTAGTACGGCTAACGGTGTGCGTATTTACCTGATAGCCGATACTTCGGACCTGCGTAGGGATGTATATGGCTACTACCTACAACTGGGCACCAATAACCTTGATCGCGTCGAACTATGGAGACAGGACGGCTTCCAGCGTACACGCCTTGCCACAGGTCCCTCCTACTGGTTTACCCGAACAACCGATACGCTCAAGCTGACGATCCAACGTGATCCTCAAGGGACGTGGGAAATCCGTGCTCACGGTACCAGGCTCCTCCACGTCCGTGATAACCGCTATCAGGAAAGTACGTACTTTGGCCTGTGGGTCAGGCATAGTTCCACTACCGGTTCCGGGTATATCTTTGACGACATCATCATCACCCCCGGGCTCGTGTCGCTCGATGAAAACCCTCCCTATCCTCAGGAGGTAATCCCTCTGGATACGTATACCCTTCGTGTGGTCTTCAACGAAGCTGTTGCGGGCTGTCTCCAGACAGGCTACCAGGTCCTCCCAACAATAGGATTTCCCTCCACCGTTACCCCGTGTGATCAGTCTTTTGCTCAGACCTATACCCTTACGTTCAGTCGTCCTTTCCAGCGCAATACCCTGTACACCCTTTATGTACGCAACATTGCCGATACAACTGGAAATGTATCACCCCTGAGCACGTGGACTTTTACCTTTGCCATTCCAGGAACCCGCGATCTCGTCATCAATGAGGTGCATGTAGCCCCTTCTGACCCCCTCGCTGAATTTATTGAAATCTACAATCGCACGGCGGACACCCTGGACATCCAGCATCTTTACCTGAGAGACGCATCGGGAACGACAGGGAAACTCCGTCACCTTCCCCGGAAACTACCACCGCAGGATTTTCTTATCCTTGTCCGCGACTCCACCGCCTTCCATAACGCCTTCCCGACCAACGTTACCTTCTTTGAAGTAACACCCTGGCCCGTCCTGAACAATCGGGCTGATACCGTTTCCCTGTTATGGGAAGATCGCCTGCTGGACCGTATGCATTACCACCGCACAGGCCAAGCCGATCATCAATCGCTGGAGCGTCGGGATCCGCATGCGGCTTCTCATGCCGCCACGAACTGGGCCCCTTCCCTGACTCCGGAAGGCGCAACCCCCGGACGCATGAATAGCCAGTTCATGCCCGATAGACGCCCTCCCCTCCTGTCCGATCTGATCGTTAAGGATAGTCTGCATCTCGAACTTTTCTTCAACGAACCCCTGGACTCCACCCAAACGCTTTCGCCATCCTCGCTATACCTCTCCCCGCCTCTTCCCATACAACAAGTCGCCATTCCCGACACGCTCGATTACACCCTGCAGGTATATCTGCAAACGCCTCTTCACGTCTCAACGTTTTACACGATACGCTTTCGGGATGTACGTGACTATGCCGGCAACATCGCCTCTGGAGATACCACGTTCCTTGGAGGTCCCGGTGAAGCGGTCAGGCCGGGCGATATCATCATCAACGAACTTTTTATCGCTCCCCCTGACCCCACACTCGAGTTTATCGAACTGTACAATCGCTCCGATCGCATTCTTAACCTTCAGCATCTGACCATCACCGATAGCCTGGGTACCCCCGTACCGCTGGTTAAACATCCCCGTTTTCTGCTTCCTGATGGTTACCTTGTTCTTGCTGCCGATCCCGTGCTGTTGCAACAGACCTTTGCGATGCCTCAATCTGCCTTGCCCCTGGATCGATGGCCTACGTTAAACAACCAGGGTGATGTTATTACCCTGTGGACAGGAGATACACCCATCGATCGCGTCGCTTACCGGGCAAACTGGGGAAACCCTGGAGTATCGCTGGAACGCGTAGATCCCGACGGTCCCTCATCCTATGCATGGAACTGGAAACCCTCCTGTGCCCCATCGGGAGGGACCCCGGGCTACCAGAACAGCTGCTACGCACCGGATAGACGTCCGCCTGAACCCCTCTCAGCCGAACAACGCCTACCGGACACCATCTATGTGTTTTTTGACGAACCCCTGGCCCCCGCAACATACACCCCGGAGCACTTTAACATCGATGATACGTATCCACAGAAGGTTATCCCCGATAGCCCGAACATGCTCAAGCTGGTCTTCTCCGATAGGCTTTCCAGCCAGACACTGTTC